>OAUC01000813.1_pt1 | contig 13453 bp, 9 predicted proteins | sample 1495091 | NCBI WGS metagenome assembly OAUC01 (sample SAMEA2579997, study PRJEB22360) | human gut metagenome | biome: human gut; feature: human-associated habitat; material: faeces | place: Denmark | collected 2008/2010
AGGGCCTGCGTTTCGCGGTGTCGCACTTCCGCGAGCGGCTGCCTTTGGGCGACGTCGACGTGGCCGTGTGCGGTCACACGCACCGCGCCATGATCGAGCGTCTTGATGGGTGCTTGGTGATCAATCCGGGATCGGCTTCATTGCCGCGCGGCATGCGCGGGCCCACCATCGCGCGTTTGATGGTGGAGGCGGGCCGAGTTCTCTCGGTCGAGATCATCGATTTATAGGGAGGGGCTGCGCATGTGCGCGGCCCTTTTTTCTTAGATGGGCGATGGGGTTAGAGAAAAAGTTTTACGCTCATCGGCGCGAAGAAGCCTGTTTAAGGCGAGTTTTATTGCATCTGACCTGCGGTTTTATATCCATTGGGCAACGGGAAAATTTTTTTGAAAAAAGTTCTTGCGTCCATCGTTGTTCTCTGTGTATACTAATCCCCGCAGCAAGGAGCACAAGCGAATTGCCTGCCTGGGGAGTTAGCTCAGTTTGGTTAGAGCGCCGGCCTGTCACGTCGGAGGTCGCGGGTTCGAGCCCCGTACTTCCCGCCATCGCAATTAAAGCCTCGTCGTCTGACGGGGCTTTTTGCGTTAGATTTAAGTCTTAAAGTACATGAGTTCCCAAAAGGACGTCTTTCGTCAAACGTTGTATAGTTGATGAAAAAACTGATATAAATTGATAGGGGGTCTTCTCGGGGCTCCCATGTTCATACTGATTGTGTTTTAACCTGCGGTCGAGTGGCGTGAAGCCCAGCAAGGAGTTTATTGAGATGGATATCTCCCGCAAAACCGATTACGCCCTCCGAATGCTGGCGATGCTTGCCGAAGGTAACAAGAGCCTTCTGTCGGTCCGTACCGCCGCCGAGGCGGTGGATGTCCCGTATTCTTTCGCTCGCTCGATTCAGCACGGTCTGGTTCAGGCCGGCATCGTGGAGAGCTTGCGTGGCGTGCGCGGCGGTATGCGCTTGCGCCTCAAGCCGTCCGAGATCACCATTCGCCAGATCGTCGAGGCCGTGCAGGGCCCGCTCGTCATGAACGACTGCACCGCCGATGAGGGCATGTGCCCGCGTATGGAGTGCTGCTGCTATCACCCCATCTGGGCCGGTGCTCAGGAGTTGCTGCGCGACTACCTTGATTCTGTGACGCTTGACGATGTCGTCAATCACCGTCAATATCCCGCTGTTGACGTTAAATTCACCGACCGCGACCGCTTTGTCGAATACGCGTCGTGTGGGAAGGTGTGCGGCAAGTAAGCTGCTCGCCCTTAAGGAGCACGCATGGACATGAACCCCTTCCGTACGCTTGTGAGGACGGAAGGGGTTCGTCTGTATCGCGACCTTCCGTGGCGCCGCACGCGCGATCCGTATGAGATATGGCTGTCCGAGGTCATGTTGCAACAAACGCAGGTGGCGCGCGTGGAGACCCGTTGGGTCGAATGGCTGGACCGGTTCCCGAGCGTGTTCGCCCTCGCCGAAGCCGGTACAGCCGAGGTGCTGGCGGCGTGGCAGGGCATGGGTTACAACCGCCGTGCGTTGGCGCTCAAGGCGGCGGCCGAGCAAATCGCGTTCGATTACGACGGCGTCTTCCCCACTGAAGTGAAGGAGCTCGTCGCCCTGCCCGGCATCGGACCTGCGACGGCGCAGGGGATTCGGGCGTTCGCCTTCGATCTGCCCGGGGTGTACCTCGAGACGAACGTGAGGACCGTGGTACTGCACCATCTCTTTCCCGACGTGCCGTCTGTGCCCGACAAGGAGCTTGTTCCCATCGTCGAGGCGACCTGCCCGGCGGGGCTGGATTCGTTCGAAACATCGATCGACGTCGATGGCGGGCCTATGGGCGCTTATGCCGTTCCTCAGGACGAAGACGATACGCCCCGTTCTTGGTATTACGCGATGCTCGATTACGGTGCGTACCTCAAAAAGACCGTTCCCAACCCCTCTCGACGCGCTAAGGCGTATACGCGCCAGTCGAAGTTCGAGGGGTCCCGTCGTCAGAAACGCGCTGAGATCGTGCGCATGCTTCTCGCGGCGGGTGAACTCGGGGAGGGGATGGATGCCCCGTCCGTGCACGCGGCGCTTTGCGCCTCCGAGCGCGATGCAGGCCGAGCTCCGGTGGAGCGTGAGCTGGTCGAGTCCATTCTCTCGGATCTGGAACGCGAGGGGTTCTGCTGTGAAAACGAAGGGGTTTGGCGCATCGCCTGATTGAGGCATCGTGGAATTGGGGTACAACTATCTCATTGGGACGGTTTCTCGATAGGGGCCGGCCCATCATCGGGTCGCGGATGTGGTGCAGCCGCGGCGCCGTGCCTGTGTTGCACCACCGAGGGAGGAACTCATGGATTTCGAGCAGTCGCAGACCAAGAAGAACCTCGAGGCCGCATTCGCCGGCGAGTCTCAGGCGCATACCAAGTATCGTTACTACTCCTCCAAGGCTAAGAAGGAGGGTTTCGTTCAGATTTCCAACATCTTCATGGAGACGGCCCTGAACGAGGCCGAGCACGCCAAGCTGTGGTTCAAGGAGCTGCACGGCGGCGATATTCCGAGCACGCTGGAGAACCTGCGCGACGCGGCGGCGGGCGAGAACTACGAGTGGACCACCATGTACGATGAGTTCGCCAAGACCGCCGAGGAAGAGGGCTTTACGGCCATCGCCGCCAAGTTCCGCGGCGTCGGCGCCGTTGAGAAGGCCCATGAGGAGCGCTACAACAAGCTTGCCGAGCGCGTTGAGAAGGGCGAGGTCTTTGCTCGCGAGGGCGTGAAGGTCTGGAAGTGCCTGAACTGCGGCCATCTGCATGTTGGCCCCACTGCGCCGGAGCTGTGCCCCGTATGCGCTCATCCGCAGGCCTATTTTGAGGAGCAGGTCGTCAACTACTAGGATCGGCGCCTCGCGTATTGCAAGTGAAGAGAGCCCCCGTGATCGAGCGATCGCGGGGGCTTATTCGTGATAGGCGATTTCGCAGTGCGAAAAACATATTTCCCACCAAGGTACTAGGGTAAAATGAGCGGGTACTATACACGCAGCATAAAAGGAGTGCGCCATGGCCATGACCGACCAGCGCCCCCGCGAGGCCCATCTCGCAGCTACCCGTTATGTGAATACCTCCCGCACTGCGACGAGTGCGATTAGGGCGGCCGCCGTGGCCGCCGGTATCGTCACGGCATCGGTGGCGGTTCCCATGGCGATGCCGCCCATCGCTGCCCACGCGGCTCCGGCGAGCGCGGTTCAGTCGCTTGCAAGCCTGGATGGACAGATCCGCAAGCTCGGTAGTGCGCGCGATCTTGCGGCCCGTGCCGCCGAGGGCGCGTTGGATGAGGCCGCGGAGCGTCTACTTTTGCAGCGGGAGCTCGTCAACCGCGCGGGCGAGCAGCAGCTCCGCGAGTTTTGCGAGAAGGATGCGGCCAATGCCGAGCTCGTCGACTGGCTGATGGGCGATCTTTCCGCGTTGCGTCATTACATCCTGGGCGGCAAGGTTCATACAAATAGGCAGAATGCCGCGGCGCTTCCGGCCGACTACATCCAGTCCCTCGGTATTTTGCGCGATTTGCGTAAGGCCTATGGTGGGGATCTGACTGGTGCCGACGCCGACGTCTTCCTGCGCATGATGATCGCCGCCTCGCTCGACGTTTCGGGTCGCGCGCGCCTGTGGACGGGCGACCCGGGTTTCGTATCCGATCCGCTCGTGCGCTACAACATGATCAAGGTCTTTCGCGCGGACAGCCGATATCGCTTCCAGAAGGAGCTCTTCGACGGACTGCCGGTCGAAACCATGCGCTATGTGTTCGAGAACCAGATCCCAGACGAGGAGCTCGCCTGGCTGGCCAACTACTCGCTGCATCGCTATCCCAACGCCGAGCATGAGGATAGTCGCCTGAATGCGTATTCATATGTGTGGTACAAGGGCGATTTCACCAACAACGGCGGGTATAGCTACGCCGATTTTTACGACGATGCGAAGTTCACCGGCCCTGTGACCGAGATTAAGTCCTCCACCGGAACGGATGGCGGTGCTCTTACGACGTGGCGGGGCGGTTGGCAGGAGAAGTATCGCCTCGCTTACGATGATCCGAACTTCCCCAATCAGAAGCCGACCGATCCCTATCACATCGGCTGTGGCGAAACTTCAAAGGTCCCCGGTGCCACGCAGGAAAAGACGAGGTACCACCGCCTGTGGATGGCGTTTGAGAAGGGCGGCGTGTGCGGCGCCCTTGCAAAGACGTTCGCAAATCTCAACGGCATGGTGGGTGTCCCCTCATTCGTGGTGGGACAGCCCGGCCATGCGGCGACGCTCACGTACGAGCTGCGTCGGGACGCGTCGGGCAAGATGGTGCCCACGTATCGCGTCCAAAATGACGTGTCGGGTTTTGGGCGGAGCCGGAACGCCGACGTCGCGCACTGGATGGGCGACTGGGGCCGTACCTCCACCTATGATTTCCGCGGCGGTTACGCCCTGTACGCCCAGGAGGCGCTGGCGGATGCGGAGACGTATCGTCGCAGCTACGAGGCGCGCCTGGTAGCCCTGAGCTTTGACGGCGACGCCGCCGCCCAGGAAGAGGCGATGAATGCGGCGCGGGCTGCGCAGGCCATCAACTACGATGCCATTTGCGGGCAGATCGACCTTATGGTGAAGCGCGGCGCTGCGGCCGAGGAATGGGCGGCATTCGCCTCCGGGCTCGCGGAGGACTTGAAGTTCCATCCGCTGCCGATGCACGACCTCATCAAGGAGATCAACCGTCGCACCGAAAACAAGTACCTGGTGGCACTGGACGCGATCCGCATGGATGCGCTGCAAAAAGCCACGCAGGTGACAAAGGAGGAGACCGTCAACCGCGATGCATGCGTGAGCATCGCCCATGCTCTCATGGGTCGCTCCGATGGCGCGGCGGCGCTGTTCTCCTATGATGGCGAGCATGGCGGAAAGATCCGCCTGGGCGAACACCTGCGCGGCGGCGGCGTTGCTTGGAAGTACAGCTTGGACGGAGGCTCCTCCTGGACGCAGCTGACCGCCGGCGAAACCGAGGTCCAGCTCACGGTTGATCAGCTCGAGTCGATCACGGCCGAGAACGACATCAAGATCCAGCTCATCGGTGCGAATGTGGTCAATTCCATCGATATTTCCAAGCGCGAGCTCGGTCGCATCATGATCGAGGGCAACGATCGCGCCAACCGCATCTACTTCCAGGACGGCAAGGTCGTCGAGGGGTTGCAGATGCGCGTCGACGGCGGAACGTGGGAGCCTTTTGATATCGGGCGCACGTACAAGGGGAATCGCACGGTCGAGGTGCGCCGTCCCGCAACGGGGATGTCGGCGGCTTCCGAGGCTGTGACGTTCTCCTTCACCGCGGGCGAGCGCGATGCGAGTTTCGTGCCGTACGAGGAGATGGCCGTGAACTCGTATTCGTCTTCGCGCGACGGCGTGGCGATGGCGAACCGTGTCATCGACGGATACTACGGCCCGGGTAACGAGTTTTGGATTACGAATGCGGAGAGCGGTCCCGACGCATGGATCGTGATCGATTTGGGTCATGAGCGCGAGATCAGTTCGCTCACCTACTGGAGGCCGAAGGGCATCAACACCAACGGCATTCCCCGCTGGGGCAAAAACATGAGGGTGACGGTCTCGGCGGCCCCCGATACGGGCCTGCCGACGGGCGAGTTCACGGCGCGCCCCCCGGTGGGGGCCGGCCGGGGGGGGAGCCGGTCGATGCGGCGCAATTCACCGAGGTCGAGGGCTACAGCTGGAGGGGAGGCACGGATACGAGGCCGTCCGAATGGAGCGATGAGAGACTGAGTGCGGAGTTTGCGTTCAAGAACGGCCCGGTGCGCGGTCGCTACTTCAAGATTCACCTGACGGACATCTACTTCAGCGCGACGCTCTTTGATTTTTACGAGGTCCATGAGCCGGGTCTGGAGGCCGAGCCGCTGCGCTTCAAGCCGATGGAAGTCGGCCAGGCTGTGGAGGCCCTGCCCATCGAGCTGGTCAACACGAGCAAGGCCGAGGTGACCATCGAGTCCGTCACCGTTGATTCCGATGCGTTTGTCGTGACAAAGGGGAATTCCGCGGTGGCTCCCGAGGGGACCGATTCGAGCTGGAAGATTTCTCCGGCTGCGGGCATCGCGGCCGGCATGCATGAGGCCATGGCGACGGTGACGTACCGTGCGGCGGGTTCGAGCGCTGAGGCGCGTCAGCTCAACGTCCCGCTTGCGGTGACGGTCTCGCCAGCGAACGTGCAGGTGGCGATTTCGGTTGAGAAGATCGGCGGGGATTCGCTGCGCTTGAGCGCGACGGTTTCGGGCGTTGAGGGGCTGGAGCATCGGATTGAGTACGCGCTGTGCGATTCGCCCAATCCGCCCATGGAGGCTCCGGTGCTTCTGGGGGACGAGCCTTCGGTTCAGGGCAACCCGCTCAACACGTGGACAGCCGACCCGGTGTTCACGAGCCTGACGCCGGGCGAGAAGTACTATGCCTTTGCGCGCGTGAAGGGTCTGCCCGGCCTCGACGCGGTGACATCGGATGAGGTCCAGGTCGATTTGGGCCCCGCCGAGCCTGGCCCCGAGCTTCCTGGTCCCGATGGCGGCAATGGCAATGATGGCAATCAGGGCGGCAATGGCAACGGTGGCGATAGCGGCAACGGTGGCGACAACGGCGGCGGTGACCATGGCAATGGCGACGGCGGTGACAGCGGCGACGGCAACGGCAACAGCAACGGTGGCGATGGGTCCGACGGCAGCGGCGGCGCTCCCGACGGCTCCGAGAAGCCTCAGCGGCCCGGAGGCGAGCAGCCTCAGCCGGATGCCGAGCTCGATATGCCGGAGGAAACGCCCGGCGCGAGCGGTAAGCCTGCCAACGGTAAGCCCGCCAGCGGTTTGCCCTCGACGGGCGATGCTTCAACGCCGATGGCCCTGGGGGCTTTGGCGCTTGGTCTGAGCACGGCGTTTGCCGGTTTGATGCAAAGGCTTCGCCGGTTCTAGGTGATTGATCGGGCTGCTGTGGTGACACCGCACGGGTGATAGGTGAGCGCGGTCGGCGAACGGGTCTTGACTCCGGACGCCGGCCGCGCAATGCTAAGAGTTCCGATCCATGTGCGTCCTTCCCAAGGAGGAGGGCTTTGCATGGACCTTTTTATTGAGCAGCGGAAATCTATTGGATCCCAAGCGGCTTGTGCCGTTCTGGACGATTCGCCTCACTCTGTCGCTTATGAAGAGTATCAGGCTGAGCTGGCCTTCGACCGCAGGCGAGTTCGCAGGCGCCGGGTGTTGGCCGTGCTTCGGACCCTTGTACTCATCTTGGCCGTGCCCGTCCTTCTGGTGGCGGTGTTCATCGCCTCCTACGCGCTGACGTTCGTGTTGAGTGGGGCTAGCCCCGAGGAAGTCGTGGAAGCGCTCGCCGACTGCTTTAAGATGGTTTGGGAGAATGTCAGGTCGGTCGGCGCCTCGTGGGGCATTTGGCCGTTTGAGTGAGGGCAATGGCATGGGCATGGAACTGGTTGCGGCGTTGGCTTCCGTTGCGGCTGCGGTGTGCGCGGCCACGGCGATCGTAATGCAGATGCGCGCACATCGTGAGCTCGAGCGCAGCCGTGCGCGCATGGATGAGGCGAGCGTGCAGATGGCGCGCGCAAATGAAGCGCTCGCCTCTGTCCAATCTGTGCTCTCCCAGGTGCTCACGACGACGCAGGCGACACTCAGCCAGGCGGCCAGCACCTCGATCGTCGAGCAGCAACATTTCGACTCGCAGGTGCGTGCGATCGACCAGGTGAGTTCCAAGGCCGACGAGGCGCGTCGTGAAATCGCCCAGAATCTCGAGCAGAATCGCGGGGCGGTGGAGCAGCGCCTAGACAAGGTCCGCGAGACCGTCGACGTGCAGCTCAGCGCTATTCGTCGGGATAACGAGCTCAAGCTCGAGGCAATCAGGGCCACGGTGGATGAGAAGCTCGCCACCACCCTCAACGACCGCCTCGGGGCTTCGTTCAAACAGGTGAGCAGCCAGCTCGAGGCGGTGTATCGCGGTCTTGGCGACATGCAGAACATCGCCTCGGGGGTGGGCGATCTCAAGCGCGTGCTCTCGAATGTGAAAACACGCGGCATCTTGGGCGAAGTTCAGCTTGGTGCGATCTTGCGGGACATACTGACGGCGGACCAATACGCCGAGAACGTGGCCACGAAGCCAGGGAGCACGGAGCGCGTGGAGTTTGCGGTCAAGCTGCCCGTCGAGGGCGGCGATCCCATTTGGCTGCCCATCGACTCCAAGTTCCCCGGGGGCACCTACGAGCATTTGCGCGACGCCATCGAGGCGGGCGATGCGGAAGGGGTGGCGGCGGCGCGCCGAGCCCTCGAGCAGGTGATCAAAGCCGAGGCCAAAGATATCTCCTCCAAGTATCTGAGCGTTCCGGAGACCACGAACTTCGCAATCATGTTCTTGCCGTTCGAGGGGCTATATGCCGAGGTGGTGGACCGTCCCGGCCTTATCGAATGCCTGCAGCGCGACTATCAGGTGAACATCGCGGGCCCTTCGACCATGGCGGTCATCTTGAACAGTCTGCAGATGAGTTATCAGACCTTTGCCTTCCAGCGCAGAGCGGATGAGATCCAAAGGGTCTTGAGTGCCGTGAAAGCCGAGTTTCCCAAATACCAGGCGGAGTTGCGCCGCGCACTTCGGCAGATCGAAACGGCGGGCAAGACTGTCGACGGCATCATCAACACCCGCACGAACGTGATTGAACGCAAGCTCAAGAGCGTCACCGCGATGGAGGATGACGCCCTGGCGGCCGAGTTGCTCGAGATCTCGGATGTATCCAGCGATGTAGCGGACAACGAAGAGTAAGCAAGGAGTGTGCACGAACCATGCCACGTGAGACGAATGCGGCCAAGCGCGAGCGCGCGATCGAGACATGTCGTAGGCTCAATGAGCGCTATGGCCCGGTTGAGTGCTTCCTGGATCATGAAACGCCGTTCAGATTGGTCATCGCCGTCCTGCTCTCTGCGCAGACGACGGATGCCCAGGTCAATAAGGTGACGCCCGAGTTGTTTCGCCGTTGGCCCACGCCTGAGCAGATGGCCGGGGCGACATACGAGGAGCTTTCCGACGTCATCAAGTCGCTCGGCTTTTACAAGACCAAGGCCAAGCACTGCATCGCGTGCGCGCAGATGATCGTGGCCGATTACGGCGGTGTGGTTCCCAACGAGATGAAGGAGCTCGTCAAGCTTCCGGGTGTGGGGCGCAAGACGGCCAATATCGTTTTGAACGTCGGTTACGGAATCGTCGATGGCATTGCGGTGGATACCCATGTGAACCGCATCGCCCATCGTCTCAAGCTCTCGCCCAAGACCCATGAGAAGGAGCCGCTCAAAACCGAGCAGGACTTGCTCAAGATCTTGCCGCGTGAGTATTGGAATGACGTGAATCACCAGTGGATCATGCTGGGACGCGAGATCTGCGACGCCCGCAAGCCCCTGTGCGGCGAGTGCCCGCTGGCCGACATCTGCCCAAGCGCCAAACTGGGATAGCCCATTGAGATTTGTTGAGAGGCACCCTTCATGCTTATTCACCGCATAGCCGCGCAGCTCTACACCGCAGAAGCGCTTCAGGACATCGAGGCGGCCCTCGCCGCTGGTGAGGACGCCACGCTTGCGATTTCCCAATCCGGCCGAACCCTTGCGGTCGCGGCGCAGTTTGCCCGCACCCCGCGCCCCACGGTGTATATCGTTTCGGGCGAGGAGGCGGCAGATCGGGCAGCCCGCTCGCTCGCGGCGTATGTGGGCGTGGAGCACGTGGCTCGTTTTCCCGAGCGCAAGGATTATCCCTGGAAAAGCAACGAGCCGGACGATGCGGTGGTCGCCGCTCGTTGTGCCGCCATGTCGCGTGTTGCCCAGGGTGAATCGTGCATCATGGTCGCCTCGGCGCGTTCGCTGCTGCGCTGCGTCCCGCCGCTCGAGAGCCGTTATTGGCAATCGACCGTCTTTTCGGTGGGGGAGGAGATTCCGTTCGAGCAGGTGCCTGCACGCCTGGTGGGCATGGGGTACACGCGCGCCGACGCAGCCGATGCTCCCGGCCTCTTCCGCATGCAGGGCGATACCGTCGAAATCTGGGCCGCCCAATCCACGGCCCCGGTGCGTATCGAGTTCTTCGGCGATGAGATCGATCGCATCCGCCTCATGGTGGCGTCGACCGGCCAGACGATCGGCGATGAGGAGTCGGTTGAGATAAGCCCCGTTCGCGAGCTCGCCCTCACCGATGACGCGGTGAAACGCATCTCGGAGGCGCTTTATCTTCCCGCGCAGAATGACACGGAGCTTGCGGCGCTGCTCGAGCTCGTGCAGGCGCGCGTGGTTACACCTGAGCTCGAGCGGTTCTTGCCGCTGATGTACGGGGGCACGGTGAGCCCGCTCGCGCACGTGCACCGCGATGCGCTCGTGATCCTTTCCGAGCCGCGGTCGTTGTTCGACGATTGCGCGCGTGCGTACGAGGATCTTGAGCGCCGTGCCGCCGATGCGAAGGTCACGCGTTTGGACGGCCTCTACGTTCGCCCCCAGGAACTTGATTTCGGACGGCAGCAGCGCCTGAATTACGTGAGCCTCATCCGTGCCGGCGGCCAGGTCACGGCCGAGCTCAAGATCGAGCAGCCGGCGTTGTCAGGCTCCGACAACCGATTCGTCAGTCGTATCCAGGAGGTGGTGAACAACCGCTATGCCTGCGTGTTCGCCATCCCCGATCGCGGGGCGCGCGAGTCAATGGAGCTCTCGTTCACCGATATCTCCGTCCCGTTCGAGGAGTCGCTGCAGGCGGCGCCGGAAAACGTGGGCCATGTGGGATCTGACGTGACCGTCTCCCTGCTCAAGCGAGATGTCGATGCGCTCAACGCACGCGGCCTCGAGGAGGGCTCCGTGGCCGTGCCCACCATCACGCGCGGTCGCGTGACTTTTGTCGACATCCCCATTCCGTCCGGCGTGGTGGTGCCCTCGGCTCATTTGGCTGTGTTCAGTCTGACCGACCTCAATTCGCGCATGGATGGCAAGCGCGGCCGCCCACGTCGTCGCGTGGACATCACAGAGGTGACGTTCCCGTTCAAGCCTGGCGACTACGTGGTTCACGCCACGCACGGTATCGCGTTGTTCTCCGAGATTGTCCGCCAGGAGGTGGGCGGCAAGGAGCGCGATTATTTCATGCTGGAGTATGCGGGCGGCGACAAGCTGTACGTGCCGCTCGAGCAGGTCGACCGTATCACGCGCTACGTCGGTCCCGACGGCGACAATCCGCGTCTCACTCGTCTCAACACCGCCGATTGGAGCCGAGCCACCACCAAGGCCCGCAAGAGCGCTAAGAAGCTCGCGTTCGACCTGGTCGATCTGTATACGCGCCGCAGCTCCATCACGGGCTTCGCCTTTGGGCCGGACAGCGCGAGCCAGATCGAGATGGAGGAGAGCTTCCCGTACGATGAGACGCGCGACCAGCTCGATGCCATTGCCGACATCAAGTCCGACATGGAGTCGACCAAGCCCATGGATCGCCTGCTTTGCGGCGACGTGGGTTTTGGAAAGACCGAAGTCGCCCTGCGTGCCGCGTTCAAGTGTGTCGACGGTGGGCGTCAGGTCATGGTCCTGTGCCCCACGACGATTCTCGCCCAGCAGCATTACGAGACGTTCTTCGAGCGCTTCGCGCCCTTTGGCGTGGAGGTCGAGGTGCTTTCTCGCTTCCGCACGCCCGCGCAGCAGCGCCGTGCGCTGGCCGCGTTTGCCGAGGGTAAGGTCGACGTGCTCATCGGCACACATCGCCTGCTCTCGGCCGATGTGAACCCGCATGAGCTCGGCCTGGTCATCATCGACGAGGAGCAGCGTTTCGGCGTCCAACATAAGGAGCAGCTTAAAAACATGCGCGAGCAGATCGACGTGCTCACGCTTTCTGCGACGCCCATCCCACGCACCATGCAGATGGCCATGAGTGGCGTCCGCGATATGAGTCTCATCACCACGCCGCCTACGGGGCGCCGCCCGGTTGCCGTGCATGTGGGTGAGTACGACCCGGATGTGGTGAGTGCGGCCATTCGCTTAGAGATTGGGCGCGGCGGCCAAGTCTACTACGTGTCCAACCGCGTGAAGACCATCGACGACGCCGTCGAGCGCGTGCTCGAGGCGGCGCCGGAGGCGCGCATCGGAGTGGCGCACGGCAAGATGAGCCCGCGCGAGGTCGAGGATGTGATGGTGCAGTTCGCCACCAAGAAGATCGACGTGCTCATCGCCACCACCATCGTGGAGAGCGGAATCGACAACTCGAGCGCGAACACCCTCATCATCGAGGACTCGCAGCGCTTGGGCTTGGCGCAGCTCTACCAGCTCAAGGGCCGTGTCGGTCGTTCGGCAACCCAGGCGTATGCGTACTTCATGTTCCCGGGTGAGCTGCCCCTCACCGAGGAGGCCACGGCGCGCCTCACCGCTCTCTCCGAGTTCCAGGACCTGGGCAGCGGTATGCGCATCGCCATGCGGGACTTGGAGATCCGCGGTGCGGGTTCGCTCGTCGGCGCTGAGCAGCACGGCAATCTTTCGAGTGTGGGCTTCGACCTGTTCACGCAGATGCTTGGGGCTGCCGTTGCCGAGGCGCGCGGCGAAGGCGGCGCGGACGTGGAGCAGGCGGGCGTTGCCATCAACCTGCCGGCCGACTTTTTCCTGGCAGAGGAGTACGTTCCGGCGGTCGACCGCCGCGTGCTGGTGTATCGAAAGCTCGCTGCGGCCGATATGCTCGAGCAGGTGGACGCGCTGCAACTGGAGTGCGAGGAGACGTTCGGGGCGCTGCCCGAGGCCGCGCAGAACCTGTTCGACCGTACCCGCATCCGCATCCGCGCCGACAGGCTCGGGCTTGAGAGCGTCTCGCTCATCGCGGGCAAGCTCACGTACCAGGGTGTCGACGTTCCCAAGGACGTTGCATTCGAGCTGCGCACCAAGTTGGGGGCCATCGCATTTCCCAAGACGCGTAAGTTCACGGTCCCGTACAAGGTCGGGGCGGGCAATGGCAGCGGCATCGGTCGCGGCATCAACGCAGATGTCTCCAACGGCGGCATCGGGCCCGTTCAGGCGGCGCTGGAGATCCTCATCCAGCTCGGCCCCTCGGGAGACGATGACTAGCGCCTCGTTCGGAGATGCGTCTCACTTGGGGACAGGCACCAATTGAGACGTGATCGAGGCGTGCGTGCAATGTCGAAAAATGCGGCGTTAAAGCGTGCCAATTTCGACATTGCACGCGCTTTGCCGGACGCTTCAATTGAGGCCGTCTCCAATTGAGGCGGAGATCTATCGGGGATGCAACCGATTCGGAGCGATTTGACGTTGGGTTAGCGGCCGTCGTCCTGCTGCAGGCCGGACTGCTCCTGGCGGCGGGCTTGCTTGGACAGCAGACGGGCGGGCTTGTCCGGGTCGGGCACCGCGGTGGGCAGCGGCTCCGCCACCCGGCCGCCCCCCCACCCGCCCCTTCTACCATC
>OAUC01000818.1_pt1 | contig 13321 bp, 10 predicted proteins | sample 1495091 | NCBI WGS metagenome assembly OAUC01 (sample SAMEA2579997, study PRJEB22360) | human gut metagenome | biome: human gut; feature: human-associated habitat; material: faeces | place: Denmark | collected 2008/2010
GGATACGTCAGCACCATCTCCACATACTGTTCCATTTTAAAAAGTTCCATCTTCATCTCTTTTAATTCCGGCAGTGCCGGGTTTTCATCTTCCACCGATTGCAGCAATATGTGCATCGCAGCGATAGGTGTCTTGATCTGATGCACCCACATACCATAATAATCACTTAAGTCCTGGCCTTTGATTCTTGCCTCTGATTTCAACTCCAGAATCTTTTCGTCAAAGATCCCCAGTAATTCCTGATAATCCAATTCCAGAAGATTCCTGCACTCTGGAAGTTCTTTTGTGCACTCCTGCGTGCTCTTCTTAAACCGTTCCAGCAGAAGATGCTTCTTCCGGAAGCGATGATATTCCGTTATTACATAAAGGAGCAGCCACAATATCACCAGCAGCAGTGCATATTTCAACGCATCCATCCTGATATTATAAAGAAATGCTACAACAATAAATATTCCGACCGTTCCGGCATAAAGGCTGATCTCTCTTGTTTTATCTTTTAAAAATGCTATTAAAAGTTTCATGCCTCCACCATATATCCTATTCCCTTTTTTGTGATAATTTTTCCGCCAAGGCCAATCTGTTCCATTTTTTTACGGAGTCTTGCCACATTGACCGTCAATGTATTGTCATCAATAAATTCATTGCTGTCCCAGAGTCTTGTCATAATACTTTCACGGCTTACGATCTTCCCCGTATTTTCCAGAAGCATCTGCAAGATCTTAAATTCGTTCTTCGTCAGTTCCTGTTTCTGATCCTGATACAAAACTGTCGCATCTGCCAGATTCAGGATCGCACCATTCCACTCCATGATATCTGCCCTTCCACGGAATTCATAGGTTCTTCTTAACACGGCCTGCACCTTTGCCGTCACCACATTCAGGTCAAATGGTTTCTCGATGAATTCATCGCCGCCCATATTCATTGCCATCACAATATTCATATTATCATTCGCCGATGACAGGAAGATGATCGGCACTTTCGAGATCTTCCGGATCTCCTGACACCAGTGAAATCCATTAAAAAATGGAAGTACAATGTCCAATAACACAAGCTGCGGCTCAAAGTCCACAAATTTTCCCACCACGTCTTTAAAATCTGTCATACATTCTGCCTGATAATTCCATTTTCCCAAATGGTTTTTCAGACCGCCTGCTATTGTTTCATCATCTTCCACGATTAAAATCTTATACAATCTTTCTTCTCCCCATATATTCAGCTTTTGTCCCTGTATGTAACACCTCTCAGATGTGTACCTGACATCTACATGACCTGCCACCTACAGAACTTGCCACCTACAGAACTTGCCACTGGCAACTTCTTACGGATGCTTTGGCAACTGGCAGCTCCTTACGAATGCATGGCAATAGCAAAAGGACAAAAGTTAAAAACTTTTGCCCTCTTATCGTAATACATTCGTAATGCAATTGTCAATTCCGGCTTTCTTAAGATTTCTTTCGAATTTCTGAAGAACTCCGACTCCACCCTGTATGCATTTCTTTCTATATTGTTTCTGCAAATATTAGTGGAAATAATGCGCTCCGATCTTCATTCCGGCACCGCCCTGGTCAAAATACAGGCAGCTTCCGATCGGATTCGAGCCATTCAGCGCATCTACAGCGGCTTGCAGAGCCGTCTGTGAATATCCCTTTGAACTTCTGACTCTGTTCAGCCATCCGGTCGCAGCCGGTCCAAACTGTCCGGACTGATAGATGACTTCTTCGATAGAATTCGGATAGCATCCACTCTTGACACGGTTCATGATCACCGCACCGACAGCAACCTGTCCTTCATACGGCTGATTTCCCGCTTCACAGTAGATGATGGATGCCATCAGTTCCTGATTCGCTCTTACGTATGCTTCTCTTGCTTCGCGTTCTGCTTTTTCTTGTGCTTCCTGCTCTGCCTTTTCTTTTGCGAGGCGTTCTTCCTCTTCTTTTTTTGCTATATTATCTGCGATTACCTGCTGACTTACATCTGTCATCTCCTGTGCAGATGCTACGATATTCTGTGATATCGCCTGTACAGCAGTGTGTGTATTCGTATTTTCCCCTTTTGTTTCTGTGATTGTTGTTACTTCCGGCTGTTCAGAGGCTGCCTGACTGGTAAAACCAGTTGCCATTACTGCGCATGCTGAATACAGCACGAACATCGATTTCAGTCTCTTCGCTTTTAACATAATATAAATACCCTCCTGATTTTGTTGCAATGATTTACATTTCTTTTAATAAAGTATATTCACTTTTTGCAACTTTATTACAAATATTACAGATTTGTTACAAGCAACGATTGGTATCATATCATGTACGCTGTAGTTTGTCATCTTTTTTCTTTACTTTTTACAAACACACAGATTACACTGCTCTTTTTTCTGCTTTTATTACTTATGTTTCTATGTTATTTCACCGCTTTTTAAGCCTCTTTTTTACAATAGCTCACCACTGTTACGACCAGACATACCGGAATCCAGATTCCTGCTGCAATTGCAATAATATATGGCGTCCAGTAATATCCGCTGCCGATCTGTACAAAGTTTCTGGCAAGCAATTCTCCCTCCAGGCTGTTCATAAAGGCAAGTCCACTGGTCGGGAAGATACATCTTAAAATATCCAAAATATTCCGGCTGTTTGATATTGTAAATATCACCATCGGTACAAATGCACCCGCAAATGCACAGATCAGTGCCGACTGTACCGTCTTGCATTTTGCCGAAAAGAACAGTGTACTCGATCCAACTGCCACAAGTGAAAGCAGCGCTCCCGCAACCATGACCTTATACATTTTTCCTACTGTAAATGCAGGAATATAGTACAGATATCCAAGCATCTGCAACGGATTTTTAAATACTTCTGCGCCATATAGTAGACGCATTATGATGGAAAAGACTGCCGTTCCTGCCGCAAATACTGCAAAAATCAATGTGAATACCACTGCGATTTTTGTAACCGCAAGGCGGAATTTTCCATGTTTCGTACAGCGCAGGATCTGGTCTGATCCGGTCTGATACTCGGTTGCAAATACCGGTGTTATGATCACCATAAAGAAAATCATGACCAGGAACAGATAGATTTCATAATAATCCAGCTGATCCGTCGTAATCTCCGGATAATAACTAAATGGGGTCCGTATCTGTGCTGTCATCTGATCGATCTTCTTTTGAATTCCGGGATTTTGGTTCAGATTACAAACATTTTTCCTGTAAGCTACATATACATTCTTTGCATCCTCTTCACTGATATCCGAATATTTCATGGTATAAAGATTCTTTCCGTCCGGAACGACTGTCTGTTCCAGCACTGCTATGATATCTAAATGCGGATATACTTTTTGCACATATACTTCCAGAGGAATATCCTGCCGGCTCAGTGAGCCATATTCTTTTAATACTTCTTTTATATCAGTGATTGTCTCGCGGATCTTTGCTTCCGTCATTTCACCTTGCAGTGCTTTTTTATCCGCCCTTTTCACCTTTATTGCTTCTCTTCCGCTTACTGCCTCGATATTCCCGGACTTATCTGTCTTATATGCCTGAATATATGTTACCGGTACATATGCCATTACTGCCGAAAGTACAAGTGCCGCGATCAATAGGAAACTGACACTTCTTGTCTTCAACAGACGTTTTAATTCTAATACATATAGTCTCATCGTACTTCCTCCCTTCCCTGTTCCGGAAACATCCACAGATACAGATCTTCCATTCTTGCATCTGCCGGTTCCGATCCCGGAATAACCGGCCGCTCTGCCAGATAACGCAGCACCGTTTTTCCATCTTCGCGGTTGTAAATGTTCACCACTGGGATTTTTGTCTCGTATGTCATCACTTCTGCCATATCAAGGACTACATTCCATACTTTTCCCTCGACTTCTTTTACCAGTTCTTCTGTCTCTCCAACCGCTGCAATCTTTCCATTTTTCATAACTGCATTGCAAGTGGCAATGTACTCCACATCCGACACAATATGCGTCGAGATCAGTACGATCCTGTTCCTTCCGAATTCCGATAACAGATTCCGAAAACGCATTCTCTCTCCCGGATCCAGCCCGCTGGTCGGCTCATCTAAGATCAGTACTTTCGGCTCATTCAACAATGCCTGTGCGATTCCCACACGGCGTTTCATTCCGCCGGATAATTTGCTGATTTTCTTCTTTCTGACATCCGTAAGTGATACCAATTCCAGAAGTTCCTGTATCTTTTCTTTTGTCTCTCTTTTGCCGATTCCTTTTAATGCAGCCATATATTCCAGATAATCCTGTACCGAGAATCCCGGATAGAATCCGAATTCCTGCGGCAGATATCCGAAGATATCTCTGTATTTTTCTCCCATTGTGCCGATCTCGATCCCGTCGTAACGGATCTCTCCGCCAGTCGGCTTCATAATCCCAGCGATCATCCGCATAAGTGTCGTCTTACCCGCACCATTTGCTCCCAGAAGTCCCCAGACTCCCGGTGTCAGTGTCAGGCTTGCATGATCGACAGCACATTTGTCTTTGTATTGTTTGCTGACATCACATATTTCAAGTTTCATATTTTGTTCCTCTTTCTTTCACAAAAGTTTCTAGGTTAAGTCTTATGATAAGGTTCTATAGTAAGTACCTTGGATTCATTTCTTATCCATATTTATCTGTTTCATTCAGATCGTTTATCATTATCCTTTTTTATTTATCTCTTTTAGATATACTGTCATTTTAAAATTTTATCCCATTTTACTTCTAAAATTGTACAGCAATTATCTTCCTTCCCTTATACACCATAGTTCCAGCTGCAATCACCAGAATAACAGTCCACCATCCTGCATTTCCATACACAGATGGAAGTTTCAGGTATAAAAGATATTGCAAAATCAAAAGTCCCACACAGGCACCTTCACAGATCCGGATACATCCGGAGGCCTGATCTTCCATATCAAGTTTTGCTTCTATCTTCTGCATCCATCCCGCACAGAAGCTTCCTGTCAGGAATAGCGGTGCCAGATACCACAAAAGAACCATACCTGCCGATGCATAATTCTTACTGCTGATCACAAACATACACAACAGAACGGTTACCAGATCTCCGGCCGACAATACGATCATCCGGCTTAAAAGCATCCCCGCCAATCCATGCTTTGTGGCTTTTTCCATCTCATACATCCGGTATCGGAAAGACTGCATCACATAAGGAATCCCGATCATTGCCATGACAGTTCCCAGTGCTCCGACCAGAAACGCAAGTCTTCTTCCCGCCAACAGCCATGTTACATCCACAGTTCCTGCGTCCGTTCCATAAAAGAATACGACCGCACTTATCATAACCAGCGCCTGTATGCTCCACATCTTCCATCCGATGAACGGAATCTGACGGATCAGGAATGCTGTAAAGTCTGTCCGTTCTCTCTTCTTCCCGGTCAGCCAGTCGACCTTACTGATCTCCATGATTTTTCTGATCTGTTCTGACTTTTCTTCTTCGCCAATCTGCAATGATCCGCTTAACTTCAATGCTTTATATAAATACGCTTCTTCCTTTCTTCTCTGTCTGTTATACATCCGGCTTTCCCTCCTTTTTTCTTAATTTCTTTAATGCGATCCTGAGTCTCGACTGAACCGTTCTTGCCGGAATCCCGAGTATCTCCGCAATTTCACGAAACGAAAGTTCCTGTGCATACTTCAGATATACGACTTCTCTCTGATCTTCCGGAAGCTTCCGGATCAGTCTCAGGAAATTGATATCACCTTCTGTCTTTGCATAACCGGTTTCCAGATAGATCATTTCTTCTGGCAGTTTTTTCTCACCATCCGATGCTTCGGTATCTGTATCAAACCATTCTTCTTTTGTGCATTTCCTCCACTGGTCTTTGCAGGTGTTTGCGGCCACCTTGTATAAGAATGCCCGGAATTTCCCACGATGTCTGTAGTCCGGCATATACCGGATCACCTTCAGAAATGTCTCCTGTACCGCATCTTCTGCCGCCGTCTTGTCCGGGGCATGGTAGATACAGTAGCGGAGAATATCCTCGTAATACATCCCGATCAGTTCTTCCCAGTATTCTGTTTCACCTTTTGCTATCTTTTTAAGTAATTCATTTTCACGCGTCAAAATTCTTCCTCCTGAGGGCGTCCCCTGTATATAGAACGTATTACATGTTGTAAATGATCACATATTTTATATTTTTTACTTTAGTATCTACTGAATCTGCCACTGGAAGTACTTGATACTGGCAGATTCTTTCGAATATCTGGCAACAAAAAAGCAGCATACCGCAAAATAATCATGCTGTATGCCACTTCTTATTTATGTTTTTACAAATATCAATTTTTCAAATTCTGTTGCACAAAATTCATTTACACAAAATTCGATTGTCCAAACTCTATTTGATCTTAGCAATGTCAATCAGTGTCAGCTTCTGGATATCTGTATTCTCCAGACTGGTGATCAGAGCCTTTGCTGTATCGATCGCTGTCAGTACATTGACACCTGTCTCGATCGCATTTCTACGGATCACGAATCCGTCTCTTGAGTGATCAGCTCCCTGCGGAGGTGTGTCGATAACCAGGTCGATCTTATGTCCGAGGATCAGGTCCATAAGGTTCGGTGATTCCTGCTCGATCTTATTAACTGTCATTGCTTTTACGCCTGCATCTGTCAGAACCTTGGCAGTTCCTTCTGTAGCAAAGATCTTGTAACCAATCTTCTCGAATCTGCGTCCGATCTCAACGGCTTCTTCCTTATCTTCATCACGAACTGTCATGATCATGTTCTTGTGTTTTGGAAGTTTGACTCCGGCACCGATGAATGCTTTATAAAGAGCTTCATCAAATGTCTTGGCAATTCCCAGACACTCTCCGGTAGATTTCATCTCAGGTCCAAGGCTGATATCTGCACCGCGGATATTCTCGAATGAGAATACCGGCATCTTGATTGCAAAATAATCTGCTTCCGGCTGTAATCCAGGTGTGTAACCAAGCTCTTTGATCTTGTGTCCGATGATCACTTTTGTTGCAAGTGGTACAATCGGGATACCTGTTACCTTACTGATGTATGGAACAGTACGGCTTGAACGAGGGTTTACTTCGATTACATATACATCTTCTCCACACACGATGAACTGGATATTGATCAGTCCGATTACATGTAAAGATTTTGCAAGTCTTCTTGTATATTCGGCAATTGTCTCTTTTGTCTTCTGAGAGATGCTCTGTGCAGGATATACAGAAATACTGTCTCCTGAATGGATTCCGGCACGCTCGATATGCTCCATGATACCAGGAATCAGGATATCTTCTCCGTCACATACGGCATCAACCTCGATCTCTTTACCCTGTAAATACTTATCAACCAGAATTGGGTGATCCTGTGCGATACGGTTGATGATTCCGATAAACTCATCAATATCGTGATCGTTGATCGCAATCTGCATTCCCTGTCCGCCAAGTACGTAAGAAGGTCTTACCAGTACCGGATATCCCAGTCTGTTTGCAACTTTCTTTGCTTCTTCTGCTGTAAATACAGTTCCTCCTGTCGGTCTTGGAATCTCGCACTGCTCAAGAATCTCATCAAACAGTTCACGGTCTTCGGCTGCGTCTACATTTTCTGCAGATGTTCCAAGAATCGGAACTCCCATCTTCATCAGGGATTCTGTAAGCTTGATTGCTGTCTGTCCACCGAACTGTACCACTGCTCCGTCCGGTTTTTCCAAATCTACAATACTTTCTACATCTTCCGGTGTCAGAGGCTCGAAATACAGCTTGTCAGCGATATCGAAGTCTGTACTTACTGTCTCAGGGTTGTTATTTACAATAATCGTCTCGTATCCTTCTTTGGCAAATGCCCATGTACAATGTACAGAACAGAAGTCGAACTCGATACCCTGTCCGATACGGATCGGTCCGGAACCAAGTACCAGTACTTTCTTCTTGCCGGAAGTTTCAACTACTTCATTCTCACTTCCGAATACAGAGTAGTAATATGGTGTCTCTGCTGCGAACTCAGCCGCACAGGTATCAACCATCTTATAAGAAGCTGTGATACCATTGTCATGACGAAGGTCATGGATCTCACGCTCTGTCTTTCCTGTCAGTTCTGCGATCACATTATCCGGGAACTCTAAGCGTTTTGCTTCTTTTAATGTCTCTGCTGTTAATTCTTCTGTCTTTAATTTCTGTTCCATCTCTACAAGAATTGCGATCTTGTCAATGAACCAATTGTCAATCTTTGTAATTCTGTGAATGTCTTCGTAGCTGATGCCCTGACGGATTGCTTCTGCGATTTTCCAGATACGACGGTCATCTACAACTTTCAGTTCTTCTAACAGTTCTTCTCCTTTTAAATGAGAGAAGTCATAAGACATAAGGCTGTCTACATGCTGTTCCAGAGAACGGATGGCTTTCATAAGTGCTCCCTCGAAGTTATCACAGATACTCATAACTTCTCCGGTCGCTTTCATCTGTGTTGTCAGTGTACGTTTTGCACTGATGAACTTATCAAATGGAAGTCTCGGAATCTTTACAACACAGTAGTCAAGCATAGGCTCGAAACTTGCGTATGTCTTCTTTGTTACTGCGTTCTTGATCTCGTCCAGTGTATATCCAAGAGCGATCTTTGCTGCAACCTTGGCAATCGGATATCCTGTTGCCTTAGATGCAAGTGCAGAAGAACGGCTTACACGAGGGTTAACCTCGATTACACAGTACTCAAATGAATCTGGATTCAGCGCATACTGTACGTTACATCCACCAGTGATATTTAACTCACTGATAATATTAAGAGCAGATGTACGGAGCATCTGGTACTCTTTATCGCTCAGTGTCTGAGAAGGTGCTACTACGATACTATCTCCGGTATGTACACCTACAGGGTCCAGGTTTTCCATATTACATACGGTAATGCAGTTACCATTGCTGTCACGCATTACTTCGTACTCGATCTCTTTCCATCCTGCGATGCAACGTTCTACCAGAACTTCCCCAACACGTGAAAGACGAAGTCCGTTTTCCAGGATCTCTACGAGTTCTGTTCTGTTATCCGCGATTCCGCCGCCGCTTCCACCAAGTGTGTAAGCCGGACGAAGTACAACCGGATATCCGATACTTTCAGCAAATTCGATACCAGCCTGTACATCCTTTACGACTTTAGAAGCTGCACAAGGCTCGCCGATTTTTTCCATTGTCATCTTGAATTCCAGACGGTCTTCGGCCTTTTTGATCGTCTCAGAAGTAGTACCGATCAGACGTACGTTGTTTCTTTCAAGGAATCCATTCTCATCCAGCTCCATAGCCAGGTTCAGTGCTGCCTGTCCACCCAGTGTAGGAAGGACACTGTCTGGTTTTTCCTTTAAGATCAACTGTTCTACCACCTCAACTGTCAGAGGCTCGATGTATACGCGGTCTGCGATATCTTTATCTGTCATGATCGTAGCCGGGTTAGAGTTCAAAAGGACTACTTCCAGACCTTCTTCTTTTAATGAACGGCAGGCCTGTGTACCTGCATAGTCAAACTCCGCTGCCTGTCCAATGATAATAGGACCAGAGCCAATTACTAATACTTTCTTAATATCTTTAATTCTAGGCATTATTTTGCTCCTTTCATCATATCCATAAATCTATCAAACAGGTATCCTGAATCCTGTGGTCCAGGACAAGCCTCCGGGTGGAACTGAACTGTGAAAATATTCTTTCCTTCGTATGCAAGTCCTTCGTTGGTTCCGTCATTTACATTGATAAATGCTTCTTTTGCGATAGCCGGATCAATGGTTGTACCATCAACTGCATAACCATGGTTCTGTGAAGAAATGTATACTCTGTTGTTTGTCAGATCCTTCACCGGATGGTTACCGCCGCGGTGTCCATATTTCAACTTATAAGTCTTTGCACCATTTGCAAGTGCCATAAGCTGATGTCCGAGACAAATTGCAAAAATAGGAATATCAGTATTGTATAACTTCTTGATCTCTTCGATAATAGATACGCATGTTTCCGGATCTCCAGGCCCGTTAGACAACATAATGCCGTCCGGATTAGCAGCAATGATCTCTTCTGCTTTTGTTCCTGCCGGATAAACTGTAACTTCACAGCCGCGTTCATTTAAAGACTTGGCAATGTTCTTCTTTGCACCGAAGTCCATAAGAGCAACCTTCGGTCCATTGCCTTCTAAGACATATTTTTCATCACATGTTACTTTTGATACCACATCACCAACTGTATATGCTTTCAGTTTTGGGAGAATCTCATCTAAGTTGTAATTCTCGTTCGTGGTGATCATTCCGTTCATGGTTCCCTTTTCACGAAGAATCTTCGTAAGGGCACGTGTATCAATTCCTGCAATTCCTGGAATATCCTGTTCTTTCAGGAAATCCTGAAGTGTTCCTTCACAACGGAAGTTGCTTGGCATTCTGGAAAGTTCTCTTACGATATATCCATCCGGCCATGCCTTCCTTGACTCCATATCCGGTGTGATGCCATAATTTCCAATCAATGGATAGGTCATTACTACGGCCTGTCCCGCATAAGAAGGGTCGGTTAATACCTCCAGATAACCTGTCATTGAAGTATTAAACACTATCTCGCTAATCATGTCTTTTGTCGAACCGATACTGGTTCCGGTAAAGACAGTCCCGTCTTCTAATATAAGAAATGCTTTCATATATTCACCTTTTCCCTTCTGTGTTTCTTTTTCTTTTTTCATGAATCCATACTGCTGTACTTCAGGTACATTTTCTATATTTGGGCAAAAAAAATTCGTTGTTACAAAGAATTTTTCTTAAAAATACAGAATAAAAGGCAGTTTGTGCAAGCACAAAACCGCCTCGTTTTTCATCCATCGGTACCAGACAATTTATGTCTTCACAAATTGTAAAAATTATACTACATAATCCGAGGATTTTCAACGGATATTTTTGTTTTTTTATGAATACTGCCAAAATATTACAATCTTGTGTAATCTCGGGTCATCGATGTACTGGTACTTCACCTGCGATAATCCATAGTAATCCGCCAGATTCTGCGCTGCTTTTGCAAGTTCTTTCTGGAAAATGTCATCGTGCGCCTGACTGTAGACGAATGTATCTGCGAATTTAAAAATTGTAGCACTTTTCTTCGCCCAGATAGCCTGGTTCATGGCTTCCAGTACCTTCTTGGCATCATACTGTGTGTAATACATTCCGTTTACCACGTAATAATTGCAATCCATCTTGCTGCACTCTGGCATCTGTGTATCCTTATCCAGAATATGTGTCTGAAATAACTGCGTATCATCACAACACATATAATCATAGCTGATATTTGCCTTATTACCAGAAGCCTCTGCATCTTGACCTGAATTTTGTTCTGCATCCCGGGATGTATCTTCTCCTTCTTCCTGTTGGAACACCGGATCTCCCCAGGTTGTGTCGACATAATAATAATCGCCGTTACATTTCACCAGATTCCACGCATGGTTTCCGCCTTCCGTCGTCTTTCCCGTCACATAAGTACAGAACACGCCAAGCCGTTCCAACAAATACTGCGTTGCTTTCGAATATCCAGCACATACAGATTTCTGATTGACAAATACGCTGTAGATGTTCTGATTATCCGGCGCGCTCTCATCATACTCTACTTCATCTACGATTTTTTCATATACATAGAGAATTTTGTGATAGTCATCTGCATCGGCATCCAGATCTGCCAGCCACTTCTCTGCCGCCTGCATAATCGCGGTCTGCATCTTCTGGCTTTCTTCTGCTGTGTAAAAATATTTCGGTTTCAGGACGGTATAACTTTCTGTTCCTTTATGAGTCGTAGCCGTTGCTGTCCCGTCACACCAGAAGATGTCCGGCTGATCCTTCATCAGCTTCTGAAAAATCTGATTTGTCTCATCTACATCCGCGTTATGTACATAAATTTCCTCCGTGTGGTTTCTGACACCTTCCAGAATTTCCTGATAGACCTGCCTTTGTTCAGTCGGCAACTGCTGATAATAATATTTCTCCGTGTTCTCTTCTTCCGTTATGGATACTTTCTGATAAGGAATATCTTGTTTTTTATTTGAACCAAATTGTTCAAGTTCCAGGTATCCGCCCCTTTCTGCTGCTGCGGTTCCAAGAAAGAGAATGCATGTCAGAATCAGGATGATTAATTTCTTTTTTCTTCTTTTTCTATATATCCGTAAACACCTTCTTTTCATGCTCTGTTCTACGCTCCTGTTTCTGTTATTTTTAAGATGTTCCATACTTTGTGTAACAATCTGTCTCTTTTATTCCCTGTATCTTCACATTTTTCTTATTTTTGCATACTCTGTCAGTAACAGAGTCTTAAAAGAGGTCCTATTTTATGAACGGAACGACTCCAACCACTCAGGATACTCCCGACAAAGGCCGTCTGCAGATTAATCTCGTATCTGACATCTCTGCCTATCCGATTCAGGGGGCTCAGATTTCCATCTACTACACGGGTGTTCCAGAAGCTCAGTTAGAACAACTTACTACCGACAGTTCCGGGCAGACCGATACGATTGATCTTGCGGCACCACCGTTAGAATACAGCCTGAATCCAGAAAATGAAGTCCAGCCATATTCCGAATATACCATGCAGATCACCGCCGAAGGCTGCGAGTCGGTCAGTATTGCCGGTGCTGAAATTCTCGCCGATGTCACTGCCATTCAGAATGTCAGCATGAAACCAATCGACACTCCCGAAGACGAGGAAACCGTATTCGTCATTCCGGCTCATACATTATATGCCACCTATCCGCCTAAGATTCCCGAAGACGAGATCCAGCCGACCTTCGAATCCGGAGAGATTGTCTTAAGCCGCGTCGTGGTCCCGGAATACATCGTAGTTCATGATGGAAGTCCACGCGACTCCACTGCCAAAAACTATTATGTGAAGTATAAGGATTATATCAAAAATGTAGCTTCCAGTGAAATCTATGCGACCTGGCCGGAGGATACCATCCGGGCAAACGTACTGGCAATCATGTCTTTTACTCTGAACCGGGTATATACAGAATTTTACCGGAACCGCGGATATGATTTTACGATCACTTCTTCAACCGCATTTGATCACAAATGGATTCCGGAACGGAATATCTATGATACGATCTCTGTGATAGTGGATGAATTGTTTGCCGATTATCTTTCCAGACCGAATGTCAAGCAGCCGATACTGACGCAGTATTGTGACGGACGGCAGGTACAATGTCCGAATTGGTTGACCTTTTTGCTATAACCTATAAAGTGAATTTTTACCTATTTATATCATTATTACGATTACTTTATAAAATAGCAAGGCTCAGTTTGGCGCGACAACGGACATCGAAGTAGCAGGGCGGAGAATTTTCCCCTGTTACTTCACGTTAATTTTCAATTTA
>OAUC01000825.1_pt1 | contig 13264 bp, 1 predicted proteins | sample 1495091 | NCBI WGS metagenome assembly OAUC01 (sample SAMEA2579997, study PRJEB22360) | human gut metagenome | biome: human gut; feature: human-associated habitat; material: faeces | place: Denmark | collected 2008/2010
AATGGCGAGCCAGCGGGAAAATAACCGCATATCTTGGGTCTTGCCCGTGGCAGGTCTTGTCGCGGGCTTGGCCTTGTTGGCTTATTTCCCCTTGGCGGCGATGAGGAGCGCCTCACATCAAGACGAGGCCGTTCAAGCCGTCGACGCCTCCATGGCTCACGTCGATCCGGAGACGGAGGAGCGCCTTCTCGCTCAGGCCCAAGCGTATAACGAGAGGCTCGCGGGCAATCCGGTCGATGCTTTCGCCGAAGAGTTGCTTCCTTATGGGCAACAGCTGTCCCCCGATGGGCACGACACGGCATTCGGGTACGTGACGATTCCGGACATAGGCCTGTGCATGCCCATGTACCACGGCACGGACGATGCCGCGCTCTCTGCGGGTATCGGTCATCTCGAGGGGACGAGTCTTCCCATCGGTGGCGCCTCGACGCATGCGGTGCTCACCGCGCATTCCGGCTTGGAGGGCATGCGGGCGTTTGACGACATTCGCAAGCTGGAGCCGGGGGATGTGTTCGGCGTCAAGGTCCTAGGCGATTTGCATTGTTACCGAGTGACCGGCAGTCAGACGGTTTTGCCTAGCGAGACGCATGGGCTCGCAATAGCGCAAGGGGAGGACCTTTGCACATTGCTCACTTGTACACCGTATGGGGTCAACTCCCATCGTCTCCTAGTGCGGGGAGAGCGATGCGAGATTCCCGAGGGATTTCCAGATGGGGGATTGTCGCCGTCTGGTCCGGGTTTAGCGCGCACGCTTCCATTGTTGGCAGGCCTGCTGATAACACTGGCCTTGCTGGCATATGTGCTGAGCAGGAGGATGCGAGCGCGAGGCGTCCCCGTTGACGGGGTGCGCGAGGACGAGACGAACGGCATCGGAGCGGATGCAAGCGATAGGATGAGGAGTCGTTAGAGATGAAGAAAACCAAGCTAATGGAATGCGCGCGCAAGTCACTCGTCGTGCTGCTCACGGTGGCGATGGTCTGGTCGAGTCTCCCCACGGCCCAGATCGCGATGGCGTTGACGGATCCTGTCGTTCAGCCTGCAACCGTCGAGCAGCCCGTTCCGCTCGAGGACTCTGCAGTTGAAAACCAGGCTGCGACCAAGGAAGTCCAGCCCGAACTGCCCGAGACGGCTGCCGAGCAGGTCGCTCCCGCGGAGCAGGGCCCTGCGGAGAAGGCCGATGCCCCTGCCGAGGAGCCCGCTCCCGGCGAGCGGGTCCCGGCCGATAAGCCCGCGGAGGAGAAACCTGCCGCGGATAAGTCCGACGCAGAGAAGTCCTCGCCGGCCGATCAGGCTGCCGAGGGGAATCCGGCGCCCGCCGAGCAGGGCGATACCGGAAAGGATGAGAGCGCCCCGGCACTGACCGCCCGCGACCTCAAGAATGCCAAGCTGGTCAAGGCGAAGAAGCTCTCCGACCAGGAAGCTGCGGAGCTCCTTGGCGCGGATGCCGCGGTCCTCGCAGAGGGTGCGAATGGCCCCTCCAGCGCTGAGGCCGCCGACGGCTCCAAGATCGATGACATCAAGCTCTCTTGGCTGGATGGCAAGGGCCAGAGCGCGGTGGGCGACGAGCTGACCATCAACGCGAGCTCGAACGACAAGATTGACATTCGCGCTCGCATCGACATGAAGCTCAAGGGTCCTAAGAAGTACGCTCCCGGCATGGTGCGCATCAAGGTTCCCATGAATTTCCTCAAGGACCGTGATGGCCTGCATGTGGGTGAGATGGTCATGTCTGTCCCGGAGGCCCCGGGCGGTGATGCGACGTTCTCGTACGTCAAGATGGACGAGAGCTACGTGATCATCAACAATGTCGAGATCCCAGGCTCCTCCGCCATGTACTTCGAGTTCTCCTGCAAGGGCATCACGCCCAAGGATCTCAAATCCGGTACCAAGGCGGCCATGAGGGCCGCCGCGGAGCTCCGCGCGGGGACCGGCGAGCTGCTCACGGCCGCTTCCAAAGATGCGACGGTCACCGTGAACACCTCTGGTCGCGTATCATATCCCTCCAACACGGTCGATCGCCTAAGTGAGAAGTGGCAGAGCTTCCTGCCCTCCGAGCTCGAACCTGAGAATCCCGAGGATTACGTCTACTGCGATTTCTATTCTTCGGCATCGATTTCGAGCGGTCAGCCGTTTGATCTGGAAGTCACGCACGACGCTTCCGACACCGGGCGAGGTGCCCGCATGCTGGGCATGCGCGATCAATATGGCAAGGTGTACAAGAACGAGGACCCCACGTCTTCAAAGATGACCGTGCAACTGGTCAAGGGCGATTACCCTTACGGTAACTACGGTGCGTTTGTCCATGCCTACGTTGCGTTTCCCAAGAGCTCGATCGAGACCAACGGCCGCCACCTCTTCAAAGACCATGTGACGTACACCATGAAGACGATTGACGACCAGGTCGTCACCTCGACCGATGGCGCCATGGGTTCGCCCGATGCTGAGAAGGTGTTCGCCCCGCTCGAGTTCGTGATTCCGCACGGCCACTTCTACTTCAGCAAGCGCGGCAGTATCCCGCTGAGCGAGAACGGAAAGATGGTGTCTTGGGGCCTGCCCAACACCACGGCGTTGAATGAGCTGCAGAGGGGGCGGGAGGCGGAGGTCTCCTGGTATATGAAGTCTGAGAGCTTCAACGCTCCGTATACCTGGCTGGACGAGAACGGCGACAAGAAGATGGAGGCTGCCGAGCTCGAGAAGACGAGCGTTGCCGTGGAGACGAAGGACGGCGGGCTGACGATTCCCGCTGGGGGATTTGGGGACGTCGTCCTCACCGGGGATGACTACGAGTTCTTGTCGCTCAAGCTCGACAAGCCCAAGGCGTTCCATTACGTCAGATACACATCCGATGGCAAGGGCTATTTCGAGACCAAGGAGGGCATCGCCTGGGGCACCATCGAGGCGGATTCCTTCGGCTACAAGCCGGTTGTCTCGGACAGCGAGCTTCCCGAGATCGAGGTCCGAGGCAAGATCGCCGGCAAGGATGGAGAGGTTCTCCTTGCAAGGATCTCTTGGGCTGATTCCGTTGCGAAGGCTGTCGAACTGTATAAGGGTGTCAAGCTGGAGGGATCGACTCTTCTGTTCCCCAAGGGCGTTACGGAGTACCGTACCGTCGTCGACTCTCCCATCTCCGCGGTGATGTACGACACATATCCGACGGCTCGCATCAAGCCGAGCGAGAAGATGCGCGAGCAGGTCCAGAAGGTCCTCGATCGCGAAGAATCCCCTTCCATGGCGGTGCGTAACAAGGCGCAGATGAACTCCTCGAACCCCGGCGGCTCTTCGCAGCCTGTCGACTTTACGATCAAACGCGAGGCCGACGACGCGCTCGAGGGCTCGGTCCTGGGTGTCTGGGCCGATCAAAAGATCGGGGAGCCCCAGAACGACACCGTGCGCGGCCAGGTGAAGATGCATGTTGCCACCGTTGCGAACGAGCAGACGAATATCAATCAGAAGGAACAGTACGATCAGCTGGTCAAAAACGGCGCGATCCAGAAGGAGACCTCGGGTACGTTCTACGAGCTTTTGCCCGCGGGCGTCATTCCCGACATGGAATCCATCAAGCTCCGCAGCGGTGATCTGCTTAAGAGCGTCCACGTCATGAAGAATTACAAGGGCAGCGGCTGCAGCCTGCTGGTGGCTGAAGCCTTGCTCTCGCCGATCCCCAGCAAGGGAAGTGCCGAGAACCCCTTGGGCAAAGAGGGTTTCCGCGATTCTCCAGTCCTGGAGTTCGACGTGATCTATCCCTGGGAGGAAATGGCGACGTTCGGCAAGAGCGTGACGGTTGTCGCGGCGTTCGAGTCCGGCAACAGTGGGCTTGGAACGCGTAAGGGCCTCTCGGGCGAGCCCGATGACCCCTTGACCGGCAACAATCAGTTTTCTCGGGACGCCGTGCAAGGCGTCGAGAAGCTCATGACCGACCTCGATCCCGATCGAAATGACGCGGCGTTCGTGTATGCCCGCGCGAGCCAGGATATCGACGTGGTCACGAGCGGCCTGGTCGGCTTTGCCAAGCAGGTGAGTGTGAACGGCGACGGTCTGTTCGGCTCGGGCCTGCGAGGCGGCGAGCTGAACGTCTACGAGGGCGGGCGATACTCGTACCGCCTCCGTATGCGCAACGACAACAGCACCAAGTCCCAGGGAATCGTCTTCTACGATCGCCTTGAGGGCGCTGTGCCCACCACCGGTGGCGATTCGGGAGACCAGCAGTGGAAGGGCGAGCTCGCGAGCGTCGACGTCTCCGCGCTCAAGGCGAGCGGCGCGGCGCCGGTCGTGTATTACAGCACCATGGCGGACCTCGACTTCTCCAACGTCGACGGCGATGACCTCGACCTTGCGAACGGCTCCGTGTGGACAAAGAAGATGCCCACCGATGCCTCTAAGATCACCGCTGTCGCAATTGACTGCAGCAAGGCTTCCAACGGTCGCGCGTTCACCTTGGAGCCAGGTGAGATGATCTCTGCTGAGATCAACATGAAGGCGCCTGTGGTATCCGATTTGGCGGGTGCGGATGACGCTGCGACGTGGTACGACGTTCCGGGTGCAAAGGGTGCGGGCGAGCAGGGCCTTGAGGGCGGTGCCCATGCATACAACGAGGCGACGATGCTCGCGTCCTCGGCCGATGTGGACGGCGCCACGGCGCCCGTCCGCAAGGTCGTGACGAGCGCCATCACCAAGGTCGGCCTCCGCAACGCCGCAATCGACGTCCGTAAGATCTGGAAGGACGGAGAGGACCAGGACGGCCTGCGCCCCCAGAATCTGCGCGTCGCGCTCGTGGCGAACGGCAAGGACGAGGTCCAGGCCATCGAATTGAGTCCCGCGAACGGCTGGAGCGGCTCTTTCGAGGGCGTCCGCCGGGTCGATGGCCGGGGCGCCGCGATCGAGTATAGCGTGGTCGAGACCCCCATACCCGGGTACGCGGGCGGCGTGCGCTGGGTGTCCGGCGAGGCCCCGTCACAAGCGGACGTGTGCACCATCACGAATGTACACGAGCCGGAGAGGATCGATATCTCGGGCACCAAGACCTGGGTCGGGGACGAGGGCATGGAGGATATGCGCCCCGATTCCATCAGGGTCGAGCTCTGCAGGGTCGACGGAGACCTTGAAGTGCCCGTTTCCGTTGAGACGGTCAAGCCTGCCGCTGACGGGACCTGGACCTACACCTTTGAGGACATGCCCAAATACCAGGGAGGCAAAGAGATCTCCTATGGTGTGAGGGAGGTCGGGAGCCTGGGTGCCTACGACTGCGCGGCCAACGGGACCGACCTGGTCAACACGTTCCTGCCTCAGGGTACGCTGAAGGTCTCCAAGGAGGTCGTGGGAGCGGGCCCCGCGAACGCGGCGAAGAGCTTCACCTTCCATCTTGAGCTGACCGACCATGCGGGCGATCCCGATACCGGGTCCTATCAATACGAGCGCGTGGCCCCGGCGCCAGACGGCTCCATGGTCCCGGGTGAGGGCGGATCCATTGCGAACGGTGGTACGTTCGTGCTTTCAGACGGCGAGTCCATCGTCATCAGGGACCTGCCCGCGGGCACCAAATACAAAGTCGAGGAGGAGCCCGTCGCGGGCTACAGGGTGCTGGCTCGTGGTGATGCCGGTGTTATCGCGGGCAACGACGCGCATGCGAGCTTCCAGAACACGTACTCCTCTCGCGGTTCGATGACGATCCGCGCTAAGAAGGAGCTTGCGGGTCGAGACCTTGCGGGTGACCAGTTCCTCTTCGAGCTGCGCGAAGGCAACAACTTGCTGCGCCGCACCCGCAACGAGGCTGACGGCACCGTTGCATTCGGCGAGATCAGGTTTACCGAAAAGGACGCCGGCAAGACGTTTACGTACACCGTTACCGAGAAGGACGCTGGAAAGGCCGGCTATACCTACGACGCGAGGGAATTCACCGTCACGGTGACCCCCGTTGATAACGGCAACGGCACGATTACGGCCGACCCCACATACACGTTGGACGGAAAGCCGCTCGACAAGGGTGCCGTTCCCACCTTCGTCAACGAATACAATGCCGCTGGTGAGCTGGTGGTGCGCGCGTACAAGGAGCTCGAGGGGCGCGATCTTCAAAAGGACGAGTTCACCTTCGCGCTCACCGCGGGCGAGGGCGATGCTCAGAGGGAGCTTTGCCGCGCAACCAACGACGAGGACGGCTTGATCGAGTTCAAGGCGCAGGCGAGTCTCTCCGATGAGCTCTGGGTCGATGGCAAGCCCACGAAGCTCGCGATCGGCGAGGTCGCCGGCGATGATGAGACCGTGGTGTATTCGGATCAGACGTTCGGCGTCGAGGTGACGCCGCACGATGACGGCTCCGGCAATCTGACCTTTGACCAGAAGGCGGAGGAGAGCCCGGTCTTCAAGAACAAGCTCAAGCCCGGCGCCCTGCGCATTGAGAAGCGTGCCGAGGGCGGAGACCCGAACCAGGAGTTCACGTTCAACGTAAAGCTCAATGGTGCCGATGGTCAGGAGTTGCCCGACAAGCTGAAGTACGACGTGGAGAGCCTGGCAACGGGTGCTAGCGTCGAGGAGCGCACCGCCGATGCGGCTCGATCCGTTGAAGCTAGAGCCGTTGATTATATGCATCAAGGCGCGGCGAAGGGTGACGATACCCGACTTGATACGACGGGAGGCATGGACAAGGATGCCGTATCCGATCATGTGCAAAAGTCCAAACCCGCTTCTCGTGTCAAGGGCTCTGAACGTAAGTCTCAGACTGAGAAAAGTCAGGTAGCGTCTACTCGGCAGTCTAAGGCGGTCTACCCGACTGTCGATCAGTATGACGGTATGAGTACGCCTTATTACGGCACAGTGATGAATGGAAAGAACGGCAATACCGCGACATGGCGATATTACACAGATAAAGAGGTTCTTATCATCGACGGCGGCGTTATGAACCTCAATCAGTTCACTCTCGATGAGTGGAAGAAAGACGAAGCGCCGCAGATTTGGCTTCTGGATAAGGGGGATCAGCCTGCGACGGTGGGGGGTGCATGGTATAGGATTAATAGACGTGCGAAGGCCGTGCTGTTCAATGGGACGGACGTTCGCTGCCTAGATGCTGCGTTTGCCCCCCAGTCGAATTCGTCGTCATCCTATCCAGACGATGGATGGGACGAGCTTGAGTATGTTGGCGGCGCCGTCAATATGGAGAATTGCCTGAGCGCAAATCATGCCTTCGATTGCTGTCAAAATCTCAAGAAGTTCGATGTGTCTGGGTTCACGTTGAAGAACGCTGGTAGCTGTGCATATCTATTCAACCGCTGTCGCGAGTTGGCCAGCTTGAACCTTGATGGGTTCAAGATGAACCAGGTGACCGACGCGCGGAAAATGTTCGCACGATGCGAAAAGTTGACCACTGTAGATTTCCCCGCTCTGGAATTCAACAATGCCGTGCATATCGATGGCATGTTTGAGCGATGCTATGCCCTTGATAAACTCGATGTCTCTTCCTTCAACACGAAGAAGGTTGAGACAATGAATGGAGCATTTGAGGATTGTAAATCGCTGAAAGAGCTCAACGTCTCGAATTTCGACACGTCCAACGTGAGGGACATGGGCAATCTGTTTGCGGGTTGCAACAACCTGACTCATTTGGCAATTGAGAAATTCGAGACGTCAAATGTAACGAACATGGCCCGCCTGTTTTCATATTGTGAAGGCTTGACGTCTATCGACGTTTCGGGATTTAACACGTCAAACGTGACTGATATGTCTTATATGTTCGCTGGGTGTTCAGGCCTTTCCACCCTTGATATCCAGAATTTTGAAACGTCCAAAGTTACAAACATGGCAGGCATGTTCTGTAACTTGAACCTGACCTCCCTTGATGTACGAAACCTCGTCACATCTCAGGTTAGGGACATGAGCTACATGTTCGAAGACTGTAAGAAGCTCAAGACGATTGACTTGTCGGGATTCGTCACTTCCCAGGTGGAGAACATGGCGAACATGTTCATGTTTTGCAATTCTCTTACCGCCTTGGATTTGTCTATGTTCAAAACCGCCAAGGTGAAAGACATGAGCTACATGTTTAACGGCTGCGATCTGCTGGCAGAGATTGATGTGTCAAGCTTTGACACATCCAGTGTTGAGGACATGTCGCTAATGTTCTCGTCATGTTCGAGCCTGAAGTCCCTTGACCTTAGCCGTTTCGACGTCACGAATGTTACAAACATGTCGGGCATGTTTTACAGTTCGACAGGGCTAAAAGAGCTCGATCTTTCGAATTTTAGCCCCAAGAAGCTCACTAACGTCATGAACATGTTCGACGAGTGCGAATCGTTGCAGTCGTTGGACATCAGCGGATTGGAAAACGAGCATATTCGCTATGCGGGACATATGTTTGGCTTTAACCCCAACAAGGGCTACGAAGAATACGAGTGGAAATGGCTTAAGAATCTGACTTCCATCACTCTTGGCCCTAAATGGAAGGCAAGCTTCTATCAGGGGCAAGCGTGGTGGGGCGATTCGATGCCTCTGCCTGAGATGCCGGCCGATGCCCCCTATGCCGCTCGCTGGGTGAGGCTTAAGGACGGCGCTGTCGAGAAGAGCTCGAAGGACTTGGGCCGTCGCAGCGGAGATCTGAGCGGCACATGGGTGCATCCCGCCAAGGACGGACACGTTGCGTTTGTGTTTGACTCGAATATCAAGGGGGCTTCTGAGCAGAGTAAGACGATCGCGATTCAGGTTGATAAGGACGGCGCAATCACGCTTCCCGCCGATGTGTTCTCACATCCCAAGCTAAAGTTCGTCGCTTGGAACACCAAGGCCGATGGAACCGGCACGATCTGCCCTGCCGGCGTTCCCATCAAGGATTTCCAGCCCGGTGACAAGGTGACGCTGTATGCGCAGTGGAAGAGCAAGGAGCTCCCGACTGCTCCCGTGACCAACGGCGAGTTCGAGATCGCCATCCATGCCGGTGAGGCGGCGGTCATCAAGGACGTGCCCGCAGGCGTGGGTTACACGGTGACCGAGAAGACGCCCGCCGGCTGGAAGCTCGTCGAGTCTGCCAAGACCACGGGCGAGATTAAGACAAACGAGCCTGCGGTGGCGACGTTCCTCAATGCCCCCAACACGGACAAGCCCAACGCGATCGAGGGCTCCATTGCGGCAAGTAAGCTGCTCGACGGCAAGCCCGCCCCGGCCGGCGCATTTGAGTTCCAGCTGATCGAGAATGGCAAGGTGCTGCAGACTAAGGCCAACGGCGCGGGCGGCGGCATCTCCTTCGATCCCATCGAGTACACCGAGGCCGGTGAGCATACCTACCAGATCAAGGAGGTTCGCGGCACCGACAAGTCGATCGTATACGACGCCTCCGATGAGGAGGTAAAGGTTGCGGTCACCGAGGGCAAGGACGGTAAGCTGTCCGTCACGACCGAGTACACCTCGCAGGACGACACCGCCGGCAGGGCCGTGTTCCACAACAAGCATGCGGATGGTTCACTGACGGTGACCAAGGCCATCGAGGGTGATGCCCCCGCGGGCAAGACGTTCGGCTTCCGCGTCGACTGGGATGGCGGCAAGAAGAGCGAGGAGTTCGAGCTCGAGGCTGGCGCGTCCAAGACCTTTGAGAACGTTCCTGCAGGCACGCGCTACCAGGTGACGGAGACCTCCATGCCCGGTGGCTTCATCCAGGCCAAGGCCGAGGGTGATGCGGGCGTGATTGGTTCTGGCGCTGCGGCCAATGCCGTCATCACCAACAAGTACGGGATCGCCCAGGGCATCTTCGCCGTCATCGAGGCGTCCAAGGTCCTCGAGGGCGCGCCCCTGGGTGCCGATCAGTTTGCCTTCGAGCTGTTCGGCGCGGATGGCGTCGCGGTCGCCACGGCGAAGAACGGCCCCGACGGCTCGATCATGTTCGACGCCCAGACTTATGACGCGCCTGGCGACTATGCCTACAAGGTGCGCGAGGTGAACGATGAGAAGCCGGACATCGTCTACGACAGCACGGAGCACGACGTGACCGTGCACGTGACTGACAATGGTGACGGCACGCTCTCTGCGCAAGTCGACTACGGCGAGCCGGGCAAGATCGTCTTCCATAACCAGATGACCTGCAAGTTCATCCCGACGGCTACCAAGGTCCTGCAAGGTGGCGAGCTCGCGCAAGATCAGTTCACGTTCGAGCTGAGAAACGCCGAGCAGGGTGGCGATGTCATCTCGACGGCAAAGAACGACGCTGCGGGCAACATCGCCTTCGAGCCCATCACGTACGGGGCTTCAGACGTGGGTAAGACGTTCGAGTACTGGATCTCCGAGGTTGATGACGGTCAGAAGGGCATAGCCTACGACACAAAGTCCGTGCATGTGACGGTGAGTGTGGAGCTTGATGCGTCTGGCGTGATCACGGCCACGGCGGTTTACGACGGCGATCCGCTGGCGACCTTTACCAACGTGGCCGTTGTTGACCCCGGTCCCGAGCAGCCCGGTCCCGGCAAGCCGGATCCGGAGATTCCCGAGACGGGTGGTCCCGGTATAGCCGGTGGCATCCTGGCGGGCATGGCCATGGTGCTGCTGAGCGCGGTGGAGATCGTGCGGCGAAAGCGCGCTCAAGGGATGTAACCCTTGTGACGCCCGCTTTGTAGCGGCTGGTGCACACACGTTTTGATTTGTAAAGGACCGGTATGTCGAAAGGCATACCGGTCCTTTACATGCGGGGCGGTTGTTTATTGTCCGCCTATTCAGTTCCTTACACGGTTTCGCATGAGTCTGACGCGGTCGTTGCGGCCCTCTGATACGTGGGCCCGAGGATTAATGGGGCATATGTACACGAATGGATGGAGCAGCATGCCGCATTCCCACAGCACCGACCGCACCGGAATCTCGCGCCGCGGGTTCGTGACCCTCTCGATCGCCGGCGTGGGTGTAACCGCCGCCGCTATGGCCACGCCCGAGGCCGCCTACGCCGACGAGCCCGCCTTGGCGCCCGTGGTCGCGGATTACCCGAACCAGATCAAGATCGCTCACCTCTCCGATACGCACTTCTTCTCCAGGCGCCTGTACTCGGACTGCCCGGACTTCACAATCGCCGAGCATTCCGATCGCAAGATGTTCCGTGAGTCCGGCGACATCATCAAAAAGGCCATGGATGAGATCGTAGCCTACCAGCCCGACCTGGTGATCCTTTCCGGCGACCTTACCAAGGACGGTGAGCTCGCCTGCCATCAGGACATTCACGCGATGCTCTCCGACGCCAAAAAGCGGCTCAAGGCCGCGGGCAAGGAGGCCCAATTCGCCGTCATCAACGGCAACCACGACATCAACAACGATCTGAACGGCCGCGACTTTTCCGGCGGGTTTGCCGAGCATACCGACCTGGTCGACCCCCTTGCATTCAAGGATCTCTACGCCGACTGCGGCTATGACGACGCCATCGCCATGTTCGACCAGGGCGGCTCCAAGGGCGGCAGCCTCTCCTACGTGCTCCGCCCCGTCAAGGGTGTGACCCTCATCGCCGTCGACTCCTGCAAGTACTCAACCGACCAGAACGGCCTTGATGTGGACGAGCACGTCACGTCGGGCGTGGTGGGCGAGAAGCTCCTGCAGTGGATCGAGAGCCAAGCCAAGCAGGCTCGTGCCGCCGGCGACATCGTCTTTGTGACCCAGCACCACGGTGTGGTCCCACACTTCTCCGTGGAGCCGACGCTCATGGGCGAGTATCTGGTCGACAATTACGAGGAGTGCCAGCGCCGCTACGCCGATGCCGGCGTCTCTGCGGTGTTCACCGGCCATATGCACGCCAACGACATCGCCAGCATCACCACCGAGGCGGGCAACACCCTCTTCGACATCGAGACCTGCGCCACCGTGACCTATCCGAGCGACATCCGCTTCGCGACGCTCGGTTGGGAGCGCGAGAAGGGCACCGCGAATGTGCGTGCCACGCTTGCGCTCGAGAGCCATCCGCTTGGCTCCGTCGATTACACCGACTTCGACAGCGGCTCCGTGACCCGTATTCCCAACATCGAGGAGTACGGTCATGAGCGCCTGCTCACAGTCGACGTGGTGAAGACCATGATCGCCGATGCCTTGGTTGCCCCGATGCTCGATCAGGCCGCGGCCAACGGCGGTGTGAAACCGCTCTTGGCCCAGCTCGCCGGTGGCCTCGGTATCGGTGACGGCACCGCTGCCGCACTTGACGGTGCGCTGTTCGGCGCCGTTTTTGGCATGCTGCCCCAGAGCGCCGACGAGGCGTTCATCGTTGAGATCCCGATTCTCGGGAGTGCGGGCATTTGGGCGAACCCCGAGAACCGGCGCGTGATGGTCCAGAAGATGGAGGCGAAGGCCGGTGTGGAGCCTTATGCGCTCACGTTCGACGCCGGCGCCATGGCTGCTGTCCAGAGCGCTCTCGTGAGCGAGCCCATGGCCGCTGCCCCAGGCTGGTCCTACTACATCAGCGCCGAGTCGCTCGCCAAGTTCCTTGTCCCCGTCTATGCGGGCCTCGACTCTCTGCTGGTTTCCGGCGGTAGAGACCAGGTCCTCGACCTGCTGCGCACCCTGGTTGAGACCCTGGTCAACCAGAAGGTCGCCGACGGGGCCAACAGCCTCTTCGACCTCATCAAGTTCGCCTACGGCGACCATCTGCACGGCGACGAGACCTGTCCCGAGTGGGTCGAGACCGCGACCGCCCAGATCAAGCTCACCGGCGACGACGCCGAGGGCAACCCTGCGGCTGACGGTTCGCTTACCAGCTTCCTGCGCGCGACCATCAACGACGAGGTGGTCCTGGATAAGCTCAACGCGCTGCTGAAGGGAATCAAGATCAACCTTAAGGACCTGCTGATCAAGGAGAAGGGCAACATCGCGATTGATATCGCGCTCGGCGCCATCAAGGACCTCGGTGCGATCTTTGGCCTGCTGGGAGGGACCCCTGGCAACATGATCCCCAATATCCCGACGCTTGCCGACCTTGCCCACGGCGCGCTGTATTCCCTCACGCACGACGAGAATCAGCTTGGTGACCGTGTGAATACGCTGGCGACCGGCTTGGTCGATCCCGACTGGAAGCCCGGCGGCGGCTCCGCGGGCGGTGACGGCGGCAACGGCAATGGTGGCGGTAGCGGTAGCGGCAACGGCTCCACTGGTGGCGGCAACGGTAACGGCTCCAATGGCGGCAATGGGACCGGTGGCAGCGGCAACGGCGACAGCACCGGTGGCAACGGCACCGGAGGCTCCACCGGCGGTTCTGGCAACGGTGGTTCCACCGGAGGCAGCGGTTCCACCGGTGGCGTTGGCGGCAGCGGCACAACCGGCGGCAACGGTGGCT
>OAUC01000828.1_pt1 | contig 13217 bp, 9 predicted proteins | sample 1495091 | NCBI WGS metagenome assembly OAUC01 (sample SAMEA2579997, study PRJEB22360) | human gut metagenome | biome: human gut; feature: human-associated habitat; material: faeces | place: Denmark | collected 2008/2010
TCCCCTTGCTGACGGAGAACATCGTTCCAGTCTTTCCTTGCCGGGACAAGGCGAAAGTATATCGACCTGATGATCCAGTCCGACCGCTACCTGACGGACAAGGAAAAGGAGCATTATTCGCCGCCTGCGCCGGTCAGCGCAAAGCCGGATGGTGCCTTGACCCATGCAAAAAACCTGATTCGAGATTTCTGTTTGGAGGAATACGACTCCGAGCCGGACTTTTCCGACCTGTCCAAGATCGGCATTGCCTACACCCACGCCACCGATGAGGATATTCCCATTCAAGTTAATGTGGATTTGGTGGGATACCGGGTGGAACGGTATCTGGGTGAAGTGCTGATCGACGAGCGGCAGTACGAAAGTCTGGAAGATCTGACCGAAACAGAGTTGGAAGCACTGGATTTTTCGGAACTGGTCAGCGTCACGGACGAAGAACTGGAGCACTACCACAGCAAGGCGGAAGAACGCCCGGCGCTGCTGCCGCTGGATGCCGCCACCGAGTACAACGCCCTGAAAGAGCAGTACCCGGACGCTCTGGTGGGCTTTGAACAGAACGGACAGTTTGAGTTTTACGGCGAAGATGCCCGGAAGGTCAGCGAACTCGTAGGTGGAAAGCTGCTGGAAAAGGAAACGGAGTTGGGCACCGTTCCTGTCACCGGCTTCCCCAGCGACCAGTGGGCTCACCGTGCCAAGCAACTGTGGCAGTGCGGCGAGAACGTCTATCTTGCCGGGCTGAACGAGGACGGCACCCACCACCAGACCAAGTACCTGCGCCGGGAAGATTATCTGCCGCTGGGTGCTACCGTCCACATGGAGGGGCGGGCCTTCCGGGTGGACACGGTCAACTTTGATAAGGACAGCGTCACCTTGCAGGATGTGGCATTGGCAGAAATGCGGATGCCCATTTTCCGGCAGGAGCCACTGGCAGTTGTCCGGGAATTGTACGAACAGCAGGACGAGGCCCTTGACGCTGCTCCCGAAAAGGCCGTTGATTATAAGGTCGGTGACAATGTTATCATTGACCTTCCCACCCGAACCATCGAAGGGAAAATTGGCTATGTAGGTGAAACCGATGTTCGCATCGACACCAGCGCACACGGGCAGTCGTGGGATAACGAAGTTATCAGCAAACGACAATTCGAGGACGGTCTGCGGCAGGTTGAGCCGGAACTTTCCGATGAGGAACTGGACGAACTTCCCATCTCTACGGTGGTGGACGGAAAAGTGCAGACCTTCCCGGATGCCGCAGCTTTGGATGCAGCCCTGAACGTTGTGCCTGCCGGGAACTTCCACATCACGGACGAGCATTTGGGCGAGGGCGGCGCAAAGCAGAAATATGCCCGGAACATTGAAGCCATCCGCACCCTGTTCAAGCTGGAACAGGAGCGCCGTGGTGCCATCGCCGAGGAGCAGCAGGTGCTTTCCCAGTATGTGGGCTGGGGCGGTCTGTCAGATGCCTTTGACCCCGGCAAAGATAGTTGGGCAAAAGAGTATGCGGAGTTGAAAGGGTTGCTCTCCGAGGATGAGTACGCTGCCGCCCGCAGCTCCGTGCTGAATGCCCACTACACCAGCCCCACCGTTATCCGTGGTATCTACGATGCCGTGGAGCGCATGGGTTTCCGCAGCGGCAACATCTTGGAGCCGTCCATGGGTGTGGGCAACTTCTTCGGAATGCTGCCGGACAGCATGGCAGGCAGTCGGCTGTACGGCGTGGAACTGGACAGCATCACCGGGCGCATTGCCAAGATGCTGTATCCGCAGGCTGACATTACTGTTGCCGGCTTTGAGACCACCGACCGCCGTGATTTCTACGATTTGGCAGTGGGCAACGTGCCTTTCGGTCAGTACAAGGTCAACGACAAAGCGTACAACAAGCTGGGATTCTCCATCCACAACTATTTCTTTGCGAAAGCCATCGACCAAGTGCGTCCGGGCGGCATTGTTGCCTTTGTTACCAGCCGCTACACCATGGACAGCAAGGACAGCACTGCCCGCAAACACATGGCAGAATGCGCCGATTTGCTGGGGGCTATTCGATTGCCCAACAATGCGTTCAAGGCTAATGCAGGCACGGATGTTGTCAGCGATATTATCTTTTTGCAGAAGCGTGACCGCCCTGCGGATATTGAACCTGCATGGGTGCAGCTTGGCAAGACCGAGGATGGCTTTGCTGTCAACAGCTACTTTGTTGAGCACCCGGAGATGGTGCTGGGCGAACTGACCGCAGAAAGCACCCAGTACGGACGGGAGGAACTCACCGTTGCACCCCTTGAGGGCACCAGCCTTGCCGACCAGCTTGCCGAGGCGGTACAGCATATTGAGGGTCAGTACACCGAAGTAGAGGTGGAAACGCCAGATATTGCGGATGTCGAAAATGAGAAGCATATTCTCCCGGCTGACCCGGATGTGAAAAACTTCTCCTACACCGTGGTGGACGGCGAGGTGTTCTACCGGGAAAATTCCGTGATGACGCAGGTGGAACTGTCCGACACCGCCAAGGGGCGCGTCACCGGCATGGTGGAACTGCGGCAGATCGTCAATGACCTGATTCAGCAACAGTTGGAGGATTACCCAGATGCCGACATCAAGGCAACACAGGAGCGTTTGAACGCCGCCTATGATGCCTTTGCCGCCAAATACGGCTTGCTGAACGACCGCAAAAATGGGCGGCTGTTTGAGCAGGATTCTTCCTATTATCTGCTGTGTTCGCTGGAAAATCTGGACGAGCAGGGACAGCTTAAATCCAAAGCAGCGATGTTTACCAAGCGCACCATCCGCCCGGAGCGCACCGTCACCAGCGTGGATACCCCCAGTGAAGCGCTGGCAGTGTCCATCGGGGAACGCGGCAAGGTGGATTTGCCCTATATGGCAGAGCTGCTGGGCACTCCCGGCGAGTACGGGCGCATTACCACCGAACTGTCCGGTGTGATCTTCAAAGACCCCAGTGCCGACCCTACCGATCCGGAAGCAGGCTGGCAGATGGCAGACGAGTACCTGTCCGGCGATGTCCGGGCAAAGCTGCGGATGGCGCAGTTTGCTGCCGAGACCAACCCGGAATTTGTGGTCAATGTGGATGCACTGACCAAGGCACAGCCCAGAGAACTGGAAGCATCTGAAATTGATGTGCGGCTGGGTGCAACATGGCTGGACCCGAACATTATCCAGAAGTTTATGACCGAGACCTTCCAGATCCCCTACTATCTGCGCCATGCAGTCAAGGTGAGGTATTCTCCTTATACCGCAGAATGGCGTGTAGAGGGCAAAACTGCCACCGGACGGGGCGATATTATCTCCTCTGAAACCTACGGCACATCCCGTGCCAACGCCTATAAGATTCTGGAGGAGACCCTGAACCTGAAAGACGTCCGCATCTATGACACGATCGAGGATGCCGAAGGCAAGCCCAAGCGAGTGCTGAACAAACGGGAGACCATGCTGGCGCAGCAGAAACAGCAGGTCATCAAGGATGCTTTCGCCAACTGGATCTGGCAAGACCCCCAGCGGCGCATTGCACTGGTGAAGCAGTACAACGAGCTGTTCAACTCTACCCGCCCCCGTGAATACGATGGCTCCCACATCAAATTCGTGGGCATGAACCCGGAGATCACCCTCCGGGAACACCAGCGCAACGCCATTGCTCATGTGCTTTATGGCGGTAATACGCTGCTTGCACACGAAGTTGGTGCGGGCAAAACCTACGAAATGGCAGCGTCTGCTATGGAAGCAAAACGGCTGGGACTGTGCCAGAAAAGCCTTTTTGTCGTGCCCAACCATTTGACAGAGCAGTGGGCTTCGGAGTTCCTGAACCTCTACCCTAACGCCAAACTTTTGGTGGCACGGCGCAAGGACTTTGAGACCGCCAACCGCAAAAAATTCTGCGCCCGCATCGCCACCGGCGACTACGATGCGGTCATCATCGGCCATTCGCAGTTTGAGCGCATTCCGCTGTCCTTTGAGCGGCAGGAGCGTATCATTCAGGAGCAGATTGCGGAAACGCTTTTGGCTATCAACGAGTTGAAAGCCAATGCCGGAGAGAATTTTACCATCAAACAGATGGAGCGCACCCGCAAGACGCTGGAGGCCAAGCTGGACAAGCTGCGCGCCGACAGCCGCAAGGATGATGTTATCACCTTTGAGCAGTTGGGTGTCGACCGCCTTTTTGTGGACGAATCGCACTTTTACAAGAACCTTTTCCTCACGACAAAAATGCGAAATGTCGCTGGATTATCCACCAGCGAAGCGCAAAAATCCAGCGATATGTTCGGCAAGTGCCGCTATCTGGACGAGATCACCGGTGGGCGGGGCGTGGTGTTCGCCACGGGTACGCCCGTGAGCAATTCCATGACCGAACTGTACACGGTCATGCGGTACTTGCAATACAGCACCTTGCAGCAGAAAAAGCTGACGCACTTCGACTGCTGGGCATCCACCTTTGGTGAGACGACCACGGCCATTGAACTTGCCCCGGAGGGTACCGGCTACCGTGCCCGCACCCGGTTCGCCAAGTTTTTCAACCTCCCTGAGTTGATGTCCATGTTCAAGGAGGTTGCGGACATTAAAACTAGCGACCAGCTTCATCTGCCGGTGCCGGTCGCAAAGTTTGAAACCGTGGTGGCAAAGCCGTCCGAAATTCAAAAGGAAATGGTGCAGGAACTGAGCAAACGTGCCGCAGATATCCACTCCGGCATCGTGGATGCGTCCGTGGACAATATGCTCTGCGTCACCAACGATGGGCGCAAGATTGGCTTGGACGTTCGCCTGATGAACCCCATGCTGCCGGACGACCCCAACAGCAAGCTGAATGTCTGCGTTCAGAACGTGCTGAATATCTGGGAGGAGGGCAAAGAACAGAAGTTGACCCAACTTTTGTTCTGCGACCTCTCCACCCCGAAAAATGACGGCAACTTTAACGTGTACGAGGATATTCGCAAAAAACTGATCGCCGCCGGTGTGCCGGAAAACGAGATCGAGTTCATCCACAACGCCGACACCGAGGCGAAAAAGGCGGCATTGTTCTCCAAAGTGCGCTCCGGCGATGTGCGAGTTTTGCTCGGAAGTACGGCGAAAATGGGAGCGGGCACCAACGTGCAATCCCGGCTTGTAGCAGTGCATCACTTGGACGTTGGTTGGAAGCCCAGCGACATGACCCAGCGCAATGGTCGCATCATCCGGCAGGGCAATATGAATAAAGAAGTCAAGGTGTTCAATTACGTTACGGAAGGGACATTTGACAGTGATGCTTTACCAGATCTTTCAAAAGGCAGAAGCCAATGACCTTGTGCGCCGCAACCCGGTCCGGCTTGCTGAAAAGATGCGGGCATACGGCACCGCAAAACGCAAGGAAGCCTTTACCACAGCGGAAGTCGCCCACTTAATGAAAGTTCTCCCCGATGACCGCATGGGCTTGAGCATCCGGCTTTTGCTCGGCACTGGGATGAGAATGCAGGAACTTCTGGCTTTGGAGCCGCAGTTTATTGAAGAAGATGGCTCTGTCATTCACATCCGGCAGGCAGTAAAGGTCGTAAAAGGTACCGTCAGCATCGGCAGTCCGAAATCCAAAGACAGTATCCGGGATATTCCGGTGCCGCTGAATGTCCGCCCGTGTGCCATCAAGCTGCGGGATACCACCGACCAGTTCATCTGGGAAAGCCCCAAGACCGGCTTGCCCTGCAACCCCACCCATTTCCGGGATGTGTTCCGCAAATCTCTGGAAGAAGCGGGCGATGTCCGCTTGCTCACACCGCACAGCTGCCGCCACACCTATGTATCGCAGATGCAGGCGTTGGGCGTGGATATCCAGACCATCCAGAGCATCGTAGGCCATGCCGATACCGAGATGACTGAGCATTATCTCCATGTTCAGGAATCCATTCGGCAGAGTGCGATCCGGTTGTTCAGCGAGGCATTTTCGGCCTGAAAATTGGACGGAACGGCACTAATTAGACCAGATAAAATCTTTGGCATTGTGGTCAAAATTGTGGTCAAAACCAAATGAGGTCAGCCCACAAACAAAAAAATCCAACGATTTCTAACGTGAAATCGTTGGATTTATGGTCCGAGTGGCGAGAATCGAACTCACGGCCTCTTGAACCCCATTCAAGCGCGCTACCAAAACTGCGCTACACCCGGTTATCATCCGTTGCCTCCCTACCGAAGCGCCGGCGACATGAAATATTATACTCGGATAAGGCGGCCTTGTCAACAGATTTTTGCAATTTTTTTGGGTTTTTTTGAATAAAGTATGATTTTGACGGTGATGCGCTGCTTTGCATCGTACTAATTCCTCCCGCCGTCGCATAAATTTCTTCCAAATGGCTTTCAAATGGGAAGAGAGGGGAGAGCATTTTGGCAAAGCAGGAACGAATCGAGCAGGCGGCAGTCTGCCGCGAGATAGGAGCCCGCACCGGCGGTGACATCCTCATTGGCGTGGTGGGGCCGGTGCGCACGGGCAAGAGCACCCTCATCAAGCAGTTTATGGAAAAGCTGGTGCTGCCCGCCATCGGCCCGGAGGACGCGAAGCTCCGCGCCCGCGATGAGCTGCCCCAGTCGGCAGCGGGGCGCACCATCATGACCACAGAGCCCAAGTTCATCCCGGAGGCGGCGGTGCCGCTGGCGCTGGAGGGCGGGGGAGAGTGCAGCATCCGGCTCATCGACTGCGTGGGCTATATGGTGGAGGGGGCCATGGGCCACGAGGAGAATGACAAGCCCCGGATGGTCAAAAGCCCCTGGTTCGACGAGGAGATCCCCTTCGACCTCGCTGCCGAGACCGGCACCCGCAAGGTCATCCGGGACCACTCCACCATCGGCATCGTCGTCACCACCGACGGAACAATCAGCGAGATACCCCGCGAAAACTACATCCCTGCAGAAAAGCGGGTCATCGACGAGCTGGAAGCGCTGGGCAAGCCCTTCGTCATCCTGCTCAACAGCACCCACCCCGACGCCCCCGAGACGAAGACGCTGGCGGCGGAAATGGAAGAGAGCTATGGCCGGACCGTTCTGCCTGTGAGCTGCCTCGACCTCGACGAGGCGCAGCTGGGCGAGATTTTGCAGAAGGTGCTCTACGAATTTCCGGTGCGGGAGCTGGATTTCGCCCTGCCCCGCTGGGTGACGATGCTGGACAAAGGCCACTGGCTCCAGACCGAGGTATACACAGCGGCCATGCAGCTCTCTGAGAAAATTTCCCGGATGAAGGACGTCTCCGACTCCGGCCGGGCGGCGCTGGACTGCGAGGCGGTGGAAAATGCCGCCCTCAGTGGGATGAACCTCGCCGACGGCGTGGTCCGCATCACGGTGCTGCTCAAGCCCGAGGTGTTTTATAAGGTGCTCAGCGAGCAGACGGGCCTTGAAATCGGCGACGAAGCAGGGTTGATGCCCTGCATCATCGAGCTGGCCAAAGCCAAGCGTGCCTACGAGAAGATACGCAGTGCGATGGAGCAGGTGGAGGCCACCGGCTACGGCATCGTGATGCCGTCCATCGACGAGCTTTCGCTGGAACAGCCCGAGATCGTCCGGCAGGGCGGGCGGTACGGCGTCCGTCTCGAGGCCAGTGCGCCGTCCATCCATATGATGAAGGCGGTCATCCACACCGAGCTGAGCCCCATCGTCGGGACGGAGAAGCAGAGCGAAGACCTCGTGCAGAGCCTTTTGAAGGATTTCGAGGACGACCCCGTCCGCCTGTGGGAGTCGAACATTTTCGGCAAGAGCCTCCACGAGCTGGTCAACGACGGCCTGCAGAACAAGCTGCTCCATATGCCGCAGGAGGCCCGGGGCCGTTTGCAGGAGACGCTGGAACGGGTCATCAACGAGGGCTGTACCGGACTCATCTGTATCTTGATCTAACAAAAAGCCCGCTGCACGAAACCAACGTGCAGCGGACTTTTATGCTATTTCTCTTCTTCGGTCAATTTGGTGATGAGCATCTGATAAATCTCATTGCCCTTCAAAATGAACTGCTTTTTTACCATCTCAGCGCTCAGCCGGTCGGGAGTGCCGATGTCCAGACAGAATAGCTCGCTGTCCAGCGCCTTCACCTGACAGCGCACGGAGCAATGGCCGTCGGCCTTTTCGCTGATGCGGGCGCTGTACTCGGCTTCCTTGCGCGCCCAGGTCTGGCTACGCAGCACGGCGGCGACCGCCTTTTCCCGCACACTGCGGGGCAGGTCGTAGGCCAGCTCCTGCGCCACCTTCCGGCCCTTGTCGGTGATGGTGTACCGGTCGCCGTCCGCCGTCACGAGCTGCTGCCGGGCGATGTCGTCCAGGCAGGAGCCGATCTCAAAATAATTTACCAAAGCCTCTTCCATCAGGGCGTTTTCGATCTCCGTCCGTGTGATAGGCCCGGCGTTCTTGACAAGATAACACAGCAGCAATCGTATCTCGGTGCTGTTGGTCAGCCCACCGGGACGCACACCGGCGGTAAAAGCATCGTTGGCGGCCATTGTTACTCCCATCTCCCGTGTTCTATAGTATTAACTATAGTATAAAGGGTTTCACGCCGGATTGCAAGCCATGACCGAAAAATCCGTCTCGATGCGCTTGTGGCTCTCGGGGGTGGAGTAGAGCCAGTGGTCGAGGTGGCCCTCGGTGATGAAGTACCGCAGCTCGAAGCGGTGGCTCTGGCTGAGGGCGTGGTTGACGATGACGAGCTTTATCTTCATCTTCTCGGGCAGGATGTTCTTGATGTAGACGCTCACGGCCTGTCCGGGCCGCAGGTCGGGGCAGCTCTCGGCGAGGCCCGCGAGGTTGGGTGCGATCTCGATGAAGGTGCCGTACTCCTCCACGCTCCGCACGATGCCCACCACCGTTTCGCCCACCGTAAAGGCGGCAGCGTTCTCGGCCCAGGTACCCAGCAGCTCCCGGATGGTCAGCACGAACCGCCCCTGTGCGTCCCGGCTCTTGATGGCGCAGAGGATCTGCTGCCCCACGCTGACCCGGTCGGCAGGGGAGGAGATACGGCTCACCGACATGCAGTCGATGGGCAGCAGGGCGCTGATGCCGCAGCCTACGTCGCAGAACGCGCCGAAGGGCTCGATGTGGGTCACGATGCAGGGCAGGATGTCGCCGGGCTGGAGCTGGTCGAGGTATTCGGCCTTGCACATCCGCTGGGCCTCGGCGCGGGAGAGGCGGTAGACAGTCTGTCCGTTTTCGTCGGTGTCGATGCCCTCGATGACAAAGCAGGTGGGCCGTCCTACCCGCGTCAGTACGGCGATGTCCCGTACGCTGCCGGTGTCGGCTCCGTCGGCGCACTGCCCGAAGGGCATTACAGCCCGGCAGCCGCCCAGCTCGAACCGGAGCTGACGCTGGGTGTCAAAGGCCAGCGCCGTGCTCTGCAAGATCTCGCGGCTGGCCATCGCGGCCCGCAGTTCGGCGGCGCTCAGGCGGGAAGCATTGCGGTAGTTGTTTTCGGTACGAAACGCTTGCATCATCTTTCATTCCTCTTTCTCTGTTTTTTGGGGTAGCATTGCAGCTATAAAAGAAGCTGCTTTCGTAAGCGGGGTGCGCCGAATGGCGAGAATTTTTGTCAGCAAACAAGGCGATTTTCCGCAGCAATCCTGACGGATTGCAAGGGAAAGCAACGCAGTGTGCTGACAAAAAGACCGCTCAAGCGGTGTGCAATGCTTATGAAAGTGGCTTCTAAACCATATGCAGCTGCATTTGCATTTTATACGAGTTTGGATTATACTATAGATGTGTGTCACTCTTTTGGACACACGGCCTGTACTATAAATGTGCAGACAGGAGGGATTCAATATGGATATTGCAGTCGGCGATACCATCCTCACCCGCAAACAGCACCCCTGCGGAGCAGCAAGCTTCGAGGTGCTGCGGGTGGGCATGGATTTCAAGATCCGCTGCACGGGCTGTGGCCGCGAGGTCATGCTGCCCCGGGCGAAGATCGAGAAGAACATCAAAAAGGTCATCAAACCGGGCCAGGAATAGCCCGGCGGCACAGCACATTCAGAAACTGTTTTGTAAGGAGAACTGCCTGATATGCCGAATCTGACTTCCCAAATGGAGGCCGTCTGCCGCCGGTTCGAAGAACTTTCTATCCGTCTCAATCAGCCCGAAACTGCCGCCGACCCGGCGCAGCTCCGCCGCCTGATGCAGGAGTACCATGAAGCACAGCCGGTGGTGGACGCTTACCACGCCCTCACCACTGCGCAGGACCACCTGGCACAGGCGAAAGCCCTGCTGGAAGGGGACGAGCCCCTCGACGCGGACTTTAAGGCTATGGTACAGCAGGAACTGAGCGAAAAAAGTCAGGATGTGGCAGAGCTGGAAAATAATCTCAAAATTTTGCTGCTGCCGAAGGACGCAAACGACGAGAAAAGCGTCATCATGGAGATCCGCGCCGGTGCCGGCGGCGAGGAAGCTGCGCTGTTCGCCCACAGCCTCGTGCGGATGTACACCATGTACGTCCAGAGCCGGGGCTGGGAGATGGAGCTGCTGAACCTCAACGAGACGGAGCTCGGCGGAACCAAGGAAGCTGTCTTTGCGGTCAATGGCCGGGGCGCCTACAACCGCCTCAAGTACGAGAGCGGCGTCCACCGGGTGCAGCGTGTGCCCGAGACGGAGACGCAGGGCCGCATCCATACTTCGACGGCCACCGTGGCCGTGATGCCGCAGGCCGAAGAGGTGGACTTTGCGCTGGACATGAAGGACCTGCGCATCGACACCTTCCGCTCTTCGGGTGCGGGCGGCCAGCACATCAACAAGACGTCCAGCGCTATCCGCGTCACCCACATCCCCACCGGAACCGTGGTCGAGTGCCAGAACGAGCGCAGCCAGTTCCAGAACAAGGACAAGGCTCTGGAGATCCTGCGCAGCCGCCTGCTGGCCCAGAAGCAGAAGGAGCAGCAGGACGCCATCAACGCTGACCGCGCCGGTCAGGTGGGAACAGGGGACCGCAGCGAGAAGATACGCACCTATAACTTCCCGCAGGACCGCTGCACCGACCACCGGATCGGCCTGACGGTACACAACCTCGACAAGATCATGGACGGCGATCTGGACGACATCATCGACGCCCTCGCCACCCGTGAGCAGGCCGAGAGACTGCAAAAGCTAAACGCATAAACTTGCGCAGAATGCGCACGAAAAGCTGTAAAGAATAATTACTTTACAGAAGAAAAGAGCGATGATTCGTATGAGTATCAATACTGAAGTCCGCCCGGCTGACGCAGAGGGCATTGCCCGCGCAGCCGAGCTTCTGCGGCAGGGGGGGGGGGGGGGGCCGGAGACCGGCACGCCCGACCAATCCGCCCCACAGCGAGCCATCGCGGCCGACGCCCGCAACGGCGAGGCCGTGAGCAAGATCTTTGTGGCGAAGGGACGCCCGCAGGACAATCCCCTCATCGTCCACGTCACCGGCCCCGAGATGCTGCACGGCCTCGTCAGCGAGGTGCCGGAACGCGCCCAGCTGCTGATGGCGGCGTTCTGTCCCGGCCCGCTGACCATCATCATGCCTCGCGGCCCCGAGGTGGCGGCGGAGTGCTGTGCCGGTCTGGACACCGTGGGCATCCGGATGCCCAGCCACCCGGTGGCACGGGCCGTCATTGAAGCCAGCGGCTGCGCCTTTGCGGCCCCGTCGGCCAACCTCTCCGGCAAGCCCAGCCCCACCAACGCACAGGACGTCTTTACCGATATGGACGGCCGGCTGCCCCTCATTCTGGACGGCGGCGAGTGCGACTGGGGCGTGGAGTCCACCGTCGTGTCGGTGGTGGGCGAAAAGCCCACCCTCTTCCGTCCCGGCCACATCACGCTGGAAGACCTCGAGCGTGCGCTGGGCGAGGAAGTGGAAGTCTCCAAGGCCATCCTCGAGAAGCTGCCGGAGGGCGCGGTCGTCCGCAGCCCCGGCATGAAGTATAAGCACTACGCCCCCAAGGCGGATGTGACCCTTCTGGATGGCACCTTCGAGCAGTTCAAAGCCTATGTGGATGCCCACGCCGCCGAGAACCCCAGCTGCCTCTGCTTTACCGGCGAGGCCGAAAAGCTGGGCGTACCCTGTGTGGAGTATGGCCGGGAGGGCGACGGAGCCGACCAGGCAAAGCACATCTTCCGCTCTCTGCGCGCGCTGGATGAGCAGGGCGATGCGGTGGTCTACGCCCGCTGCCCCCAGAAAGACGGCCTGTCCATGGCCGTCTATAACCGCCTCATCCGCGCGGCTGCGTTCCGGGTGATAAAGCTATGATGACGCTGGGCATCACCGGCCGCAGCGGCTGCGGCAAATCGACGGTCACGGCGGTGTTCGCGGCCCGGGGCATCCCGCTGGCAGACGCCGACCAGCTCTCCCGCGAGATCCTGCTTCCGGGTTCACCGCTGCTGCCCCGGCTGGCTGAGCGCTTCGGGGCAGATATTATAAAGGAAGACGGCACCCTCGACCGCCGCCTGCTGGCCGACCGCGCCTTTGCAACGCCCGAGGGGAAAGCTGCGCTCGACGCGCTGACCCACCCGGAGATCGTCCGACGCATCCGCGCCGCCAAACAGGCCGCGCAGCAGGCGGGGGCGAAGCTCTTTGTGCTGGACGGCGCGGTCATCATCGGCACGGCGGCAGAGGCCGAGTGCGACAAGCTCTGCGTGGTCACGGCACCGTTTGAAGTCAGCATGGAGCGCATCGCGGCCCGGGACGGCATCTCGCCTGAGATGGCCGCCCGCCGCCTCAACGCCCAGACGCCGGAGGCTGTGCTGACCGCCAGGGCAGACTACATCCTGCCCAACACCTCCACCCGTGAGGCGCTGGCGAAGGCAGCAAACGAGCTCTGTGACGCTCTCATCGGGGAGGGATGCTGCGCTTGAAAACGCTGTTCCGACTGCTGCGCAGACTGGTGGTGCTGATCTGCATCGCGGCAGTGCTCCTGATGGCTCTGCCGCCCCTCGCCCGGGAGGCCGATCGGCTGCTCTACCCCCGCAAATACAGCCGGCAGGTGGAGCAGTGGGCCGCAGAATATGACCTCGACCCGCTGCTGGTCTATGCGTTCATCCGCACGGAGAGCGGCTTCGACCCCGCCGCCACTTCCAGCGTGGAGGCCCGGGGGCTGATGCAGATGACCGAGGAGACCTTTATCTGGCTGCGCAGCAAAATTGCGCCGGATGAGGGCCTGACCTTCGATGAACTCTACGACCCGGACGTCAGCATCCGCTTCGGCTGCTACTACATCCATCTCTGCATGGAGCGGTACGGCGGGGGGGGGGGTGACCCCCCGCCCGCTGTTTTCTTA
>OAUC01000829.1_pt1 | contig 13209 bp, 11 predicted proteins | sample 1495091 | NCBI WGS metagenome assembly OAUC01 (sample SAMEA2579997, study PRJEB22360) | human gut metagenome | biome: human gut; feature: human-associated habitat; material: faeces | place: Denmark | collected 2008/2010
TCGTTTAAGGGCAGGTCGTCGGTGTGGTTCGGCCGCAGCCAATCGGGCACGGTCGGCTCCGTGCCGGCGGTCTGGGGGTCGGTGTTTTCGTCGGTCATATTGTCCTCGATTCTGTGATTTGGAACCTAGGAACCCCGCCCGGCCAAGGTGCAGGATTCCCAGGTTGGGTTCGGGTTCTCAGTAGTTCAGTAGTGCAGCACTTCGCCGGGGTAGATCACGTTGGGGTTGCCGCTGCGATAGCCGGTGAGCTGCGTGTAGCCGATGCCGAGGCGGGGGGGGAGGGCCCCGGGGGGGGGGCCCTCGGCTCCGCAATATGACCGGGGGGCTGTGGCTGCCGGTGGCGACGCTGCCGCCGCCGTTGTAGGTGACGACCTGACCGGGATAGATCAGGTTGAGGTTGCCGCTTGGCACGCTCCACCTGGACAGCGGCCACAGGCCTGTGCGCGAGGCGATGCCGCTCATGGTGTCACCAGAGCGGACGGTCACGCGGGTCGTGTTGGCCTGCGTGGTCTGCTGCGTCGCTACGGTCGCGGAGCCGAGGCGCTGGTTGACTATCGCCATTACCTTGTCGTAGTTCGCGCCGAGCGCGTCGCGGCGCTGCTGGCCGTTGCCGTAGTCGCCACGGATCGTGGCGGTCGCGAGTGCCTGTAGGTCGATGGTCTGGGTCGGCGGCTTCTCGGTCGGCGGCGGGGTTACGGGCTTGGCTGCGCCGGCGGGGTTGGCGTAGGCCTGCCACTGGGATGCGTCGCCTCGGAAGTAGTTGAGGTCGAGCGGCCCGTTGTAGCCGCTGATCCATCCGTTGGAGGTGTACTGGCGCATGGCCTCGCCGTAGATCGCGTAGTTCCACGGTCGGCTCTGGTAGCCGGTGGGCGCGTTGCTGGCGTACTGGGCGACCCACAGGCCGCAGTTGGCGCGCACGTCGCCGGGTATCTGGCCCAGCGCGCTGGCCTGCACGTACACCATCGGCCATACGCCGGTGAGCGTGTGGACGCGCTGGACGAACCGGCGAACCCAGTCGGAATTGCCCCACTGGGCGTTCTGATAGGACTCCCAGTCGAGCACGAGCACGGCCCTGCCGATGTAGTCCCTCGCCCGGCCGACGAAGTAGTCGGCCTCGGCCTCGGCGTTGTTGCCGCCGGCGTAGTGGTACAGGCCGAGGCTCTTGCCCCGGTCTGTCACGCACTTGGCCTGCGTGCGCCAACTGGAGTTCTCGAAGCCTACGCCCTGGGACACCTTGACTACGGCGAAGTCGTAGCTGGCGGTGCAGGTCACGTTAGCGTCCTGCCAGCCGGACACGTCGATGCCGACCATGTCGGCCATCGCGATCGCCGGCGTGCACGCGAGCAGCACGGCGAACAGTGCCGCGATGAGGGCCTGTAGCGGCTTGCTTTTGTTCTTGATTTTGCCCATTCGTTTTCCTTCCTGTGTTGGGTGGGCATATGAAACAGCCCCCGCCGGGATGTCCGGCGAGGGCTAAACCTTCTTGGGGGCTATCGGCGCGTCCTGTATGTCCTGGTTGACTTGGGTGCCGTGCCCGTTGCCGCCGAGGCTGTGGTAGCTGTCGTAGACGAGCTGCGCGGTCCGTTTGGCGGTGTTGTCGGCGATGCCGTCGTTGGCGACCATTTCGCGCTGCATCTGTTCGAGCTTGCACAGCAGGAGCACGCGCACGCCGGTCTGCATGGCGTCGGATTTGCGTCGGTAGCCGCGCCACCAGCCGAGCATGTATCCGCCCAGGGCGGTGATGATGCCGGTGGCGGCCCAGACGGTGAGCTGCTGGGCTATGGGGTTCACTCTCCGCTCCCCTCGTCGAGGCCGGCGATGTATGCCCGTACGGCTTCGCGGCCCGCTTCGGGCACGTCGTCGATGGTCTTGCGGCCGGCGATGACGAGACGGGCGTAGACGCGGATCATGGCTTTGCTCATGCTTCACCCCCTGACAGCAGCTGGTAGATTTCGGCCAATGCCTCGTCCTGATCGAGGCTGGACGCCTCCAAGCCGGCGAGGCGCTGACTGTCCGATTTGGATGCCTGCACGCAGTCGAGCCAGATGCTGTCGGCCTGTTCGATGGCTTCCTGTTCGGTCAGGTCGCGGATCGTGTAGGCTTCGTCGGCGGTGTATTCCGTCCATGCGGTTTCGCCGTCCCCGTGCATGACGGTGGTGATGTTGCGGCGGATGCGGATGTCCGCGAGGCCGTCGCCGCGCGGGTAGTAGCTGACCTCTTCGAGGGGTTCGAGGCTGGATACGGTCTGGAGCATGGGTTTTCCTTCCTGTGTTGGGTGGATAAATACCGGGTTGCGCGGCGCATGGTGTGGTCAATGCGGTGGCGTCGCCGGTATCGGATGCTGTCGCTGTTGCGCAGGTATCCGTAGTAGGAGCAGCAGCGTCGCGCGAGCTGTTCGGTCATGGGCCGGCGTCTGGCGCGGTTGAAGGTGCGGCGGGCGCGGAGGAACACGCCGCTGCGGATGTTGACGCGGCCGTGGGGTCGGAACGTGTAGCCGACCATGTCGATGGGTTCGAGGTCGAGGCGTTTGCAGTTCCATTCCTCGTGCACGTCGAGTTTGAGCGCGTCCTTCAGGTAGCGGACGATGCGGCGGGCGGCGATCTTCAAATCTCGTTTGGAGGTGCCGATGAGCAGCAGGTCGTCCATGTACCACAGTTGGTGCGTGATGAGCCGGCGGCGGGTGATCTCGCCGGTGCGCCGGCTGGTGCGTTCGATGGTCATGGCCGGCGATTCGATCCAGTGGTAGGGGTGGGGGGGGGAGGAGTTGGGGGGGCAGACCGCCAGCGTGGCTGAGGTAGTAGTTGGCGAGCCATTGGCTCAGGTAGCTGCCGATGTTGAGGCCGTTGTCGCCTTGGTACCGGTCGATGAGGTGGAACACGAGGCGCAGCAGGATCGGGTCGCCGACGTCGCGCGTGAGCATCGCCTTCAATGTGGGGCGGTCGATGCTGGGATAGTATTTGCGCACGTCGAGCTTCACGAACCATTTGCTGGATCGTTCGCGTGTCCATCGTTTGATCGCGCGGCGGGCGTCGATGGTGCCGCGATTGGGGATGCTGGCGGTCTGCCATCGGCCCACCTTCGCGTCGAACAACGGCTGGAGGGCCATGACGGCCACATGGTCGTAGATTTGGTGGCGTACCGATTCGCGGCCGATGACGCGGTGTTTGCCGCTGATCGGTTCGACGCGGTTGAAGTACGTGATCCTGGTGTCGCGGTATCGGCCTTCGCGTATCTCGTCGGCGATCCGTTCGGCGAGCCGGTCGAGGTCGGGGTGGGTTTCGAGGAAGCGGGTCACGTCGCGGCGGGACCGTTTGCCCTTGAGGTAGTGATCGATCGCCCTGCGGACGAACATGGGCGTGGCGCAGCGGGTGTGCTTGCAATGGGTTTTCAGAGCGTTTCCTATCTGGACTATGCCGGCGTTCGACGGTGCTGGATGGGTTCGGGTCTACTGGCCGGGTGCTCGGTTTGATTTTCGGCTGGGCCGTGGCTTGCCCTCTCACTGGCTGGCGTGGAGGGTAGTTGTGGCGTAATGATCGTGTTGACAGGATTGACCGGATATGCGGCCCCCGATGTTCCACCTGCGGTTCGCGAGGTCGTTCCAGAGGTTCGCGGCGAAGGCACCGTACTGCACCCCATCCCTGAGGTTGCCGAAGCGCTGCACCACGCACGGACGTCGGAGGCGTACCGCCACAAATCCCAAAAGGCTGCGAAACGTCATGAGGGGGCTTTCGCCCCCTCGCTGCGCTTCACCCCCATCGCACTGCGGCTACGCCTTCGTGCGACCGAGCGCAGAGAGGCGGCCCCCGATGCTCCACCAGCGGGCCGCGAGGCCGAACCAGAGGATCGCGGCGAAGGCACCGCACAGCACCCCATCCCTGAGGTTGCCGAAGCGCAGCACCTGACGGAGGCCTTGGGATGTGAGCGGGTTGGCCCCGATGGCGTCGCATATGCCGGTGGTGCTCGTCGCGCCCAGTCCCGTGGGGATGATTACGCCATTGGACAGGGTGAAGTCCTCGGCGTATCGCCATGAGTTGTCCGTGGTCTTATCGCGTGGTGTGAATTCGCCGATTTTGGTGTAGTTCGTCGTCGAGGTCTTGCTTGCATTGGTGATGTCGAACACGCGGTAGATGTCGAGTCGGCCCTTGTCGTCGCTTTCCTTGACGGCGTTGACGATGAGGTCGGCGTCGCTCTCGTAGACGCCGTTGAATAGTTCGATGCCTTGCAGCCGGATGGGCTGGTGGTTTGCGGCGAACGCGGCGGATGGGCGGCCGTCGGTGCCGAGCAGTTTGTCGGTGGCCCCGGTCTTCCACGGCATGCTGCTGACGAAGCATGCGGTGGTCGTGGTGATGGGGGTTCCGTCGAGGTTGAGGGCGGTGTTGTTGGCGTCGAGGTTGGTCTTGCTCAGGATGGTGCGCGCCCGGGCGGCGCTGTAGTTGCCGGCGTTGTTGCGTTCCTTGTCGGTGCCGACATTGACGGTGCTGCCGATGTCGAAGCCGCTGGCGGCGCTGGTGGCGATGATGACGCGCTTGACGCCGGTTTCGGCATTGGTGACGGCGGTCTGCGGCGTGTACTGCCAGCAGCCGCCGAGCACGTCCGAGTTTTTGGTGGCGTATTTGAGCATGAGCATGAGCTGGACGTAGAAGGTGTCGCCGGCGCAGCGGCCGGCGTAGCCCTTGCCTTTCTTGAGCGCGTAGTCGATGGCTCGGTTCTGGGAGCCGAATTCTCGGTCGATCTCCTTGCCGCTGACGGACAGGGGGCGTTGCTGGGAGTCGAGGGAGGCGGCGTATTTCGCGAACAACAGGCATGGCCGTTTGCTGCCGTCGGGCAGCAGCACGCCGGGCAATGGCGCGTAACCGTCGTACTGGGTGTCGCTGTACAGGAATTCGTTGTGGGTGCTCGTGCTTTCGAGCTTGTAGTATCCGGGGCATGTCATGACGTACACGTCGCCGTTGCTGCCGTCGCGTTTGAAGCGGGTGTCGATGCCGTCGATGGCGGTGACGTGGGGCACGCCGTCGTCGCCGATGGTGGCGTTGACGTCCCACACGCGGAAGGCAGGCAGCGCGGCGTAGTCGTCGCGGCCGGCCTTGTCGTTGGTGCTGATCTCGATGGTCAGGTTGGCGTTGTCTCGGGTCTTCACGCCCGTTGGCGTGTTGCTGTACGTGTATTTGGGAAATCTCACGCCGTACACCTTGCCGTCCTTGTGGGCGGCGAAGTAGGCGGCGATGTTGCCGTATTCGCCCTTGGTGCCGTCGTACTCGAATCGCACGCCCTTGGCGGCGTTGGCGTGCACCTTGGCGATGAGCTTGGCGGTGTCGGCGAGGGTCATGACCTTCTGTGTGTTCGCCATGATGGCTCCTTCCTGTTTATCGGTTGATGATGTCGAGCGCCCAGTCGATGTCGGACTGGGTGAGCGGCGGGATCGTTTCGGCGTCGGACAATGCCGGCGCGATCACGGTGTCGTACTGGGCGTCTATGTCGGATTGGGTCGCGAAGACCACGCCGGCGGCCGCGCTGGCGGCGATCTTGGCCTTGCAGTCGTCGGAGAGCTGCCGGTATTCGATCACGCTGGTGCGTGCCGCGTCTGCGGCGTCCTTGGCTTCGCCGGCCGCGCTGACGGCCTTGTTGATGGCCGTGGTCGCGTCGTCTATGAGCTTGTCGAGCACACCCATCTGATCCTGCGCGTCGGGCGCGGTCGCGTCGAACACGGCTCGTTCGACGATGCCGTGGAAGTTGCGCGAACAAGTCTTCGTGCCGTTGACGCTGACCTCGATGCCCATGAGGATCGCGCCGGCGTGCTGCAACGCCTTGCGCGGCACGGCGACACGGTACGTGGCCGTGGTGGTGCCGAACACTGCTGGCATGCTCACGCGGTCGCCCAGCCCGCTGCCGGGACTGGTGTTGTAGGCGAGCGCGACGGTGATGCCGGTGGTGTCGGTGATGGGGGTGCCGTTGTCGGTGAGTTCGACGGTGATGGTGCGGCCGTTGATGTCGCCGGCGTTGAGGCGTATGTCTGCGATGTAGCCGTTGGCTAGGTCGAGTTGGATGGGTTCGCCTGTGGCTTCGCGGAAGCTGTCAAGCGTTGCCATTGCCGTCGTCCTTGTTTTCGAGCTGGCTGCGGAGTTCGGCTATCTGCGCGTCCTTGATGTCGCACATGGCGGCGAGTGTGGCGATCTGCCGGTTCGCGTCGGCGAGTTGTTCGGAAAGCTTCTGCGATACGAGTCGGTCGAAGCTGACGTACTGCTGGTCATCGTTCATTTTCCCTGCCTTTCATCTGGTTATTGGTTGCGGCATGAGGCTTGCGTAGAAGCTTTCCTCGGCGTTGTCGATGGCATTGGCAACCGTCTTGTCCGAGAGCAGGTCGGAAAGCGCCTGTGCGTCAACGCAGGACGTGTCTATGCCGGTTCCGGCGTCTGAGTCTTCGAGGGCGTATGTCGATACCGATTGCGCCTGTTGCGGGATGGTTGGTAGGTGCATGCCTTTTCTGGTGTCGTTGCGGGCTACAGTCAGCGGATCGTTCTGGACGGTTCCGTCATCGGCGAGCATTGACATGTCCGCCGCACTGTCGTTCAGCGCCGCTTCGAGCGCTTCATAGGCCTCCGTCCAGACCCCCCTGCCGGTTGACGGATCGTATCGCGTCGTGTCCTCGACGCCTTGCATTATCGCGGCGACTGCTTCGGCTGTGGATCCAAGTCCGAGCAGTGCCGTCCAGGATGCAATGGTTCCTGGGGAGAACACGAATTGCTGGTATCCGTTGACGGGTTCGTCGCAGTTGACGATGATGTTCCCGTCGCTCATTGTCATGGTTTGTCTCATGTTTGGCTTTCCTTATTTGACGAGCCATCCGAAGGTGTCGCAATACATGTCGACCGTACATGGGTTCCGGTCGGCGTTGTACATTAGGATGTCCCATCCGGATTGTCCTCCGGTGTTTTTGACGTGCATGATGATGCCGCCCCATTCTCCGTCAGCGTTTGCGACGGCGTAGTATCTGCCGTATTTTGCCGGCGACGACGCGGTGAAGTGCACGGTCGCGGCCGCGCCGACCGAGATCGCCCCGCCGTTCGGCATCCATGCCTTCCATGCCATGGATCCATCGAGAGTATGACGGTTCGCATAGCCCCCGAGGAAGCCCCCTAGGTAGAGGTATCCGGTGTTGATGTCCGCCTTCACCCCGACGGCGCCGTTTGGATCCCATGCCGCAAGTTCCGAATACGTGTCCATCGCGTTTGTGTCTGGAGAGGCCGAAGACACCAGTCGTGCGCCGGAGCTTTTCGCGTCATTTGACGACAGGCTGTAGTCGCGCATGACGAGTGCCTGGAAGACACCTCGCATCTTGGCGTTGTCGGTTTTCGTGCTGCCGACTCGTACGAAGGCGCCTGGATCTGTGTTCGCGCGACGACCGCCGTTGAAGGTGAGCGTCGAGATCTCGCCCACCTCGGAATTCGTGGACTCGGCAGCGATGTATGGCTGCTGCGCCGCATCTGTCGCGTGGATGAACGAGATGCCGGCGCCGGTGATGTCGGCGGATCCTCCGATCGGCTTCTGTTTGAATTTCGGGCTCATCCACAGGCGAGATCCGGACGTGCCAGTCTGGAAGGTTCCTGTGAGCGTGTTATGGCCTCCGCTGCCGTCGAGATGAACCGTTTCGACGCCGTTGGCGTCGGTCATGGAGAATATGCCGCTGTCGAGGTTCCAGTAGCTTCTCGCGCCGCTGATGATGCCGCTTCGCAGGTAGGTGGCGTTGACGTACAGCAGTCCTCCGCTCATGTACAGGCCCTGCAGCTGGCCGTTGTTCGTGAGCTTGTTGAAGATGTAGGTCTGGGTCAGTTCCCCTTCGAAGGTGTCCACGTAGCTGCGGGCGGCGGTCTCGTCGGTGCATTGCAGGCCGGTCCAGTACCAGTCGGCGTCGGATGCGGCGGCGGGGTCGCGATCGACCTGCATCCACAGGCGTGCGGTCTTGGCGTTGGACGGCACGGCGTAGCTGCCGGACACGTATGTCCAGCCGTTCGCGTCGGCGGCGGCTCTGGCGATGGTCTGCCAATGGTTGCCGTTGCCGGTGTCCGTCCAGCAGATGCCTAAGCTGCTGGTGACATTGCCGGCCTTGCGGTATGCCCAGCCGGACAGGCGGAACGTGTGGCCCCGGAACGAGTCGAGCAGCCATCCGAAGTACGTGTCTCGCACGCCGCCCAGGTGGATCGCGCTCGTGATGCCCTCGGGGTGTGTGGCGGGCATTGTCTTGGTGAGTTTGCTCGCGCCGAGCTTGTCGAGGTCGTGGTCGGGGTTGCCGTTCGGGTTGCGCACGAGGTTGCTGCCGTAGGCCATGATCGCCTCGGCGTAGGTCTTCGCGCCGGACAGGGCCGTGTCGGCCTTGGCGGTCGCGTCGCTTTTCGCGCTGTTGAGCGTGCTGGCACCCACGCTGTCGGCGTAGGTCTTGGCGGCGGTCTGCGCGTCCGTGGCGAGTTTCTGGGCTTGGGTCTGGGTGGCGAGGCTGGACGCCTTGTTGCCGTTGATGGTCGAATTGGCGGACAAACTGAATTCGCCGGTGTCCATATCCCAGTAGTTCAGGCCCTTTTTGTCGGTGAGACGGCCGGCCTTGACGAGCGCCGCATCCAATACGCCGGTCTTCATATACGTGGCGTTCAGATACAGCAGTCCGCCGGACAGGTAGATGCCCTGCGTCTTGCCGTTGTTGGTCAGACGGTCGAAGATGCTGCGCTGGCCCAGAGATTCGTCGAGTGCGTCCACGTAGGCCTGCGCCGCCGCCTTCGCGGCATCGCTGTCCGATTTGGACTGCGCCTTGGCTGCGGTCAGGGCTTCCGAGGCCTTGGTCTCGGCGTACTTCCTCGCCTCCGCGAGCTTGGCCGTATCGGCCGCGTCGGCCTGACGCTTGGCCTCGGTGATCGCCGCCTGTTTCGCCGCGTCGGTGTACGAGTTCGCGTCGGACACCGCGCCGTCGGCATACTGCTGGACGGTCTTGCCGCCGATGGTGCTGCGGGCGGACAAACTGAATTCGCCGGTGTCCATATCCCAGTAGTTCAGGCCTGCCGCGTCGGAGAGTCGGCCGGTGAACACGGTGTCGGCGAAGATGCCTTTGCCGTTGGCGAGCGCCCGGAAGTCCCAGTCCCCGTTCGGTTTTTTGTGGTCGGCGATGCGCCAGTAGCCGCCGCCGATGTGGATGCATTGGGTGGGGTTCTGGTCTTCTGGTTTGTCGTACACGTAGATGCCTTGGCCGGGTTTGAGGTACGTGTATCCGCCGGTGGCGTTCATGATCTGGTTGATCCGGTCGATGAGGTCTTTCATGTACGGGCCGGTGCCGCCGGCGGCGCTGTTCCATGCGCCGGAGTTGGACACGAGCTTGTCGAGGGCCTGCTGTTGGGCGGCCATGCGCTGCGTGTATGTCTGGCGGATGTTGCCGAGGGTGATCTTGGTGTCGGCGAGGCTGCCGGCCAGGTCTTCCTCGATCTGGAGGATGCGGCCTTCGAGGCGCAATGGTGTGGTGAAGCTGGTGTCGATGATCTGCACGCTGTCGCCGACGTCCGTGCCTTCCGGGTCGTATCCGGCTTGGCCGAGCGCCGTCACGTCGGCGGTGTAGGAGACGACGGGCGTGGTGCGGGTCTTGAGCGCCGCTTTGGTGAGGTTTAGGAGTTCCTTGGGGTCTTCGCAGTCGGGGAAGTCCGCGCTTGCTTCGCTGTGGTGTTTGGTGCCGTCGGCTCCCACGATGCCCCAGTTCGCCAGCGCGTTGTCGTCTTGGATGTAGGGTTTGCCGTTGTTGACGTCGGCGAAGCTGATTTTGCGGCTGTATCCTCCGGTGGCTTCGCCTTCCTCGTTGGTTTGTTCGATGCCTTTGCCCCAGCCGTAGAGGCGGGTGATGACGTCGCCGCTGTCGATGTCTCGTTTGATTTGGGTGAGGTCCTTGCCGTATTCGAAGCGTTTCGTGGTGCTGGTGGAGCCCCGGTGTTCGAGCAGGTGGATGATGCGTTGGCCGATCTGGTTGCCGGTCGGGTCGGGCTGGTATTCGGTCTGGACTTCGAGCCCGTAGGTGTCGGCGGTCTTCTGGACGGCTTCGAGTACGGTGCAGTGGTAGAAGCTGAGGTCGGCGGTGCCGGTGATGGTGCCGGTCTCGACGGTGCCGACCGCCCACCGGGTGCCTTCCAGTGCCTTGGCGAGGCAGGCTTTGGCGTTCGCGTTGCGGTTGCGTTTGTCCTCGATATAGGTGCGGGACAGTTCGGCGATGCTGCCGGTGCAGTAGGCGACGGTGACGGGCATGCCTGCGGCGCGGGCGGTCTGGGTGGACTGGCACAGGTATTCCGCCCAGCGGCCCATCGAGTCCTTGAAGACGATGCGTTCGTCCTTGTTGATCTCGCCGATGGTGGTGATATCAAGGGTGTCGGTGCCGTCGGTGGCTCTGGTGCGGACGGCTTTGATGGCGTAGGGCAGGTCGCCGAGCGGGTTGCCCCAGCGGTCGAAGATCATGTAACGCAAAACGTGTCTCCTAGATGAGTGTGAGCGGCCGGTAGGCGAGGGTGCCGGTGCAGCCGGTGAGGGTGACGGTGTTCACGCCGGGCGGCAGTGGGAAGTAGTCGGAATCGAGGGTGGGTGTCATGAGGTTGCCGTTGACGCGCAGCTCGCGCGAGTCCGGCGCAGTGTCGATGGAGATGCGGCCGGTGATCGTCGTGGTGGATGCGAACGTGAGCTTGTGGCCGTGCGCGTCCTGCATGCCGACGGTCTTGGCGTTGGCGGCGGGGGTGAGCGCCCATGCGGGCCAGCATGGCCGGTTGCCTTTGACGTGGATCGCGTTCGCGCCCGTTTTGAGCGCGATGGATCGGCTGCGGCCGACGAGATAAGGGGCGGCGTCGATGCTCACGGTGACGAGCGTGGCGACCTGCCGGGGGCCGGCCCATTTGTCCTCCCACGCGGAAAGGCTCATGCGGCCCCGGTATTCGCCGGGCAATCCCCGCCATGAGAGCGTGACCACTGTGCCGGCCAGGGCCGCGAGCCGTGTCTTGGCGGCGAGGATGTCGTCTTCGCCGCCGATCGCGTACAGGCTGAGCGTGATGGCGCGGTCGCCCATGTACGCGGCCCCGGTCGGGTCGGTGAGGGTCAGGTCGAGCCGGCCGTCCCGGCCGGGCATGTCCTGCACGCTCACCGTGGGTTCGGCGTTGCCGATGGTCACGCCGTCGGAGGTCAGGGAGAGCATCATGCGTTCCAGCGGGACGCCGTTGAGCGTGGGGTCTTCGACATGCGGCAGGCGCATGCGTCGCTGGTAGAGCATGATGCTTTCCTCTCTGGTTTTAACGGCCTCTCATGGCGAGGCTGTTGAGTTCGTAGCTCATGGGTTTGGCGAGCTTGCCGGCCATGACCTCGCCGCCGCGATCGGACAGGTTGAGCGTGATGCCGGCGGCGAGGGCCGCGTCGATCGCGTCGATGATGTCCTGTTTGGTGGCGTATCCGCCGGCCTGTTCGTCCATCGTGTACGCGATCCGGCCGCCGTTGACGGTGCCGTGGTATGCGAGCGGGGTTTCGAGTCGGCTGGTGTCGGTCTTCAGGCTGACGGTCGGGACCATGTCGGTCAGTCCGTCGATGCTGTCGGCGACGAGGCCGCTGGCCTTGTCGATGCCTTGGGCCATGCCGGCGGGTATCCATTTGCCGACCTCGTCGCGGAAGATTCTCGATGGCGAGTGGATGCCGAGCACGCTCTTGGCCCAGCCGACGAGGCTGCTGCCGAGGTTGCTGATCGTGTTCCTGACCCACTGGAACGCGCCGCCGATGCCGTTGATGAGGCCTTGGATGACCTGACGGCCCGTGTCGTACAGCCATCCGCCGGCCCCGCTGACCGCGCCGAGCACGGTGTCGCGGATGCGGCCGACGGTGTTCGACACGGATTGGATGCCGTTGGACACGGCCGACGTGATCCCGTGCCAGATGTTTCCCAGGAACGAGCCGACGCGGTTCCATACGCTCGTCCATACGCCGCTGATGGCGTTCAGGACGGTCGAGATGGTGTTGCGCACATTCTGGATGCATGTGGACACCACGCCGCTGATCGCGTTCCAGATGGCGGATGCGACGGACCTGACCGCGTTCCAGACGCTCGTCCACACGCTATTGATCGCGTTGAGGACGTTGCCGATCGTGTTCCTGATGCCGTTGATGATCGGCGTGAAGAACGCGACGATGTTGTTCCAGATGTTCGTGAAGAACGTGCTGATAGCGGTCCATACGGTGTTCCAGACAGCCTTGATTCCGTCGAGGATGTTCGACAGGAACGCTTTGATGCCGTCCCATGTGGTCGTGAAGAACGATTTGATCGCGTCCCATGCGCCCTGCCAGTCTCCCTTGAGCAGGTCGAGGAACACGACGATGACGGTGCGGATCGCGTTCACCACGGTCGAGATGTAGCCGCTTATCAGCGTGAAGATCGTGTTGACGACGTTGTAGATCGCCGTCCATACGGTGCTCCATACGGTGTTCGTGCTGTTCATCTGCTGGGTGATGAACGACAGTATCCAGCCGAACACGGTGTCGATGCCGTTCTGGATCGCCTGCAACGGGGCGACGATGAGCGCGCCGATGACGGTGAACACGTTGACGATGAAGTCTCGTATCCCGGTGAAAATCGTCGTGGCGGTCGTGCTGATGCCGGTCCACACGCCGGACAGGAACGTGGTGATCGACGTCCATGCGCCGGTGACGCCGCCGCTGATCGTCTGCCATAGGCCCGTGAAGAAGCCGGCGATGCCGTCCCATGCGGATTGCACGCCGCCTGTGATCGTCGCCCATAGGTCGGCGAGGAATTCGCCGAGCCCGTTCCATATCGCCTTAGCGCCCTCCACGAGCGCGGCCCATGTCTCGGACAGCCATGAGGTGAACGCGGCCCACGCCTTGCGGCCGACCTCGGTCTGGGTGAAGAACCAGACGAGCGCGGCGACCACCGTGGCGAAGATCGTGACCCAGAATCCGACGGGATTCGCCTTGAGGACGGCGTTGAAGGCCCGTTGGATGGCGGTGCCGGCGCTCGTCACGGCGTTCCATGCGAGTTGCGCGTTCTGCGCGATCTTGGTGGATGCGGCTATCTTCTGGATGCGGCCGGAGATGCCGCCTATGCCGTTGACGAGGTCGGTGACGCCGTTGGCGGCGTTCTTGACCTTCACGGCGGCGTTGAAGATGCCGTCGAGCCCGCCGGCGACCGCCGGGATGGCAGGAAAACGG
>OAUC01000842.1_pt1 | contig 12913 bp, 9 predicted proteins | sample 1495091 | NCBI WGS metagenome assembly OAUC01 (sample SAMEA2579997, study PRJEB22360) | human gut metagenome | biome: human gut; feature: human-associated habitat; material: faeces | place: Denmark | collected 2008/2010
AATAATTTTAAAATTAGCTTTTTATTCATTTCAAATCTCCTCACAATATAATACAATTGTTCATCAATCATTATATTTATTGTACACTAAAAATAGTAAAATTAAAACAAATTTTACCTTTATACATATATTGGTCTTCTAATCTTAAAATCCTTTATTAAAGATACAGAATGTGTTGAATTAGCATGAATAAAGAACTTCTTAAGCTTATTTCTTTCCATTTTTCTTTTAAATAATTGGGTCCATTTATACCAAAATAGGTAGTTTGTTAGGAACTTGGTTGAAACACCATTAAACTTTCTTATCCATCTTTTTAAGCTACTATGAAAAGCATTGACTCTTTGAATATTATAAATATCCACAGTTTTTCTCCCGCCCCTAATTTGATGTAATTCAAAATTATGTTGAGCCGCAAATGGGATATAACTCCTATGTTTATCAGTACATAAAATAGAATTTTCTTCAACAACCTCTGATAAAGCCCTATTTATATCAGTATAGTTAGGTCTGCCATCACATATTAAACCAGTATATATATTTCCTAATCTATCTACACCACATAATACACAGGCAAATTCCTTTGATATACCTCTTGTATTTATTTCTTTACCACGCTTTCTTGATTCCCTTGGCATAGTAAAATTAGAACTTTTGCTATGATTCCCTTTATAGCTAAGGGCAAAGTATGTCTCATCGAGTTCAATAACACCCTCAAGAGAGCCGTAGCCAATAAATTTTCTAATAGCGTCTATAATTTTATGTCTCCAAAAGAAAGCTGTTGCAATATTAATCTCAACAATTTCGGCACATTGCCTAATAGTGTTACCATTTATCATACATTGAGCATATAGTAGCCATTTATCTAATCCCTTTTTACTACTTGAAACTGGGGATTTAGAAAAATCATTGAAAGTTTTTTTGCACTCTGGATTTTGGCATTTATACCTTTGTTTAACGCCATTCTTACAATGATATTTTCCATACTTAGATATTTTATCATGATTGCAAAAAGGACAGCACTTCCCCTTGTTAAATCTATTTTCAGCGATTTCTTCATCTATAGAGTTAGTTATTCCATTTGACATCAATACAGTCTTTAAAAAATCAAATACCTTCTCTTGCTCATATGTATTTAATTGTGAAACTTGCTGAATAACATTATTAACTCTTGGCATAAAAAACCTCCTAAATAGTAGTTATATTATATATTATAACCATATTTATAGAGGTTAATCAAATTTCAACAGTTTATTAAAACAAAGCCTTTTATATTGATAATATAAAATTTTTTACCACTGTATTCCTCTGCTATCTTCCTCAGCCTTAATAAGGGCAACATTATAAGTTTCAATTTCATTTAAACTTATGCTGCTGGCATCTGAATATCTTGGTACATACCAGCTTTGTGATTCAAAATAACTTTTAAATCTATCTAACTTAAATATATATCCGTGTCTTGCATAAATTTCATTTCTTGCTATGCCAAGTTGATAATCAGAAAGACTACTTACTTGACTTTGAGATAAATATTCGGTGCTACTTTGTGGAAAAATAAAATCACTACTATAATATACAGGTTGTGGCTTTTCTTGTACAATCACCACTGAATCTGGTTTAGAATCCTCAGTTATATTAATATTTACATCCTTATTATCATTTTTAGCGTTTTGTCGTTCTACCTCTTCCTTAACTTGTTCTTTTATCCGTTCTTCCTCTTGACGTTTTTCCTCTTCTTCTTCCTTAGCTTTCTCATTTTCCTCTTCAAGCTCTGCCCGTACTTGCTCTTTTATTGATTCTATGTCTACCTCTTCTTTATCAGCTGGCCTACTACATCCAATAAAACAAGCTACCGAAACAATTGCCACTATCACACTAACAATTTTCTTCTTCATAACGCTCCTAATTGCTTTTTTATTTGCAATATATACTATTCATAAAGATAAATTTTCATTCATTAAATCCCCATATTAAAAAGCGGATTATTACTAATCCGCTTTTTCTCATTATTGACCATATTTATAAAATTACTATTATAGGGTAAAAAATACTTTTATTTTGCTATGCCAATATCTTTTCTATAGTATTTCCCTTGGAAGTTAACTAACTCCACTTTTTCATATGCATCTTTTCTTGCTTCTTCTACTGTAGTTCCTAAACCAACAACAGATAATACCCTACCACCGCTAGTTCTTAAAATTTCATCTTGTAGCTGTGCTCCTGCTAAAAATACTTTATCTTTTATAGATTCATCAATGGTAATTTCAAAGCTTTTTTCAAAACTTCCTGGATAGCCACCTGATGCTAAAACCACATTAACACAAGCTCCATCCATCCATTTAACTTCCACTTCATTTAACCTTTGTTCTAGTGCAGCTTCAATAATCTCCACCAAATCACTTTCCATTAAAGATAAAACTGATTGTGTTTCAGGATCTCCCATTCTTACATTATACTCTAAAAGGTAAGTTCCCTTTTTAGTAATCATTAGACCAAAGAAAATTATTCCTTTAAAATCAAAGCCTTCTTCCTTAATACCATTTAAAGTCTTTGTCATGATATTTTCTTCAAAATCCTTCATTACCTCTTCTGTAACGTATGGGTTTGGAGCCACAACTCCCATACCTCCAGTGTTTGGACCATTGTTACCATCAAAAATTTGCTTATGGTCTTTAGCTGAAATAAAAGGTATTATAGTTTTACCATCACAAATTGAAAGTATTGATGCTTCTACACCTTCCAAGAACTCTTCTATAACAACCTTTTGTCCAGCACCTTTAAATATATCAGATACCATAAAATCATCGATGGTATTTAAAGCCATCTCCTTAGTTTCTGCTATAACAACACCTTTACCAGCTGCTAAACCATCAGCTTTGATAACTATTGGGTATTCACAGCTTTCTAAATATGCTTTTGCTTCATTACAGTCAGTAAAAGTACCATACTCGGCAGTTTTAACTCCATACTTTTTCATAAAGTCTTTAGAAAAGCTTTTGCTACCTTCCAGCTGTGCACCATTTTTATCTGGCCCAAAACATTTTAGGCCAGCTTCCTTAAATTTAATCCCTTTAGTTAATGGGTCTTCTGGTCCAACAACAGTTAATGCTATATCATTGTTCTTAGCAAAAACAACTAATTCATCTATATCTGTTATATTTATATTTTCACATTTATTTTCTATGGCAGTTCCACCATTACCAGGAGCTACAAATATCTTAGAAACCTTATTGCTTTTAGCCATCTTCCAAGCCAATGCATGCTCTCTACCACCAGAACCAACTAATAAAACTTTCATTATAAATCCTCCATCATTCGAACATTATAAATAATTGAATGTAGAATTAAAAATGAAAAATTAACTTACATTATATCAATATGATGGATTAACTTTTAATTTTTCATTTTTAATTTTTAATTTTTTTAGTGTTTAAAGTGTCTTACTCCTGTAAATACCATAGCAATTCCATGTTTATTGCAGGCATCTATTGATAATTGATCTCTTATTGATCCACCTGGTTGAATTATTGCCTTTATACCATACTTAGCACATTCATCAACAATATCATTAAATGGGAAGAATGCATCTGAAGCTAATATAGTTGCCCCTTCACCTCTTCTAAGTGCATCTTGTGTTGGCCAAATTCTATTAACTTGTCCACCACCAATACCAACAGCAACTCCGTCCTTCACTGTTACTATGGCATTAGATTTAACGTATTTAACAACCTTCATACCAAAGATCATATCTCTCATTTCTTCATCAGTTGGAGCTTTTTCAGTTACAACTTTCATTTCATCTAAAAGCTTAGTGTCTTCTTCTTGTACTAAAATACCACCATCAACTGTTACCATATATTTTTTAGCACATGGTTTAGTATTACATTTAATTACTCTTAAATTCTTCTTAGCTCTTAATACTTCTAAAGCATCTTCATCATACCCTGGAGCTGCAATAACTTCTAAGAATATCTTAGACATCTCTTCTGCAGTTGCCTTATCAATAGTTCTATTAATTGCTACAATTCCTCCAAAGATTGAATCTGGATCTACATCATGAGCTTTTTTATAAACTTCTAAAACAGACTCTCCAATAGCTACACCACAAGGAGTATTATGTTTTAATGCACAACAAGCTATTTCTTCAAATTCATTAGCTACTTTCCAAGCAATATCTAAATCTTTAATATTGTTATAAGATAACTCTTTACCATTTAAAACTTCAAAGTCTTCCATAGCTCCATCAAATTCAGTTGATGTGTAATATGCTGCGTTTTGATGTGGATTTTCTCCATATCTTAAAGATTGTTTCTTCTTATATGATACTGAAAGGTATTCTGGATATTCTTCATCTCCTAATAGGAAGTTAGAAATAGCTGCATCATATGCACTCATAAGGTTAAATACTTTTCCTGCTAATTTCTTTCTTAAAGCATAACTTACATCACCAGTTTCCTTTATTTCATTCATAACAGCTTCATAGTCAGCTACATCTGAAATAACTACAACGTCTTGAAAGTTTTTAGCTGCTGCTCTTAGCATTGTTGGTCCACCAATATCAATGAATTCAACTTTTTCTTCAAAAGATAAGTTCTCTCTAACCTTTTCAAAGAATGGATATAAATTAACTATTACCATATCAATAGTATCTATATTTCTTTCCTTGATAGTTTCCATATGCTCTTCATTATCTCTTATTGCAAGAATACCAGCATGAATAATAGGATGTAATGTTTTAACTCTTCCATCTAACATTTCTGGGAAATTTGTTACTTCATTAACTTCAGTAACCTTTAACCCATTATCCTTTAAGTGCTTGTAAGTTCCTCCTGTTGAAATTATTTCAACACCATTTTCTGATAAGAATTTAGAAAAATCTAATATACCTTCCTTATTGAACACACTAATTAACGCTCTCTTAATCATATAAAAAGCCTCCTATTTATCTATCTTTACTATTCCGTCTATTATTTGAATTTTCTTATCACCAATAAGCTCTATTGCCTTTGGTAACAATTTATGCTCTTGTACTAATACTCTTTTTTGTATATCTTCTGCAGTATCTTCAAAATACACCGGTACTGTTTCTTGTAAGATGATTGCTCCACCATCTACTTCTTCATTAACAAAATGCACTGTACATCCTGTGTATCTTACCCCTGATTTCTTTACTGCATTATGAACATGCATTCCATACATCTTATCACCGCAAAAGCTTGGAATTAATGATGGATGGATGTTGATTATTCTATTTTTAAATTCTCTCAGTATTTCCCCATCCAAAATTGAAAGATATCCTGCTAAAACTATTAAGTCTACTTTACCTTTAGTCAGCTCTAGTATTTTATTTGAAACTTCACTGCCATATTCTTTTTTAGATACAACAAAAGTTTCAACACCTGCATTTTTTGCTCTTTCCAAGCCATAAATACCTTCCTTACTGCCAATAACCATTTCCACTTGATAGTTTTTGTTTTCATAATCTAAAATTGACTGGAGGTTAGAACCTCCACCAGATACAAGTACTGCTATTTTAAGCAAACTCCTTCACCTCCAGCTGTAACAACGCCAATTTCGTATGCCTTTTCGCCCATAGCTTCTAATTCATTTAAAATAGCTTGTACATCAGCTTCATTTACACATAAAACAAATCCTATACCCATGTTAAATGTATTATACATATGATCTCTAGCAACGCCTCTGCTAATCATATCTTCAAAGATTGCTGGCAATGGATAGCTGTCTTTTCTTATTTCAGCTGTAAGCTCTGCTCCATTAAACATTCTTGGAACATTTTCTATAAATCCACCACCTGTTATATGGCTCATCCCTTTAATATTAAACTTTTCAATTAAGCTTAATACTGGCTTTACATATAATTTAGTTGGTGTAATAAGCGTCTTCCACACCTCTTCACCATTAAACTCTTCATTTAAATCAGTATATAGTTTTCTTACTAAAGAAAATCCATTAGAATGTACTCCTGATGAAGCTATACCTATAAGCTTGTCACCTGGCTTAATGTCTTTTCCATTGATGATTTTATCCTTATCTACAATACCTACAGCAAAACCTGCAATATCATATTCTCCTTCTTTATAGAACCCTGGCATTTCAGCAGTTTCTCCACCAATTAGAGCACAACCTGACTCTACACATCCATCTGATACTCCTTTGACTAAATCAGCAGCCACTTCTGCTTCTAGTTTTCCGCAAGCTATATAATCTAAGAAAAATAGTGGTTTTGCACCATGACATAAGATATCATTAACACACATAGCCACACAGTCAATACCTACAGTGTCATATTTCTTTGTTTTGAAAGCTAATTCTAACTTGGTACCAACTCCATCTGTACCTGACACTAAAACTGGTTTTTTATATCCTTCTGGTAATTCCACCATTCCAGCAAAACTTCCAAGACCATTTAACACATATTCACTCATTGTTCTACTGGCATATTCTTTTATTAGCTTTACTGATCTATAACCTTCTTCTATATTAACTCCAGCTTCTTTATATGTTATCATTATTAAATCCTACCTTTCTTATGCACCTTTTTCTTCTATAGGAGTTGCCACAGGATATACTCCATTGAAACATCCTACACAATAACCTTGATCTTCCTTAAAACAATTATACATACCCTTCATTGATAAGTATCCAATAGAATCACAACCAATTGCTTCTCTGATTTCTTCTAATGAATGATTTGCTCCTATAAGCTCTTTTCTGTATGGAGTATCTATTCCAAAGTAACATGGATATTTAACCACAGGCGATGCCACTAAGAAATGTACTTCTTTTGCTCCTACTCTTCTTAAAGATTCAACTAAATGCTTAGAGGTTGTTCCTCGTACAATTGAATCATCTATTAAAATTACTCTTCTATTTTTTACATTAGCTTTTAATGGATTTAATTTTACTGCTACAGCTCTTTCTCTTATTTCTTGAGAAGGAGTAATAAAAGTTCTACCTACATATCTATTTTTTACAAATGGTATTCCTGAAGCTTTAGAATATCCTATAGCTGCTGGTATTCCTGAATCTGGTACTGCTACTACCACATCTGCTTCAATGTTATGTTCTTTAAACAATTGCTCCCCAGCTCTTATTCTTGATTCATGTACATCAAGTCCATCAATTATCGAATCTGGTCTAGCAAAGTATATATATTCAAATGCACAAGTTTGACATTGCGTATTTTCTGAATATCTGTATGAATTAATACCTTTTTCATCTATGACAATTATCTCACCTGGTTCTATATCTCTAACTAGTTCTGCACCAACAGCATCAAGGGCACAACTTTCTGATGATAAGATATATCCTTCATCAATCTTTCCTAAACATAAAGGTCTTATTCCATGTGGATCTCTAACACCTATAAGCTTATTTTCTGTTAAGATAACCATGGCAAAAGAACCTCTTACTGCCTGAATAGCATCTAAAATTGCTTTTTCAACACCTTTCTTAGCTCCTCTAGCTATAAGGTTTGCTATAACTTCTGAATCTATTGATGTATGGAACACATGTCCAGCCTCTTCCAATAACTCTCTTATAACATCTGCATTAACAAGCGTTCCATTATGAGCCATTGCAATAGATCCTAATTTGCTTTGACTTAAAAGTGGCTGCGCATTTTCTATCCTTGTATCACCAGATGTGGAATATCTAACATGCCCAATAGCTATATTCCCTTTTAATATTGCAAGACTTTCTTGTGAAAAGGCTTCTGTAATAAGCCCCATTCCTTTATGCATATTTATTTCAGCTCCATTGGCAACTGCTATACCAGCACTTTCCTGCCCTCTATGTTGAAGTGCATATAATCCATAATAAGTCATTGAAGCAACATCCATTTCCTTATTTGAATAAACACCAAATACACCGCATTCATCCTTAAACTTATCATTACTTGGATCCATTATAATATTGTCTACCTTAAGACTCATTCTTAATACCCCCGAAACTTAATGTAAAATGTAGAATTAAAAATTAAGGAGAAAATTTCATCCTCAATTTTTAATTTTTCATTATAAATTATTTTTGAAGTCTGCTTAATATTTCAACATAGGCATCTTTAACATTTCCTAAGTCTCTTCTAAATCTATCTTTATCAAGCTTTTCTCCAGTTGTCGCATCCCAAAATCTGCAAGTATCTGGTGAAATTTCATCTGCCAAAACTATTTCACCATTATATCTTCCAAATTCTAATTTAAAGTCTATAAGATTAATGTTAGCTTTTAAAAATAATCCCTTTAAAATATCATTAACTTTTGCTGTTAATTCATATATCTTATTTAACTCTTCAAAAGTAGTTGCTCCTATGGCTACTGCATGATAGTCATTTATTAATGGATCTCCTAGAGAATCATCTTTATATGATAATTCAAATACTGTAGTCTTAAGCTCTGTTCCTTCTTCTAATCCTAATCTCTTAGCCATTGAACCAGCTGCCACGTTTCTAACTATTACTTCTAGAGGTACTATTTCTACCTTCTTACATAATTGTTCTCTATCATTTAACTTTTCAATAAAGTGAGTTGGTACTCCATTTTGTGCTAAAATTTCAAATAATGTAGCTGTTATAGCATTATTCATTACACCTTTATCTTCTATTTGACCTTTCTTTTCTCCATTGAAAGCAGTTGCATCATCTTTGTAATATACAATTACTTCATCAGCTTTATCTGTAGCATATATTTTCTTTGCTTTACCTTCGTACATCATTTCTAATTTTTCCATTATAGATCCACTCCTTCACCATTTTCAGCAATAAATTTTTCTTTCATATCTTTTCTATATTTAATTAATTTAGCTTTAAGCTCTTTATCACCAATTGATAACATTTGTACAGCCAACATTCCTGCATTGTAAGCATTATTGATACCTACAGTTGCCACTGGAATTGATTTTGGCATTTGCACTATTGAAAATAATGCATCAAGACCTTCTATTGCTCCTTTACAAGGAACTCCTATGACAGGAATTACTGTTTGTGAAGCAATTACACCTGGAAGGTGTGCTGCAAGGCCTGCACCAGCAATTATTACTTCACAGCCTTCAGCTTCTATATCTCTTAAAGTTTCTTCTAACTTTTCAGGAACTCTATGAGCTGATAAAACATATGCTTTATATGAAATACCAAATTCCTTTAAACAGTTAGCAGCTCCCTTCATTATTTCCGTATCAGATTTTGATCCAAAAAATATTGCAACTCTCATAAAAAACGCTCCTATCTAAAGTATTTAACACCTGATTCAAAGATCTTTTGATCGAAGTTTCCAGGAACATTTACATATAGGTCTTCTCCAATTCTTTCAGAGTGTCCCATCTTCCCTAAAACTCTTCCATCAGGACTTGTTATTCCTTCTACTCCTAAAACTGAACCATTTGGATTAAATGGCATGTCCAGTGATACATGTCCTTCTAAATCCACATATTGAGTAGCTATTTGATCATTAGCAATTAATTGTCTTAATAGCTCTTCATTTGCAATAAATCTACCTTCCCCATGAGATATTGCTACATTGTGAATATCCCCTACATTTACTTCACTAAACCAAGGTGATTTGTTAGATGTAATCTTAGTTCTTATTATTGAGCTCATATGTCTATTGATATTATTGTAAGTTAATGTTGCCATATTCTCTTCTATATCAACTATTTCACCATATGGTACTAAACCTAATTTAATTAATGCTTGGAATCCGTTACAGATACCTAATACTAATCCATCTCTATTTTTTAGTAAATCATTTACTGCATCTTTAATTCTCTCATTTCTAAAGATTGTAGCAATAAACTTTCCTGATCCATCTGGTTCATCTCCTGCTGAGAATCCTCCTGGAATCATTATTATTTGACTTTCTCTTATTTGTTTTTCCAGTGCTTCAATTGATTCAAGTAATGCACTCTTAGAGTAATTCTTAAACACTAATTCTGTAGTTTTAGCTCCTGCCTTAGTAAATGCTCTATTGCAGTCATATTCACAGTTTGTTCCTGGAAATACTGGTATAATTACTCTTGGTTTAGCAGTCTTGATGCTTGGACTACTTTGTAATATTATTTTCTTTTCTTCAACCTTAATTTCTAGAACTGATTCTTGTGACTTTTCAGTTTTAATTTTAAACACTGTAGATAATTTCTTTTCATATACATTTATTAAATCATCTATATTGAAAGTGAAATCATATTCTTCTGATATAATTACAGGCTTTTCTATAGTTTCACCAATTACTTTATAGCTACATCCCTCAAAGGCTTTATTTAAGTCTTCATCAGTTGCTACCTCTACTATTACACTTCCATAATTTAAGCCAAATAACTCTTCCTTGCTTAAACTATTGAATTTAATACCAATCTTATTACCAAATGATATTTTAGAAAGTGTTTCTGCTATTCCACCAAATCTAACTGTTGAAGCTGATAACACTTTTTTATTAGAAGTTAATTTATATAATGCTTCTAAGTTGTTTTTAAATGTTTCAACATTTAATGTATAATCATCATTTTTCTCAGCCATTAGTAATACTAATTTACTTCCAACTTTCTTAAGTTCATTAGAAACTATCTTACTTGCCTTTTCCACAGCTACTGCAAAAGATACAAGTGTTGGTGGTACATCTAATTGACCAAAGCTTCCTGACATTGAATCTTTTCCACCTATAGCTGGAAGTCCTAAATCACTTTGAGCTTGATATGCACCTAGTAATGCAGCAAATGGTTTACCCCATCTTGATGGATTATTACCTAATCTCTCAAAGTATTCTTGGAATGTTAATCTTATTTTTCTATAATCTCCACCCATAGCAGCTATTTTTGTTACAGATTCTATTACTGCATAATAAGCCATATGATATGGACTCCACATACCAAGTTCAGGATTAAATCCATAACTCATTAGTGTAGCATCTTTACTTTCACCATTTAAAACTGGTATTTTTGCTACCATACCTTCTGCTGGAGTTAATGCATACTTTCCACCAAAAGGCATCATTACTGTTCCTGATCCAATGGTAGAGTCAAATCTTTCAACTAACCCCTTTTGTGAAGCCACGTTAAGTTCTGTAAGAGTTTTCATCCATCTTTCCTTAACATTAACTTCTTCACCTATAGCTAATGGATATTCTTTTGGTAGTTCTACTTTTACATCAGTAGTTTGTCTAGCTCCATTTGTATCTAAGAATTCTCTTTTTAAATCTACTATCTTTTCACCTCTCCAGAACATTCTTAGACGTTCAGTATCTGTTACTTCTGCCACAACAATAGCTTCTAAGTTTTCTTCTGCTGAAAGACTGATAAATTCTTTAGCATCTTCCTTATTTACTACTACTGCCATTCTTTCTTGTGATTCAGATATTGCTATCTCAGTTCCATCTAAACCTTCATACTTCTTAGGAACCATATCTAAGTTTATATCTAATCCTCTTGTTAATTCACCTATTGCAACTGAAACTCCACCAGCACCAAAGTCATTACATCTCTTGATCATCTTAGCTACTTTTTCATTTCTAAATAATCTTTGAATTTTTCTTTCTGTTGGTGGATTACCTTTTTGAACTTCTGCTCCACATGTATTTATTGACTCTTCAGTATGTTCTTTTGATGAACCTGTTGCTCCACCTATACCATCTCTTCCTGTTCTTCCTCCTAAAAGGATTACTAAATCTGAAGCTTTTGGTTCTTCTCTTACAACATTTTCTTTTGGTGCTGCTGCTATAACAGCTCCTACTTCCATTCTTTTAGCTACATAATTTGGATGATATATTTCTGATACTTGTCCTGTTGCAAGTCCAATTTGATTACCATATGAGCTATATCCATGAGCTGCCCCTAAAACGATAGTTCTTTGTGGAAGCTTTCCATTTAAAGTTTCATCAATTTCTACTGTTGGATCAGCTGCTCCTGTTACTCTCATAGCTTGATATACATATGTTCTACCTGATAATGGATCTCTAATAGCTCCTCCAAGACAAGTTGCTGCACCACCAAAAGGTTCAATTTCTGTTGGGTGATTGTGAGTTTCATTTTTAAACATTACAAGGTACTCTTCATTACCATTATCAGTTTCTATGTTTACATTTATAGAACAAGCATTTATTTCTTCTGAAACATCTAAATCTTCTAATAAACCTTTTTTACGCATTTCCTTCATAACAATTACTGCTATATCCATAAGATTTTCATCTCTAGTAGTTTCCTTGCCATAAACAAAATCTCTTGACTTTAAATATGCATTATAAGATTTAATAAGAGGATTATTTAGCTTTCCTTCTTCTATTTCTACATTTTCTATAGCTGTTGAAAATGTTGTATGTCTACAATGGTCTGACCAATAAGTATCAATTACTTTTATTTCAGTGATACTTGGATTTCTCTCCTCATTCTTGAAATAATCTCTTATCATAAGAAGGTCATTAACACTCATAGCTAATCCTAATTCTTTATGGTAAAAAGCAATTTCTTCGTCATTTTTTTGTATGAATCCATTTACTATTTCCACATCTTTTGGATCTTCAAGCTCACTTAAAAGCTCTTTACTATATATATCTACTTCTCTTGAATCAACTGGGTTAATATAGTAATGCTTAATTTTTTGAACTTCTTCTTCACTTAAATTTCCCTTTAAAATAATTACTTTAGCAGTTTTCACTTCTATTCTCTTTCCTGCAGTCAATAATGCATAACATTCTGATGCTGAATCAGCTCTTTGGTCGTATTGACCTGGTAAATATTCAACAGCAAAAGCTATTTCTTCATTGTCCATAGGTATCTTCTCTTCATAAAGATTATCTACAGTTTTCTCTGAAAAAACTGAATATAATGATTTTTTATACTCTTCTTCATTGACCTTTCCTAAAATATATTTATTTACTACTCTTACATTTTCTAAACTTTCTACTCTAAGATT
>OAUC01000848.1_pt1 | contig 12885 bp, 10 predicted proteins | sample 1495091 | NCBI WGS metagenome assembly OAUC01 (sample SAMEA2579997, study PRJEB22360) | human gut metagenome | biome: human gut; feature: human-associated habitat; material: faeces | place: Denmark | collected 2008/2010
GCGCGAAGAAGGCCCGCACACGGCCCCGTCGCCGTCGCCCAAAGGCAGCCGCTCGCGGAAGTGCGACACCGCGAAACGCAGGCCCTCGTACGTGAACTCGTTCAAACGAACGACCTCGGGGCCGTACGCGTAAAAGCCGTCATTATTGCCGAGCACGCCGCGAATGGCAGGCACGCTCACCTCAAGCTCGGCCCAATTGGACTCCGAAGTGATATCCCCCGCATGGATCAGCAGGTCGCACCCGTCAATCTCGCGCTTGAGCTCCGGTGCGAGATAGCCGTGCGTATCCGAGACGATGTCGATGCGGCGCGCCATTACAGATTCAACGCCTTCTTGAGCGGAACCACACGGCGGCGGCTCACGGGGATACGCTCATCCACGCCGCTCACGCCGAGCTGGATGGCGCCGGAAGGCACGGTCTCGACATCTTCGACGTTGACGAGGTTCACGATATAGCGGCGATGCACGCGGAAGAAGCCGAACTCGCCCAGCTTGGACTCGAACTGCGCGAGCGAGGTGGTAGACAGATAGCGATCGTCCTCCGTGAAGATGCAGGAGTAATCGTCCTTGGCCATGATGAAGCGGATCTGATCGACCGGGATGAGAACCTTGCGACCGCCCTTTTCCACCGGGATACGCTCGATGTTGGTTGGCTTGGCCACAGGCTCGACCGGCACCGGCTTGGCGCGAGCGATGACCTTCTCGATCGCGCGGTCCAAACGGGCCTCCTCGACCGGCTTCATGAGATAGTCGACCGCATCCACGTCGAACGCCTCGACTGCATGGTCGCTGTAGGCGGTCACGAATACAATCGCAGGTGGATTCTTGAGCTTATAGAGGGCCTCGGCAAGCTGCAGACCCGACGCTCCGGGCATCGAGATATCCAGGAACACGACGTCGACCCTCGTCCCCATGAGCATCTCGATGGCGGAGCGGACGCTCGACGCCTCGGTGATGGAGCCGATCTTGCCCGTCTGCTCCAAGAGGAAACGCAGCTCAGAGCGCGCAGGGGCCTCGTCATCGACGATCATCGCACGTAGCATATAAATCGATTACCTTTCATTCCTACAAATGGGACCCGACACAGGCGCCGTCCGTACGGTCTCGTACCCATTCTACCCCTCGTCGTACATACTACCCTCAAGATCGAGATGCAGGCGAACGGCGGTTCCATGTCCGGGCTCGGACTCGACGCTCGTGCGCGACTTGGGCCCGTAGAAGCGCTTGATGCGCTCAGATATGTTGTGCATGGCAACGCCCGCGCCACCGCCCTGGGGTGCATTAGGGTCGGGAGGTGTCACCGATTGGTCGAACAGGCGCATGGCGGTCTGCTCGTCCATGCCCACGCCGTCGTCGGCGACCTCGATGGACACCGCGCGATTCCCCGCCATGGCAACGGTGATGGAGATGCCAAGCGGCCCCTCGTCGGGCATGGCATGGCGCACGGCGTTCTCCACCAGCGGCTGGATGACGAACGCGGGAATCTGCATGTCCTCCGCGTCCTCGTCCACATTGGTGGTCACGACGATGCGGTCCTCGCCAAAGCGAGCCTTCTCGAACTTCAGGTAGCGCAACGTCTGGGCGATCTCTCGCTTGACGGGAATGAGCTGGCCGGAGTTCTCGAGCGTGGCGCGGTAGAACTGGGAGAACTCACGCAGGAGCTCGCGAGCCCGCAGGGGCTCGGTACGGGTGAGCGCCGCGATGGTGTTCAGCGTGTTGAACAGGAAATGCGGGTTGATCTGGGCTTGCAGCGCACGGATCTCGGCGCGGGCGGTGAGCTCGGACTGACGCTCGAGCTCGTGCACCGTGAGCTGGGTGGAGAGCAGCTCGGCAAAACCCGATGCCAACGCATACTGGGTGCGGTTGACATGGCGCGGGGAGCGGAAATAGAACTTGAGCGTTCCCACGGCCTGCCCGCGCACCATGAGCGGCGCGATGATGCCCGCCGGAATGTGGCGGCAACGTCCCCGCTCGCCGCACACGTCCATCACGTTGGTGAAGGACTGTGCGATGCCGTGATCGATGACATAGCGCGTAGCGGGGGTGTGAATGGACGACCCCGCCGGAAAATCCTCAGAGAGCTCGCCCACGCAAGCGAGGACGACCTCGCGGTCGGTGACGGCGATGGTCATCGCACGGGTATGCGGCAGCAGGCGGCGGCAGATCTGCTCGGCGCTCTCAGGCGTGAGGCCACAGGTGATGTCCTCGAGCATCTCGGACGCGACGGCGAGCGTCTGCTCGGTGTACTGGGAGCGCAACGTGTCAGGCGTGAGGAACGCATAGATGAACGCGAGGACCAAGATCACGAGCAGCGTGAGCGCCGCGAGGGTCGTGATCGATTCGACGCCCGTGAGGATGGCGTGGCCGAACAGGCAGACCAGCGCGAAAATCGCCATCGCGCTCAACAGGCGTATGGCGGGAAGCGCATCGACAGGGGCCAGGCCGCGCGCACCGGCGGCGATTCGGGCACTCGCCCGCATATCTTGCTTGTTCATTAACGCTCCAACAGGGCACGCAGCCCCTCGTCGCCCGCGAGACCGGCCACGATACTCGGCCAGAAGCTCACAAAGCGCAGATAATCATCTTGATGCTCGCGCGCATGCTCGCGCGCCTCGTCTATCCCATGGCGATAGACGCGCCAATATCCGCGATGCTCACGGGTGAACAGGGCGCGGACCAGCGCGGTCTTGCGCACGCGGTCGTCCAGCCCATCCGAGATCCACGGGCCCGGATAAGGCATGAGCGAGGCGGCCGTGACCGATGTGATGTCGGGCCGGCGCGCGGCGCTGGCGAGCTTGGCGCGCTCGTAGTACCAGCGGTACACGTTTTGCATGAAACGCGGCGCGTACTCGGCCTGGTGGGGCGGCAGATGCTTGACCACCCAGGCGTTGTCGAACCACACGTCCATACCGGCGAGGCGCATGTTGAACAGGAAGTCCAGGTCCTCACCGCGGGTGATAAACGGATCGAAGGACACGCGGCGAAACGCCCGCGCGTGCACGGCAAAGCAACCGCCGCACACGTAATTCGAACGCGAGATGCGCGTGCCCGAAAGAGCACGCTCCATCCAACGGTTGAACTCGATGCGCTTGGTCCACCAGCGATTGGTGAGACCGTTCTTCTTCGTGGTGTCGGCCAGGGGCGAGCCAGCCTCGTTGTAAAAGTAGCCGCTCTTGGCGAGGATGGGCAGGCGCTGGCGCGTCTCATGCCCCAAGCCGTACAGGGCCTTCTCCAAGAAATCGGGGGCGAGCACCACTTCGTCGTCGTCCAAGAACACCACGGCGTCATGGCCGAGAATAGCGGCGCAGACCAAACCCATGTTGCGGATGGCGCCGTAGCCGCGCAGGGACACGCCCTCGCCACGCACCTTGGGCGCGATCGCGGCGACACGGTCCATGATGACCGAGGCCTCGCGGTTGGTGACGAGCGTCACCTCGAGCGAGGGATGGTCCTCGATGATTCCATGGACGCGCTCGGCGATGCGCTCCGTGAGCTGCTGGGGGCAGACGAGCAGCACGATGATGCGGCCGATGTTCCTGACCTGCTCGAGGGAAGCCAGGCAGCGATCGAGCTCGGGGCGCTCGGAGCCCACCTCGGAAGCGTGATCATACGCCCCCGGCGATTCGAGATCGGCGGAATCGCCCGCCCAATAGCTCGGTATCACGATGGTTGGATTCATGCGCCCTCCCCTCGGCTAACAACTCGAGCGGAAGCGCCTGTAATCGCGCGCCGATTCGCGGCGCGCGGTGCGAGCGAACTCCCGCAGCTATTACCTGTTTGTACCCGTTTGCGCGAGTTCACGCTTGATGAGCGGCGTTTTTGCCAGCGAACGGGCAAGCGGATACCCCAACAGATACATGATAACCGCTTCACCCAGCCCCGTGGTCACCAACCCGAAGAGATACATAAGCGGATAGGTACCATCTAGCGAGATGGACGTGAAGGGAATGGTGTAAAAGCCGATCCCCTGCAGCAACAGGGGAAGATACGCCGGAACGATGAGGGCGTTGGCCAGCACCGGGCCCATGAGCGCGACCGCCGGACGGCGGCGCAGCTTCCAGGTAATGGACGCGCCAACGAATGTGGCGAGGGAGCCGAACACCACGTCGAGCATGCCGAGCATGCCCGTACCGGACAGGGCGATGTTGGCGATATTGGCGATGGCGCAGCCCAGGGTAAGCCCCGGAACGGCCGCAGGCGTGAACAGGGCCAAGACGCACAGGGCTTCGCTCACGCGGAACTGGATCGGGCCCCAGGCGAGACTGCCCAAAAACATCACCGTGACAAGCGTGGCGGCGGCGTACACGGCCGCGATCATGCCCACGCGCGCGATGTAATGCGTGTCACGCGAGCGCACGGAGGCCTCACCCGTCATGGCGGAAGGAGTGCTCTTGCTGTTCTGTTCCATGTTCTTCATCACCTTCAAAGAATCGGAGGGCTTTGCTGCTGCTCGCAAAGCCCTCCGCAAAGGCGACCGATGTCATCCCCCGCACCGGACGACGCGGGGCACAGGCAGGCGCTTAGACGCGCGCCTCCTGCATGCGGGAGAGCTTTACTAGCATGACCAAACCCACTACCAGCAAGATCCCGATGGAAAGCACTCCTAAAGAAGGATCGTGCGTGAGCGAGGTCACAACAGATACTAGCAGAGTACCCATGACAGATGCGTAACGTCCGAAAATATCAAAGAAGCCGTAATACTCGTTGGAGCGCTCCTTGGGGATGAGACGACCGAAGTAGCTGCGAGAAAGCGCCTGGACGCCACCCTGGAACATGCCCACCAGGACGGCCAAGATCCAAAACTCCACAGCGGACTTGAGGAAGAAGGCGGCAAACAGCACGATGCCCACATAGGCCGCCACCGCGACGATGATCATGCGCAAGGTGCCCACGCGGCCGGCGAGCTTTCCGTAGATGATCGCCGAGGGGAAGGCCACGAACTGCGTGACGAGAAGCGCCAGCACGAGCTGGGTGGAGTCGATGCCAAGGGCGGCTCCGTAGCTGGTAGCCATGGAGATGACCGTGTGAACGCCGTCGATGTAGAAGAAGAACGCGACCATGAAGACGAGCAACACGCGGTCGTGCATGATGCTGCGCATGGTGTCGGCCAGGCCCTTGAACGTGTTCTTGATGTTGTGGACCACGCCGCTCACGCTCTCGTCGCGCTCCTTGCCAAAGCGCTGCTGATACGTGCGCAGCAGCGGAACGGTGAAGGCGAGCCACCACAAGGCGGTGATGATGAAGCAGATGCGCGTGCAGGTGAGGGTATCCAGGCCGAGCATGCCCGGGCCGGCGAAGATGAGGGCGATGCATGCCATGAACGGGATGGTAGAGCCAACGTAGCCCCAGGCAAAACCGGAGCTCGACACCGCGTCCATGCGTTCATCGGTGGTGACGTCGGTGAGCATGGCGTCGTAGAACGTCATCGACGAGTTGAGGCCGATGGTGCATAGCACATACACCACCAAGAACGGCAGCGCCCCCATGGGGATTGCCTCGACCATGCACAAGATGACGCCGGTGAAGAAAAAGCCCGTGAAGAACTTGATCTTATTGCCCGCATAATCGGCCAGCGAACCCAGGATGGGCATGAGCAGGGCCACCACAAGCGAGGCGACCGTCTGGGCATTGGCCCAGGCGGTCACCAGCTCCGCCGGGTGCGCGCCGGTGTTGATGGCGTTGAAGTAGATGGGCACGACGGCGGTGTTCAGCAGGACGAGGGCGGAATTGCCCACGTCGTACATGACCCAGTTGCGCTCCATCTTGGTGTATTTGAGTGCCATGCCAGCGGCCCTTCCCGTCGGTTCCTAACGCTGCTTTAAGCAAGTATCGTAATGATACGGCACGCCACGTTAAGGCTCGGTAAGTATTCGGCCAAACGGTCGCAAGGCAGTGCAACGGGCCTCACGTGGGGGCCCACTTGGGGGCCCACTTGGGGACAGGTACAGATTGCAACTACTGGGCGAATTGGCTGCTGTAAAGCGCGGCGTAGAACCCTCCCGCAGCGAGAAGCTCGTCATGCGTGCCGCTCTCGACGATGCGACCATCGCGCATGACCAAGATGCAATCGGCGTTTCGGATCGTGCTCAGGCGATGCGCGACCACAAAGCTCGTACGGCCCTTCATAAGCTCATCGAACGCGGCTTGGACCTGGAGCTCGGTGCGCGTATCGATGGAGCTCGTAGCCTCATCGAGCAGCAGAATCGCCGGATCGGCAAGCATGACGCGAGCGATGCACAGCAGCTGTCGCTGACCTTGCGACAGAGAGCCGCCATCCTCGGGAAGCACCGTGTCGTAGCCATGGGGCAGAGCGCGCACGAACGCGTCGGCATGAGCACGACGGGCGGCCCGCTCAACTTCTTCGCGCGTGGCGCTCGGACAGCCGTAGGCTATGTTGTCGTGCACGGTGCCCTCGAACAGCCAGCTGTCCTGCAGCACCATGCCGAACGACCGACGCAGACTCTCGCGGGCGCACGACTCGATGGGCACCCCATCGATGCGAATCTCGCCCGCGCCCACGTCGTAAAAGCGCAGGAGCAAATTGATGAGAGTCGTCTTGCCGCACCCAGTGGGGCCCACAAGCGCCATACGCATGCCAGGGCGCGCGTGCAGGCAGATGTCTCGCAGCACGGGATGCTCTTTGACATAAGAAAAATCAACATGGTCAAACACGACATCGCCCGCCGCAACAGCCGGGCCTGCCGCATGCACGTCCAACTCGACCGCATCTTCCGCATCCGGCACGTCCTCAACGGCATCGAGCAGCGTGAAAACACGGCGCGCCGAGGCATATGCGCCCTGAATCTGCGTCACCACCGCCGAGATCTCGTTGAACGGCTTGGTGTACTGGTTGGCATAAGACAGGAAGATTTGGACCTCGCCCACAGTAAGCGGGGCGGGGAACCCGGTAATCACGCCGACGAATCCCACCACGGCCACTGCGGCGTAGATGATGTTGTTTACAAAGCGGGTTCCCGGATTGGAGAGCGAGCTTAAAAACTGCGCGCGCTCGCCCGCCGCATAGAGCTCGCTATTGATTGCCGAGAACCCCTCACATGCCCGGTCGCCATACGCAAACGCGCTCACCAGCCGCTGCGCTCCGACATACTCCTCGATATACGCCGAAAGCCCGCCCTGGATGCGCATCTGCGCAGTGAAGCTCTTGCCCGACAAGCGCGCCATGGCACTGGCCGCGAGCATGGAAAACGGAGTTGCGAGCACCACCACGAGCGCCATGGGCAGCGAAGTCGCGACCATGAAGACAAGAGTCGCAAGCACGGTCACCACGCCGTTGAAGAGCTGATTCAATCCCTGGAGCAGACCGTCGCCCACCTGGTCGACATCATTGACCACGCGTGAAATGAGGTCGCCATGGGCATGCGAATCCACGAGCGATAACGGAACACGCGTGAGCTTGTCGTTGGCCTCGACGCGCAGGTCGCGCACGGTGACATAAGACACGCGATTCACGCACACGCCCTGCAACCACTGCAGCAAGGCGCCCGCAACAACCACCGTCGCGAGCTCGATCAACAGCGGGGCTAGCGCGACAAAATCAACTCGGCCCGCACCCAGAATCATGTCGATGCCGCGGCCGATGAGAATCGGGGTGTAGAGCTGCAGCACCACGCTCGCCGCCGAGCTTGCAAACGCGGCGACCAGCGTCATTCGATGCGGACGAACATAGGTCAGCAAGCGGCGCGTGACCTGAGCCGCCGACATCCTTGTGCCCGAGACCGGGTCGCGATCGGGGCTGGACGGTCCCTTTAGCTCATTCAGGCTCTCGTTGCCGGCAACTGCGGCGGTGATGGTAGCCGCGCCGGCCGTGGATGCGTACGGATTAGGCATGAGACGTCGCCCCCTCCCCTGCCCCAAGTTGGGATGCGCAGATTTCGCGGTAGATATCGCAGCTGCTCAGCAGCTCTTCATGCGTACCCACGCCCACGGCCGAGCCATGCCGCATCACGCAGATGAGGTCGGCGTCACGCACCGAGGACACGCGCTGACTCACAATCACCGTGGTCGGGTCTCCACCCTGCGCGCCCTTCGCGCACGTGAGCCCCCTAATCGCCGTGCGTAGGGAGGCGTCGGTCTTGAAGTCGAGCGCCGAAGCCGAATCATCCATGACGATGATCCGAGGGCTGCCCACCAGCGCGCGAGCGATGGTCAGGCGTTGCCGCTGCCCGCCCGAGAAATTCTTGCCACCCGCCTCAACCGGCGCATCGAGCCCCAAGGGAAGCGCGGCCACAAACTCGCGTGCCTGCGCCGTCTCAAGTGCGGACCACAGGTCGGCATCCGTGGCGGAAGGATCGCGCCACGTCAGGTTCGAACGTATCGTCCCGCTCACCAACTCGGCTTTCTGCGGCACAAAACCCACCTGGCGACGAAGCGCATCAAGGTCCCAGGCCCGTACATCACGTCCGAGCACCTCGACAGAGCCGCCCGTCACTTCGTGAAGACGCGGAACGAGACTCACGAGTGTTGATTTGCCCGAGCCGGTGCCTCCAATGATCCCGAGCGTCCCGCCCCGAGGCAATTCGAGCGTCACATGGTCGACGGCATTCACCGTGCCCCCGGGATACGCAAAGCAGGCATCGCGCAAGGCGATGGCGAATTCCGCATGCTCATCCGGCTCGGTCGCCGCATCGGCCCCCGAACGAATTCCCGGCTCGCAATCGAGCACCTCCAGGATGCGCCCGGCGCTCGCGCCCGCCTTGGTGAATACCACTACCAGGTTGGCGACATAGACGATCGACAGCAAAGTCTGCGTCATGTAGTTGACGAATGCCATCACCTCGCCCTGCGTAAGAGCGCCGGCATTCACCTGCAGACCTCCCACCCACAGAATCGCGCAGACGGCGAGATTCATCACGAGAAACGTCGCGGGGTTGAGCACACAGGAGAGCTTTCCAACGGCGATGGCAATATCTGCCTGCTCATCCGCCGCATGACGGAAGCGCTCACGCTCGTGACTCTCCCGTACAAATGCGCGCACCACGCGAGCGCCCGACAGGCCCTCGCGCGCAAGCAAGCCGATGCGATCGAGCTTTTGCTGCATGCGCTTGAAATACGGGACGCAGCGGGCCATCACGAACCAGAAAATGCCGCCGATGAGTGGCATTGAGATAAAGAAGATGATGCTCAGTTTCGCATCGATGGCCATCGCGGCGATCATCGAGCCCACCGAAAGCAGCGGCCAGCGCGTGAGCTGACGCACGCCCAAAGCGATGGCAAGCTGAACCTGATTGACGTCGTTGGTAATACGGGTGATGAGCGATGGCGTACCGAAACGGTCGATCTCGACATAGGACAGGGCATTGACGCGCTCGAACAAGGCGTTTCGCATGTCGGTTCCCATGCCCTGCGAAGCACGAGACGCCATTTTTTGGCAGACAAGCGTAAAAACAAAACCCGCGCACGCCATGAGCACAAGCAAACCACCGTATGCAAGCACGGTTTCCACGCTGCGGCCGCCCACCCCACGGTCGATTATCCGCATCACCACGAGAGGGGTGGTCAGGTCGAACACGACCTCGATCAGTTTGCTGAGGGGCCCGAGGATGCACTCGAGGCGAAAGGGCCTATAGAATCGCTTAAGAAGCTCGATCATGCAGGACATTCCCAAATCGAAGGCGCTTACATCCAAGGAGGCCCGGCCAAACGCCAACACGGGCCAACGTCCCGTATTCTACTCTGCCGATTACCAGCTCCCGATTAATTGCCCGTGAAAATACGTCGCACCCAACAATGCGTACACGGCAGACGCAAGGGCGCACATGGCAGACACCAAGGCGTACATGGCAGGTGCGCGGCCCTCGAGCAGCAAATGCCGTCCAATAGGGGGTTTGTTTTTATTCGTTTTCCCGGAAGTGGTCAAAATACCCTAATAGTGCGCCGAAAAGAAGGGCATCGAAGCCGTGCATAAAAATGGATTCGTCCAAATCCTGGCATTTTGCCCAATTGTCAACGCAAGCGTTCGGCAATATGGCCCCCCTCGGCAGACCATTGCCCTCCCTTTCCGGCTTCCGACCAACTCTGGAAGCGAAATTCAGCGCACAATCAGGGTATTTTGACCATAACGCCGAAAACGCACGAAGCGATTTCCATCATTCGCAAAAACTTATTCATTGTGCGTGGCGAAACTTTGATTTTTATTCATTTACGGGAAAACGAGGGCCGCAGGGCAACAATGACGCCCAAATCGGACACACACTCGGGCACTCACGGGGTGGGACGCAATGCCCCCCAACGCCCCCAACAGCCGGCATCGCTGAATGGGCGCGCGCATCGAGCACCGAATCAGGGCATGAAAAAAGCCCCATTGCTGGGGCTCTCTCAATCAGTGGTGCGGGCGAAAGGACTTGAACCTTCACGGGGTTGCCCCCATATGGACCTGAACCATACGCGTCTGCCAATTCCGCCACGCCCGCGTGACTTCCAATGATAGTGAAAGACACGAGGACGGGCAAGAACTTTTTTTCATTTTTTCTCACCAGGCGCTTCGATACGACCCCAACCGCACCGGCGGGCCACGCGAGCGCATCGATTGCCCGGAATGCCTCCATGAACGTGGCCACATTCTGAGCGAGTGCGAACAGGGCAGCAGGCGGCACCCACGCATGGTACACTTCTCCCCTATGGAGGCGTGGCGGAATTGGCATACGCAGGAGACTTAAAATCTTCGGCCTTCGGGATTGTGGGTTCGAGTCCCACCGCCTCTACCAGGATGAAAAAGCCCTCCGGCTACGGAGGGCTTACTTGTTTACCAACTTGATAGCTCGGTTACCAACTGGATAGCTCGGGGATCCAACCGATGACGGTGCGACCGCTCACGGCCGCCTCGTAAATCGTTGCCGCCGCACCTGCAAGCAGGCTGTTCTCACTCACCGTCAGGCGACCGTACCCGCCGGCGCGCATGAGCTCGCGCACTACGATCGCACCCGCCAAGATCACCGGCGCGCGCTTGGCCTGGATGCCCGGAAGCTGCGCAATTTGCTCAACGGTGAGGCTTCTCATCCGGTCGATACCGTCCTCGACCTGCTCGATCGTCAAATCTCGCAGATGCACGAAATGCGAGTCGTACACCGCGAGCTCGTGGACCATCGCAACAAGCGTGGTCACGGTGCCGCCCACGGCGACAAGCCGCTCCGGGCGGTTGGCAAGTCCCGCCCAATAGGGCTCGAACTGCGCACGCGCCCATGCCGCGGCCTTGTCCAGCTCGTCGGCACTCGGCGGAACACTTGAGAAGAAGCGCTCAGTCACACGACGGCATCCGATGTTGAGCGACTCGGCGCAATCGAGCTCCAAACCCCCATCGGATGCGCGCCCAACCACCAGCTCCGTCGACCCGCCGCCGGAATCGGCTACGGCAATGCGCTCGTTTGCAAAGTCGTGCGCGACGCCGTAAAACGTCAAGCGAGCCTCAACCTCGCCAGGAATGACCTGCGGAACAAGCCCGAGATCTCGCAAGCGATCCAGCAGATCATTGCCATTGGACACATCGCGGGCAGCGCTCGTCAGCGTGCAGCACACGTGGTGAGCACCGAATTCTCGCGCCTCGCGGACGAATTCGATGCAGGCCTGCGTAACGCGGTCAATCGCGGCGGGGGCAAAAACGCCGGTAGCGTCCACACGCTCGCCCAGGTCGGTAATGACGGTGCGCTTGGTCGATGCCGTGATTTGACCGTTGCTCATCTCGGCGCACAGCAAACGAGAGGACACCGTTCCCAAGTCGATAGCGGCGATCTTCACCGTACTCATTCCTTCTCCCCCGTCGAGACCACGGCCATGCCCTTCGCGCCGTCAAACCCGAAAAGCACGTCAAGCACCTTCCAGTACCAAGGAGAGTTCTCCAACACGGCACGCTCGGCGGCCTCGACTTCCGCAGAGGTCATCGGCTTTTTCGAAGGGTCGACCGCAGCGGCGCTCGACCCGGTCTTGTCCTTGTTCGCGGCGTCGGCACCCTTCAGCGGCTGGGAATCCTTATCGGCATCGGCTTTGGCGGGGTCCTCGGCAGATGCCTCGCCCGAAGCGCCCTCGCCCTCCTCGGCGGGCTTGCTCGGATCGACCACAACCGGATTGCCCTCGCTGTCCAAACCCTCGACGGTGATGGTCTGCTCGCCGGGCATCACCATGCCCAAGTCTTTGCGCGCCGTGTCCTCGATACCCTCCTGGGACATGAGGCTACCCACCTCGTCACCGAGAGTCTCGTTGTACTCCTTGCGAATCGCGGTCTGCTCCTCGAGGATCATCACCGTGCGGCGCGCGATGTAAAAATCCTTTACCGGGCCGTAAATCCCCACCAGCACCAGCGCGACCACCGCACCATAAAAGAGATAGCGGCGCGGGCCGGTGGTCAGGGCGTAGATCCACCGCACCACCGCGTTGTCCGAAGCGTAGCGCATGAGATCCTGTTGGGCCGGGCGCGGTGCCTTGCCGCCCCTCGCGCGCGGGGAGCCGCTCGCAACCGGAGCGCCGCCAACCGACTTACGCGTGGAGTGCGAAGCGGACACGGCCTGTTTGCGAGCGGCGCGGCGCTCCTGCTTCTCGCGCTTGGCCACATCGCTACCGCGGGCTGAACGCTTGTGCGGCTTGGACGGGGCCGCTGCCGCAGCGGCGGCGGACAGATCCCCGGTCTTATCGGGATCGCCCATGCGGGCGGAAGATGTTTTGTTCGAAGAAGAAATAGCCATGGGCGCCTTGTGTGATTGAAGGTGTATGTGCGCTTATGCGCTGTCCATTATCGCACGGCGGGCCCTGGCAGGGATGCAGGCTTTGTGGTTGCTGCGACGGGACGAGCTCGACGGGGGGGCGCGTCCCGACAAAGCCACCGCTCCAGCGGGGCGGCGGGAGAGCGCCTGGGGGGGGCCACGCGCTCACCGTGCG
>OAUC01000853.1_pt1 | contig 12840 bp, 22 predicted proteins | sample 1495091 | NCBI WGS metagenome assembly OAUC01 (sample SAMEA2579997, study PRJEB22360) | human gut metagenome | biome: human gut; feature: human-associated habitat; material: faeces | place: Denmark | collected 2008/2010
AGATCATATTTTAGAAATTATATCGATTGTGGTAATAAGGATAATCCAAATACTTTGGAAGAAATTAAGCAAAAAGTATCAAAAGAAATCGAAAGCAAAAAAAGGTTTATTAAATCATTAGAAAAGCGATTAGAAATAATTGACTATGCTTACGAAGAATTTTCAAAATCTTATGATGATATAAGAGAAAATTTGAAAGAGTTATGTGAAAATGACGTTTCTCTGGCAAACATGATTTGTGAAGATATTGCCAAACGATAAAATTATTGATAAGGAAGGAATACATTATGAAAAACGAAAAGCAAATTAAAATTGATGGGTATAAGTGCATCAAGCTTGATGAATGGAAGACGGAATGGAAAGCGGAAAAAGTAAAGTATGTAATTGGAAAAGCAGAAGATGAAGAATTTCCTTCATTCTACGCAAAAGTTCAAAGAGTCAACGATAATGATGATCTTATTGATGATGATTATATCTTCGAGTATGATCACAAACCAGAGAGATCAGCGGTTGAGGATGATTTCATCGATGAATGGGGTCAAAGAGATTTAGATCGTCGTGAACGAAAAATGCCCGTACCGGAAAATGATATTATTCATATGATTTGTATTTAAGGAGAAAGAAAGTATGATTAAGAATTGGGAACTAAAAATTAAAGAAAATAAATCAACGCTGATCATTAATGATTGGGGTGTAAAATCCGATGATATTATAGATCTAGCAAGACACCTTGTGATTAAATTTCATTTTGATAGATTATATATCAATTATAAAAATACTGGCAAAATCATACATTGTGCGTTAAAAGACAATGATCCAATAAATAAGTGTTTAACGATGAATTGTGGTATGAAAGCTTCAATCATAAAATATCGATCACATAATGACATTGATATTCAATTTGAAGATGGTACAATCATTAAGCATCGGGATTTTAGAGATTTTTGTAAAGGAAAAATAGCGAATCCTAATCTGAGCAAAAGAAAATCATGGGAAGATGTTAGGATTACAAATATTCAATGGGATGCATCCGATGATGTTATGGCAGGATTGCCTGATAAGGTTAATGCTTTAGATCTTAATATTAATTTATCTCAGTATGATACAAACGAAGATTTGAATTACAACGAAGATTTCTTATATGGGGTTTCAGAGGCTCTATCAGAAAAATATGGTTTCTGTCATGATGGTTTCGAGCTTGAAATCAGCAAAATTGTTGGAATCATCAATCAATTCGGAGAAAATGACTTCTCTTATTGGACAGGATTCTGTTTGAATGATGAAGAACAGAAACAGATTGAAGAAATTCTTCATCGACACGATACAGAGGGATGCTCTATAAGAGGTACCAAAAGTGATATTTCCAATGAAATAAAAGAATGAGAAGGAAACTATCATATGATGTGTATGCTGCTAAAGCAAAGCATCAATGATAGTTTTTTAAAATTAGGAGGGAAACAATGATTGAACAAAAAAATGAGTGGTTAGTTGTAGTGTGGAATGATGGCATCAGTCAGTTCTTTATTGAACGGCTCACTGCAACAGAAGAAGAGATTAAGAGGTATCTTTTATCGTTAATTGAAGATGATAAAAAATTATCACAAGAAACGTGCAATGATTGCACAGACAGTATTGATGGAATTGGAAGCTATGAAGAACCCGTTACAGAAGGTTTTATGGCGTTTCATGCGTATGCTTCTTTTGATACATATCATATCGAGTATGAAGCACGTCCATTAAATAAGATTAAAGATGCAACAGAAATGATAGAAGAATTATAAGAAATTAAAAGGAGAGTAACCATGGTTAAAATTTTTCAAAAAGAATTACCAGCTGATTGTGAGAAGGCAATAAGAGAACTAATAAAACTAAAAGTATATATTGTTATGGATGATGACAGAATTGAAAATTTCTCTGATGTTTGGTGGAAAGTGCAACATGAGTGCGATATGTATGAAGAAAAGCAAGATAGTAACGAGTTGACTTATCAAAGTTACGTTGGTGCCAAAAACTGGTTAAGTAAATGGGAAAAACTTTATATTAAATACAATGACAAATAAAAAATTTGGAGTTGGGAGGTCGATTAAAGTGGAAACAAAAGATTTAATCAAAGAATTAAGAATTTTAGAAAAATCTTCAAAGTTAGGTGAACAGGCGTGTATTTGTGGAGAAGCTGCAAATCGCTTAGAAGAATTACTGCAGGAAATTGAAATTTCGCGAAGATTAGAAAAAAGTGAGAATCACAAAGAAAATGATGATCGTAAGCAATTACTTTCTAAGAATAAAAAGAAAATGGAAGTAAAGAAAAATGTGCTGAAGCCTCTTCAATCATTTTTGAAGTCAGGAAGAAAAATTTATATTACGGGTTTCGACTATGATGAAATGTCTTATGTGTTGGATATTGATGATAAATATTTGAATGATTTTGTCGGAGATTACACTGTTTTTGATTTAATGATTTTAGATGCCAATACATATATCGCACAACTCAATTTTTCCTATTTTATTTTAAGAACATGGAAGAGTAAATATCACTGTAAAGAAGTAAAGTATTCGTTAGAAGAAAAAGGATTGTTATAAAGATTCAAAGCAAAAAATAACAGGAGGAAAAAATCATGAAGATTAATAAAAAAGAGCTTATCGTTGGAAATACGGCTTATGTTGTAACCAAGAAATACGATTCAGATCAGATGAAACAAGTATATCACATTGTTCCGGCTGAGATTAAAAAGGTTGGTCGTAAATATATTACGGTTACCGTACAATACTGGGATCAGGAATTTTGCTTAAAAGATGACGGAGTCATTTACGAATTTGCCTTGAATAATAAGACAAATGGAGCAAATAACGTATTGTGCTTATCTGAAGAAGATGCAAAAAAGCATATTTTAAAACAGAATCTTTTGATGGAATTTCGAAATAAGAGATTCTATGAAAATGACTGCAATCTGGATCAACTGCTACTTATGAAAGCAGGATATCATTACGATCCAACAGGTCCAATGGCAGAACATTGGCAGAAGATTTTGGAATATGAGAAAGATAATTATTAATTGTTATGCAGGACAGGGAAACTCCCTTGTCCTGTATCGTTAAAAAGAAAGGAAAATCAAATGGAAAGAAACGATAAGATATACAATTTTTGACAATCCACAGTTGAAAAAGAAGTATGGTAAAGATTGGGAGGAAGAACACAAATGATCAAGACAAGATATAAAATACAGGAATATTTTTCAAAAGAAACAAAAATCCATTGCAACAGAGTAGAACAATACACGAAAGCAATGGCAGAAGAATTAGGGCTGTCTGCATACGACACAAAGATGTTAACGGTTGCAGCAAGATATCATGATATTGGGAAATATTACATTCCAGAAAAGATTCTGAATGCACCAAGACCATTAACAGGATTGGAACGTAAAGTCATTGATATGCACGCATACTATGGATATGAAGCTTGCATGGAATATGGGTTTGAAAAAGATATTTGTGAATTAATATTACTGCATCATGGTACACACAAATATCGTACGCTGACAGATGAACAGATCAGCGATTTTGCAAAAGAATATTTTCAAATCTTAATGGCAGCTGATATTTATGATGCATTGATAAGTGACAGGGTGTATCGTAGAGCAATTGATCATGATCGAGCATTGGATATCGTTGCAGAAAATCCAGAGATTAAGCGATGGGTGTTTCTTGCATTAGAAAAAATTTCACTATGTTAGGGTTGAGATACTGCTCACAACATGATATAATAAAATTGTATTTTTATCAGACTTTAGAATATAGGAAAATTCTGAACATTTTTAAGAATCAAGTCAATAGAAAATTATCAATCATGGGTATAAATTAAGCAGATATATGGTATCTGTTTATTTTTATACCCTTTTTTATTTTGAGGAAAGGAGATTTAAAAAATATATTAAATTGAAAAAATTCATTGAAACAGACAAAAAGTCTGTTTTTTTATTTACGAAAGGAGATTTTTATGTTTAAAGAAGCAACAATTCAAGGAAAGATTTCAGGTCCAGTGATGATCGTATCTGTTACACAGAAACAGACCAGAACTTCAAAACCCTATTTGATCTTAAAATTAAGAGATGATCAGAAGAAAGAGGTAGATGCTAAGTTATGGAATATGTCAGTTGAAGAATTTCCATTTGATAAGAATACTGTGATCATCGGTGAATTTTCTGTTGGAGAATACAACGGGCAGAAAGATTTTACACTGGATATGTACAGAGAAGCTTTGGAATCTGAGTACAGAATGGAAGATTTCATCAATGCAGCACCTTACAGTCCGCAAAAAATGTATGAGTATATCTTACAGATTGCAGATCAAACAGTACTTGATGATGATTATCTTGCTATCATTCATAATATTTATGAGAAGTACAAAGAACAGATCTTTATCTGGTCTGCTGCCAAAGCAGTACATCATAACATTCGATCTGGATTTTTGTATCATACATTCCGTATGGTTCAGAGTGGAATTGCACTTGGAAAAGTGTATGGGCAAGCCTTAAATCACAGTTTATTGTTAACCGGCATTATCTTACATGATGTTGGAAAGTTAAAAGAATTATATACAGATCCTACAGGAAATGCCGATTATACTCCGGAAGGAAGTTTGCTTGGACATTTACTGATTGGATGTGAAATGATCGATGAAGCTTGCAATAAATTAGATCTTCAAAATGATGAGAATAAAGATAAGATTTTACTTTTAAAACACTTATTAGCATCTCATCACGGCAAGCAGGAGTACGGAGCAATTACAGTTCCACAGCTGCCGGAGGCTATCATGTTAAATCGAATTGATATGATCGATGCGGAAATGTATCAATGTGAACATGCATTAGAAGATCAGAGCAACGGAACATTCACGGACCGTATTTTCGGGTTAAACAACACCCGCTTATACAAACCGCTCTAATTAAGGAAAAGTAAATTGAAGAAGAAAATAAATCATAAAGACATGATCGAAGCATGGAATTACGATTCTGGCGTCTTCAAAGGACAATCTATCGGCATTCATAATTCAGCTACTGGAGAAATCGACAAGCTGTTATCAGTGGAATGTTTTCATGGAGGAGAAGAAGTAAAACGAATTGTAATTAATAAAGAAGCTACAAAGAAACATGGCTTTACAATTATCATTGATTAAATTTAATGGAGGAAGCTATGAGAAAAGCAGAATTCGAACAGAAATATTTAGGGGAAAAAGTTCAAATCGAGTTATTTGATGGAGATATCTTAACAGGATTCCTACAAAAAACTGGAGCTGAAAGATTTAGAAATAATCCGGATCTTTATTTGCGTAGAGGTTTTTATTGTTTGACAGAAACTTTAGAATCACAGGATTGTGTGAATTTCTTAATCTTTCGATTTTCACATGTTCAAAAGATAAAATTTGTATAAAGAAAGGAGTAATATAACTATGGCACAGGCAAAAGAATCTAATACAATCATCATTCAAACAAATTTTAGATTGTTATATTTTGCGATGGAAAACATTAAGGATTCAGAGCAGCATGATATCAATTACTGGAATCGCTTACAGACAATCATGTATGCTGAAATTGATAAGAATGCGATGTATAATAAAGAATTCTTAAAACGCAATATGACACAGATGATGATGTTTTATTGTAAAGAGGTTAAGGATATAAATAGAGATTTCTATGATGAAGTTTGCAGACCAATTTACAATATTGTAAAAGAAAATGCAGATGATAATGATCCTATGGCTTATTATGCAGAAAGCTTTGGAAAATTAAATGAACTTTATCGTAAAGTAGATGGATACAGTTATTATACGAAGTCTATTTTAGCAGCGACAGATCTTTTAGAGCAGTTAAAATGGGTGGAGTAGTTAACAAATATTATAAATATTAGAAAGGAGGCTCGCCAAATGGCGAGGGCGGAATTATTTTCAACAATTAATGTAGGAATAAAAATTTCGCTTATTTATGAATGAAACCTTATGACGTAGGATTAGTGTGTGGACGATTCCAGACCTTCCATAAAGGTCATGAAAAATTAGTTGATACTGGTCTGTTACTGTGTGATCGATTACTGATTCTAATCGGCTCTGCACAGGAATCTGGAACTGAACGTAATCCGTTCAATATCAATACACGGACCAAAATCCTAAGAGAGATTTATGGAGATCGGCCAGAGATTATGATCTATGCACTTTCGGACATGACGGACGAAAATGATATTTGTCCTGAATGGGGACGTTATCTGTTAAACAATGTAGACAGATACATCTACAAGAATCCCGAGCTGATGATTTATGGCAACGATGAAAGCCGAAGCGGTTGGTTTGACAAAAAAGATCTTGCAAACACAGCTGAATTAATCGTTAACAGACAGGATTTACCAATCAGTGCAACTATGGTGAGAGAAGCAATGGCAAAAGATGATCGAAAAAAATGGATGAGTCTAGTAAACCCACGTTTACATAAAATGTATGATGTATTACGTGCGGAACTTATGAGCGTACCGTTTTATCAGGAGCTAAGTAAAAATTAGCTAAAAAGAAGTCAAAAAATTAGTTATAAAGAAAAGGAGAAAGAAACAATGAATAAAGCAATTTTAATGGGAAGATTAACAAGAGATCCAGATGTAAGATACTCACAGGGAGAAAATCCTATGGCAATCGCACGATACACATTAGCGGTAGACAGACGATTCAAAAGAGATGGTGAGCAGAGTGCAGATTTTATTAACTGTTTAGCGTTTGGAAGATCAGCAGAATTTGCAGAGAAGTATTTCAAACAGGGTACAAAGATTGCTGTTTCCGGAAGAATCCAGACAGGAAGTTATACAAACCGTGAGGGTGTGAAAGTTTACACAACAGAAGTTGTGATCGAAGAACAGGAATTTGCAGAGAGCAAAGCAGCTGCATCCCAGAACAATAATAGGGGAGCTTCACAGCCAAGCACACCTCAGCCAAGTACGGCAGCAAGCGATGGTTTTATGAACATCCCTGATGGACTGGAGGATGAACTCCCATTTAATTAAGAAAGAACGTAGAATCATTATTGATCCAGTATATTCAGACAGATTGTCGGATATACTGGATTTTTTTTAAGAAAGGAAGAGGTTAAAATGCAAAATAAAAATAATATAAAAAATTGGAAGATTGAAATAACAAACGAAGGAGCTAAATTATTCATTACAGAAGGAGCCGTAATGGCTAGAGACGTTTTAAATCTTGCAAGAGAACAGGCTATAAAATATAACTTATCAAACTTGAAGATTTATACGGTTTATATGCGTGATGGATATTATTATGATTATACTTTTGAAGATGATATGCTATATTTCATACATATGACTGAAAAGATTGAAAATGAAGATATTTCTTATTTGATGAAACGGGCTGCAGAAAAGTTATCAACTCTAAAATTAGACGATCGTATATGGAGCGTTAATTTTCTATTGATAATCTTCCAAGAGAGAAAAATGGAGATCTATATGCTGCCTGTGCTATGGTCATTCATTTTTATGATAGAAATGATGATTATGAAATTGATTCACAACGGTTTTATTTTAATTTATCGTCAGGACAATGGGAATCTATTAAAAATGTAAAGAATAAGTCTATATCATGCAAAAATTCATTGGCCTGCAAAATTGGAGATAACTATTTTATGATTCAGAAATCAGAAGATGGTTACGATTATACACTTTATACTTCTGATTATTCAGAAATTGATGGAGGACAGCTTGATAATCCGGATATTTCTATTTATGATGCAATGAATGAAATCTTAGAAGATCTGGATATTGAGATTCCAGGTCATAAAGATGAAATTGATTATGAAGAATTAGAAGAAAAAGTTGAAAATGCAGAAAATGAACGTATCAACAAAATATTATCAAATCATGGTTGTACAGTGATTGCTCAATCAGATTGTCATACTGATTTTCTTATAAAATCAGGAGAAAATTAGAATTTTGAAAGAATATTAAGAAATAACTAAAAGCGGTGTGAGTATAAATCTCATACCGCTTTTTTACTAAAGGAGAAAAACACATGGAAGAAAAGGAAATAAAAATTGCAGAAAGATTCAACATACTTGATAAATGTCAAAAGTTAGAGAAAGATTTTTTACAGCTTAGTAGAATAACAAAAGTAGAATTTGATCTAAACGGACTATATGACAATATTTATCAGGTTATTATATTAGTAAAATATGAGATTCCAATGGAATTAGGTCCAAAGAAATATTTTAGAATCAGAACAAATATTTTGAAAAAAGTTTTGGAAATTGCACAAAACAACCAATTAATTCGAACAGACGATTCGATAGAAGATTATGGAGAGTATTTTTACATTGTATTTGATTGTTCTAGTTGGAAATATCAGATACAAAGATATACAGAACTTTTCAAAAATGTTTATGGTCCTGAAATTGAAAATCCTAAAGACGGGATGGAAAAGGAACGTGAAGTAATTAAGACTTTGATCAAAGAGGGACTTGGAATGCTTAATAAAGCGAGATCACAAGCTCTTTTTCTTGACGATATAGAGATGCAAGAGGATATTACAAATGCTTTGAATATTTTTCTGGCAGCAGAAGAAAAACAACAGAAGATTTCTCCGGAAAAAAATCTTTTTGAAGATTATACAGATGAGGAATTATTGATTTTTTATGATTGCCTTAAAAAAGCTGATTTTTATGTGATTCCTGAATTAAGCAAGATTGCTTCAAAATATGTTTCTAGCAAACGCTGCTATTTAGATTTGATTTTCGAGTTGTCTAAACGATGGTATCAAGAGAAATAGAAGAAATACAAAGAAGAAAATGGAAAATTTCATCAGTGGTTAGAGGGAGAAGATCCATTAATTTAAAAGATTAGTGATTGATTAAAGCCTCTAAGCTAAATTGAAGATATTATTAAGGAGAAAGAAATCATGTTAGTAGAAGTTACATATGCTTGTAAAATGGGATGTACGCATTGTTTATCAGACTGCAAACCGGATGGAGAACATATGACACTGGAAGTATTTGAAGATGTATTAAAATTTATGATCAAAAATCAGATTCCAACGTGGAGTTTTTCAGGTGGAGAAATGTTTGAACATCCAGATATTTTGAAGATGCTGTCACTTATCGAATCATATTGGAAGACATTACCGATTAAGTATCCAATCACATTTGCAACAAATGGTCGTGAACTTGTTCGTAACAAAAAAATTTATCATGCAGTTTCAAAGTTCTTGAAACACTGTGGAAAACGATATGTTATGATCCAGGTGACAGATGATCCGAGATTTTATCCCGATCCATTAACAGATAATGAAAAATATTGGTTATCTAAGTTAGAAGTTATTATTGATACGGTGCCTTCGGATCAAAACAATAAATCTCACTGTTTGTATCCACAAGGACGTGCTTTGAAGAATTATTCCGATGAATATTGGAATACGATTGCACCTAAATGTATCAATTGCATTTTGATTACAAAGCAGAAACCAGAAGCAACATTGAAGGATTTGGTCAATATACTTTTATCTAATGGCAAGGTTTGTACACCAGTTATTGCACCAGATGGAAGTATTAAGATTGGTGAGTCGGCACTTTGTCCTAAAATTGCATCTATTTACGATTCTGTTCCGGAAATTATGGAAAAGATTCGTAATGCGAAATGTCGTGCATGTAAGATTCCATGGGAAAAATTAAAAGAAACAAATCCAATCGCATATTTATTATGTGAAAATTTTTGATAAGAAAGGAGGCTCACTCTACAGTGGGGCAAAAGAGGCTTAGATGATAAGTCTCTTTTGTTTACTTATAATGAGCAAAACGGAAATCGGCAAAAGAATAAGAAATATTAGGATTCTAAATGGTCTGTCTCAATCTGAGTTAGGTGAAAAGCTGGGATTGACAGCAGATCGAATTCAAAAATATGAAAATGGAGCAAGAAATCCAAAAGTCTCCATGATATTTCGGATAGCAAATGCTTTGGATGTTAATGCTGCTGCATTATATGATCCAACACCATGTGATGATTTAAGTACCATGTTTTTTTCTTTGAAATGGAAGAAAAATATGGAATGACTATTAAAAAAATTGTAGATGATGATGGAAATGTTAAATATGCAGTTGTGGCGAATTCTGAAAATCGTATGTATGATTATTTATCTAAATGGCATGATGCTTATATATGTAAAAAAACTGAAAGTAAATTGGTAGATACGCAAGAAGAGAGGGAAAGAATTTTAGAAGATTATGCTAGATGGAAAAGTAAATTTCCAAAAAGTATAGAGAATTCTAAAGATTTAAAAGAGAATCAAAAGCAGAAATTGAAGAAGAAAATAGAAGAATTGCAATCTGAATATGAAAGATTACATTGAATGGCCGAGAATTCCCGCAGAGTATCTTAAAAAATAGCTTATTACGGACGCTGTTCTATAAAATCATACAAAAATTGAAAATATTAATTAAGGAGAAAATTATGAACAAAAAAATTAAAAAAATGGAAGATGTAGTAACAATTCCAATGACAAAATACGTTACAACAGATGGAAAAGAATTTGCAGATGATTATGATGCAAATATGCATCAAGCACATTTAGATTCAATGGCCGAGGCAAAGTTATGCTTTGAAAAATATGGAATTTATACCAGTGATCTAATGATTAAAAATCATAAAAATAATGATCAAATTATTAGCAATGATTATCTTCTTACTCGCGTCTTACATACAGATATATCAAGTAATGATGATTTGTATATCTTACAGGCAAAAGATGAGGAAGCTGAAAAAGAAATTCTGAAAACATTTCGTGATTACTTGAATACTGATGTTATGGATCGTCGTTTTTTTAATGTGGCAAATAATTATATATTTCCCCATACAATCATCTTTTGTAGAGATTCCATTTATGGAAATTATAATGCTTTGTGTGCAGAAAGGGAATTTGAGCTTATTGAAAAGGCTTTAAAATTTGGAAGACAAGTCTTAAATATGGCAGACAAAAAAGAAGATAATATCGTATCTGATGAAGCGAAAGAAAAAAATATGATTAATAAAAGAGAGTTGGCAGCAAGATTAAAACAGGGAGAATGTTGTGATAATATTAAGTTACTAAGAAAGGAGATGATGTGGATGACAGTTGGTGAACGAATACAACTACTAAGAAAGAAAACTGGCATGAGTCAGATAGACTTTGCAACAAAAATAAATGTATCTAAGCAGACTTTGTATAAATATGAAAATAATCTTATTACTAATATACCGTCTGATAAAATTGAAGCTGTTGCAGATTTGTGTCATGTATCCCCTGCTTATTTGATGGGATGGGAGGAACCAGAACCTCAATCTTCTACCATACTAAATAAGAAAGATGAAAAAGATATCGCAAAACGATTAGAACAAACCCTTGATCAGTTAGAATCTGATCAGGATGGATTGATGTTCTCTGGAGAGCCATTAGATGATGAAACAAGAGAATTATTAAAAGCAAGTCTCCAGAACAGTATCACAATCGCAAAAATAAATGCTAAGCAAAAGTCTTGAAGAAATTTTTGATTTTACTGATGGTCAGGAATGTTTGATTTATAAAGGAGAATTTGAAGTATCCGATAATATTATTTATATTCCTGATATTTATCTTAATAAATTGAACCTTGGAGTCGTAGCGACAGGGGAAAATTTGAATGATATTTTGAAAAATTGCTATACAGGAAATGATTTCTTGAAGGAATGCAATGGATACAAAAACATTGCCAAAGCCTTATTTGATTTTGTTGATTGGCAGCATCCAAACATCCAAGATCTCACTGATTGTTATGATGAAGAAAAATTTTACAATGAATTTGGAATTCATTTTGATGATTTAGGTAATGATTAGCCATTGAGATGTATAACAAAGTATTGAAGTTGAAATCAGAGAAATTTGTATTATATAAGCAAGGAAGAATACTAATGAATCATAATCGTAATGCCCATTATTGGGAAAATAGAGACGAAAGAAAAGAAAGAGCTTATCTCCATACAAAAAATATGGCTTATGTTTTTTCAGATCATATTGAACAATGTGTTCGAAATACAAAATTATATGATGATACAAATACATTTGATGAATTAAATCCAGTATTGACAAGAGAAGTTTCCGTTGTTGATCTGGATACGGTGTCTGCAATATTTCGTTACAAAAGGAAAGAAAAAAGGACGGCAATTCTTAACTTTGCCAGCTATAAAAATGCCGGCGGAATGTTTTTACAAGGTAGCAGTGCTCAGGAAGAAAGTTTATGCCATGCATCGTTTTTATACAATGTATTATCTGAATTCAAAGACTATTACGCTTGGAATGATAAGCACAAGAATCGTGCATTATATGAAAATCGAGCATTGTATTCTCCTGATGTTGTATTTACAAATGATAGTGTAGGGACACTTTGTGATGTAATTACATGTGCTGCACCAAACAAATCGGCAGCACAGAAATATTGTCATGTATCAGATGAAGAAAACTATAATGCATTAGAGTCAAGAATTCGTTTTGTCTTACATATTGCAGAAAAAGAAAAAGTAGACACGCTTATTTTGGGTGCTTATGGAGCGGGAGTTTTTGGTCAGGATGCAACAGAAGTTGCACAGATTTTCAAAAGACTTTTGATTGAAGAATTTTGGACTTTTGAAAAAATCATCTTTGCGATCCCAGATTGCTCAAGGAATAAAAATTATAAGAAATTTTTGGATGTAATGTCCGATACGATTATGTAAGAATGGAAAACGCCTTATAAAAGGCCAAAATTATTTAAATAATGGAAAGGGAGTTGCACATTTTTGTGCAGCTCTTTTTTTGTT
>OAUC01000866.1_pt1 | contig 12673 bp, 7 predicted proteins | sample 1495091 | NCBI WGS metagenome assembly OAUC01 (sample SAMEA2579997, study PRJEB22360) | human gut metagenome | biome: human gut; feature: human-associated habitat; material: faeces | place: Denmark | collected 2008/2010
ATTTCTGACGGTTTCGTTTACTTACATGAAGCATAAAGCCAAATGCGACAGCCAGTACCAGATAGAATCCCCACGGGATAAAGCTCCAGTGAAACAGTGGAAATACGCCTGCCCAGTCCTGAATGCTGCCAAGTTCTGCGATGTGAGGATCTGTTGCGTACAAAATCCACTCAGAGAACGAATAAAACAGAATATCTGCTGCCAGACCACAGGTAAACATCATGCATCCCCATGCAAAAAAGGAATATTTTGGCTTCTCATCCGGCTTTCCAAGCACAATATTTCCGTATTTGGAGCCTGCCAGAAACAGAGACAGAAAGAAAATGCCAAGTCCGATGACCAGGTAATACGTTCCAAAGGTGTCTCCAAACAGAAATCGAATCTGGCCAAGTACCTGATTCGACTGCTCTGGTGCAAAGAAAAATACGATACATAGAGCAACGATCAGCGCCAAAGGCACCAGCGTGATCATCCAGTCGATTTCTTTTTTCTTCTGTTGGTTTTTACTGTTCATTTTCTTCCCTTTCTGCGTAATCCGCATACGATGCATCGAGTGCAACAAGCTCGCTGAAATTGTCTACTTCTATGATATCCTCTGCCTTCATTGGCCGGATGCCAAGCTGATACTCTTTCGGGTAACAGAACATTGCCACATCGTCCCAGTAAATCTGACGGTTTTTCTTTACTTCAAACTCCTGCTCCAGATGGCCTTTCAGCCGCTTTCCATCTTCTGCTGTCCATCGGGAAATGCTGTATAGCTGCCATCCGCCCTTTCCGCCGGTTCTGCTGCAGCCTGTCACAATGCCGTTTTCCACAGTCTGCAGCCACTCGTCGGTCTCATCATCGGTCCACACGCTGTTGTAACCGGATCGCTCAAACTCCGGAGACAGAATTTCCGGGTGATAGATGATCTGGTCGCCGTCGAGAATAATGGCATTTTCCAGATGTTCCCGCGCCACATACAGCGATGCAATGTTATTGCAAGTATCGTACCATGGATTATCAATCAGTTTCAGGCCCGGGTACTCCTCTTCCAGTGTCTGGAACTGTTCCTTGAGGTAACCGACTACCACGTAAATTTCTGTGATTCCGTTTTTGTGCAGTCCATCGATGACGGTATCGATCATCCGCACACCGTTTACCCGCACCAGCGGCTTCGGCGTTTTTAACGTTACCGGCTTCATCCGGTTTCCCAGGCCTGCCGCCATAATAATGGCGCGCTCTACTTTGTACATATTTCTTTTCCTTCCTCTCCCAGTTCCTGCTGGACAATTTTGTAATAATCTTTTGCGTAACGGTACTGCCGCAGGGAATACTCTCCGAATTCTACGCCTAATTTCCGTTTATACTCGCACCAGTTGCTCCAGAGCAGACCGCAGACTGCGATATAACAGTAGATTTTGATGCGTGTTTTATCATCGCAGCTTCCCTCAAAATAAAGATCAATCAGATGGTCCACCTGCTCTTTTTTGTAAAGAGAATAGATACAGAACATCGCAATATCCACATGCGGATCCTGCATTCCGGCGTATTCCCAGTCGATCAGGCGGATCTCCTCTTTTCCGTTTTCTTCCACAAACAGAAAATTGTCCGGCACGGCATCAATGTGAGTGAGCACCCACTCTCCGGCATTTGCTTCGATGTAATCCTTTAACTGAAGCACATGCGCTTTCGTCTTTTCGTAATCTTTATATGCTGACGGAGTTCCTTCCCAGAGGCTTTCATAGTATTCCATCTGTCCGAACAGATCGAAGGAATGGTCTACTCTTAATTTCTGCCCGTGAACCTCCCGCAGTTTCTTCATGCATTTCTGAAGATCTTCCTCATTTTCTGCATCGCAGACCCGCGCACCTTCGAGATATTCTGTGATTTTGTAGCCGTTCTCCGGGTTAATATAGGCAATCTCATCACAGATCCTTCGGCCGGCGATCGTCTGATATACAGCGGCTTCCTGCCTGCGGTTGATCAACTGATCGGTTCCCTCTCCCGGAATTCGCATAATGTATTTTTTATCTTTACAGGAGAATAAAAATGATCGGTTTGTCATTCCTTTTTTCAGAACTGTAATGTTTGTCACTTCGTTCTGCTGTGCTCCAAGTGCTTCACAGATTACCTGAATCGCATCCGTCTGCAGCTGGCTGGAATCGCTGTCAATCTCACGCAGCTGCTCATAGGTATTGATTTCTACGGCATCGGCAGCATGTACAACACGGGCCGTCACAATCATTCTGTCTTTCCGGTATAAGGTTTCCTCCCAGAACGCTCCGTCGTATCGGGAATCTCTTCCCAGTTCTTCCAGACGCTCCCGCACGATCTCCGCTTCTGTTTCCAGCAGATAACAGATGCCGATCATCGCGTTTCCGCCTGCCTGTTCTTTCTGTACGACCAGCTCCTGCTTCCGGTTTACGCGGACGGTACTGTCATCATCCACCAGATCGCTGACCATGTACCAGGAATATAATTCGTTTCTGCTGTATGGATTCTTTTCACACCAGATATCACAGGGAATGATGTAGCTGTTTGATAAATGATCTGCCGCCGTTTTCAGGGAATGCAGATTGTTTTTTGTTGCATAATCCGGGGCAACAATCAGGTCTACACCGTATTCATCGATCAGATATTCATACTGCTCTTTCATAAATCCGACAACGACGTAAATCTCTGTAATACCGACTTCATGAAGCTGACGGATTGTGCACTCAATCAGCCGCTCTCCTTTGATTTCCAGAAGTCCTTTCGGTGTCTCTGTATTAATCGGAACCATCCGCATACCAAATCCAGCGGCAAGAATAATGGCGTTTTTCGGCGCTTTTTCTTTTGCTTCACGCAGTGCCTTTTCTGTCGGACGGATCTCTTCATCCAGGTAACCTTCTGAAATCAGCTCCTTAAGCGAACGATTAACAATACCAAGCGAATGGCCGGTCTGCGCGGCAAGGATACGCTGATTGATGAAGGGTTCTTTTATCAGGTTGTTCAATATATCTTGTTTCGAGTTGTTCATATACTTCCTTCTTTCATTTTTCATGAACTTTTGTTTTCGATTATACTATAACTTTATAGCTTTTTCAATCCCCTGTGTGTTAGGATAGTTGTCAGTGAAAGATAATTACTTTTGTGGTAGTATATATGTGAACTTCCTATAAAATTAACTCTCATAAAATTCCTTTTAAAGTATGCTACAACTGGCTTAAAGCAAGAACATGTCGAAACGAGAGTTAATATTTCAGGAAGTTCACATAAAAAGGTCCAAATAATTAACATTATTTGGACCACCTGTCAAAGGAAGCCTTTTTCCTTTTCGCCGTCATCAGGACTTCTTTGCGCTTCCATTCATAAATTTTTCTTAAAATTTACCTTTATTTTACCACACTACTCCCAAAACTACAATATATCTCCATTTTTCATTTTTTTTATATAGAACCTTTCTGGCCTAATACAATCAGTACAGTTTTAAACAAAATCTTAATATCCAGCATAAAGGACCATTCTGAAATGTACTTCGTATCCAGTTTTACAACCTCTTCAAAATCTGTAATCTCGCTTCGTCCGCTTACCTGCCACATACCAGTCAGTCCCGGCTTGATTGCCAGTCTTGCTCTGTGATGGAGCTCATATTTCTCCCACTCATCCACTGTCGGCGGACGGGTTCCTACAAGGCTCATGTCGCCTTTTAACACATTGAAGAACTGCGGGAATTCATCCAGCGAGGTTTTGCGGATAAAGTTTCCGATTCCTTTGCCTGGTCCTTTTTCGCTTCCGATGACACGCGGGTCATTCTCCATTTTGAACATCAGACCATCGCTGACGCGGCTCTGTTTCATCAGTTCTTTTTTCCGCTCTTCCGCATCCATGTACATGCTACGGAACTTGTAAATTTTGAATTTTCTTCCGTTCTTTCCGACACGGTACTGTGAGAAGAAGATCGGGCCCGGAGACTTGATATAAATCGCAGGGGCAACGAACAGGAAGATGATTCCGGTCAGAATACATCCGGCAAGACCGCCGCAGATGTCCATGATTCGTTTCAGCACAAGCTGTCCTGCGCTTGCCATATTGATGCAGGTGGTGACCACGGTATAGTTGCCCATGCGCTCTACAGTCTGATTTTTTCCCTGCATTTCGTTCACGTCCGCAATTTTTACGTGGATCGTAATGCCCATCTCGGCGAATGCGTCGAATACTTTCTGCGGGATTTCTCTGCCTTCCGGCAGAACGATCAGCACTTCGTCGAACCACTCACGGCAGACATACTCAGCTGCATCTGCAAGGTTCGATACCACCGGTACGCCGTGGATTTTGTGTCCGGTTCTGTCCTGGTCTACGAGAACAACGCCAGTCGGACGAACGCCGATGTAATCGAAATCCAGCATGCTCTTTACAACGGACTGTGACTGTTTTTCGGTCGTGATGATCAGAAGCGAACGGCCGCTGTGTTCCCCGCTGCTGCGTTTCTTTACCACAGCCTTCCATCCGATGCGCATCAGATAGGAAAGCATTCCGTACAGAGCACCGGTCAGCATAATGGTTGCTCTGGAGAACTGATCTCCCTCCTGAATCAGGAACAGGTAGAATACACCAAGAACGATGATGTATACCATATTTTTTACAGTCATTCCGATTTCCACGAGGTATCCGCGCTTCATGACGTTTTTGAAGGAATCGTCAAAAAACATGATCATCAGCTGGATCAGAGCGAATACGATAGCCTCATTTCGGTAAATTGGGCTTCCATATGGCTTAAAACTGTGATGTCTTAAGAAATAACCCATGACGAAAGCCAGCTGAAGACAGATAATATCAAGAACCATAAAATCCAGATGCTTCAGCCATCCTGTGGATGATTTTTTGTACATACCTTTCTCCCCTGTCGTATTTTTTTCGCCGTACTCGTAACATTCTCTTGTTTCGCATAGTTTTTCTAGCTTTTATATTACCATTTTCACTAAAACCTTCTCATTTTTTCTGGTACTATGCATTTGTAATATCTTCTGTGACGAATACAGAACCATTTTTTTTCTTTATTCCAAATATTTTATCCCATTTCTACTTATTTGTAAAGGTGTGGACACACTTATGGACATACTTTTTTCACATTTTTGCAAATTATTACATTTTATATTATTTCATCACATCCAGAATCTGTAATGTTTTCATCTTCTTTTCGACATAGCGATGGAGATATGCACGCAGCAATCGTTCCAGTTCGTCCAGGATCTCTTCATTTACGGTAAAACCATACAGCTTCGCGAGCGGTGCCGCAATGATATAGCGGCATGCCAGCACGGTGCCCGGCTGCAGCGGCCATGGATCTCTGATGGTTTTTCCACAGTTTGGGCAGTAGATGGCGCTATCGCGCAGGGAGAAAACGGTCAGATTCTCTTTCGTGCCGCACTCCATGCAGGAGAACATCTGCGGTGCTTCTCCGCTGATTGTGATCGTCCGCAGTTCGAAGATGCACCGGACCAGGCGGAGGTCCTGTTTTCCGCGGCGGATGGCGTTCATCGTCACGTACAGAAGGTTCAGCATCTGGGTTTCATCGTTTCCTTCCTGGCCGAAATATTCGGCCAGTTCCAGAAAATAAAAGCCGTAATAAACGCCGGGCTGCATCTGCGCCAGGTCGAGGAAGTATTCTTTAATGTTTGCGCCGGAGAGGGTATAGCTGTCACGGCCCTCGTAGACCTGAAACTCGCCGAAGACGAACGGATTGGAGACGGCCATCAGCGGGCTTTTCATGCGGCGGGCGCCGCGCGCGAAGGCAGTGATTTTGCCGAGCTCCCGGGTCAGGATCACGACGCGCTTGTCATACTCTCCGACCGGGGAGACGGATAATACCATTCCGCTTACATTGATTGGTTCTCGCATGTTTCTTCCTTATTATAATGCAATATTATAAATCGAGTTTCTTTTTATCATATCCGAAGTTCTTCACAAGAAAATCGCTGTTTGACCCAGAGCTTCAGATTGACTTTCTGCTCCAGCATCTGCTCCAGCTCATACCGCGCGTTGCTTCCGATCTTCTTGAGCATCGCGCCCTGTTTTCCGATGATGATGCCCTTGTGGGAATCGCGCTCGCAGATGATGGTCGCGTCAATATCAACGATTTTTCCGTTCGGGCGGTCTTTCATCTGGTCGATCACAACGGCGATGCCGTGCGGGATCTCTTCGTTTAAGGCGTACAGTGCTTTCTCGCGGATGATCTCAGCCACGATCTGGCGCATCGGCTGATCGGTGATGGTGTCCTCATCGTAGAACTGCGGGCCGTACGGCAGATATTTGAAGATGCTCGGAATGATGTCATCGGTGTTCTGATGGCGGAGTGCCGAGCACGGAATGATCTCGGCAAACTGGAACAGCTTGCGGTACGTATCGATGAATTCCAGGATTTTGTCTTTCTCCACGGTATCGGTCTTGTTGATAATGAGGATGACCGGCGCATTGACTTTCTCCAGGATCTCTGCGATATGGCGCTCTCCTGCTCCGATGAAGTTGCTCGGCTCTACCAGCCAAAGAATCACATCGACTTCTTTTAACGTTTTCTCGGCTACATCGACCATGTACTCGCCGAGCTTATTTTTCGCCTTGTGGATACCCGGTGTGTCGAGGAACACGATCTGTCCCTCGTCACACGTATAAACGGTCTGGATGCGGTTGCGGGTGGTCTGCGGTTTCTTGGATGTAATCGCAATCTTCTGTCCGATCAGGTGGTTCATCAGCGTGGATTTTCCCACGTTCGGACGGCCGATCAGGGCTACAAAGCCGGATTTATAATTTGCATTGTTTTCCATTGCTGTCTCTTCTCCTCATTTATAAGTTCTCTACGTTCTTAAACAGTTCTTTCTCTTTCTGAATGGCTGCTTCGCTTCCGACAACGCAGATGTTGTTCTGTTTTAAGGCTGCATCTACAAGGTCTGCCAGTGCATGAATGTCATACAGGGTTGCATCGAGGATCTGATCTCTCTCCTGCTGGAAGTCTGCTTCGGTGATGCCGTTGAACCATGCGCTCTCGGAGGTCTGGCCTTTTGCGGACGGGTTCATCGGGACGTCGAGTTCGCTGATCGTTCCGATGATGTATTTGGTCATCTGGCGCTCGTCTGCTTCGAAATTGCGCACGTAATCGCCGATACCGCGGTATACTTCAAGGGTTCTTCCGACGTTCGGGTCACGGTAGGAAGAAATGCACGCGTTTCCGCCTCTTCCGAAAGCTCCGCCGCAGCCGTAAGCGCCGCCTTTGACACGGATGTTGATCCACAGATAGTCATAACTCAGCATGACACGCAGGATGCGCAGGGCTCCTGTGTAGTCGTAGCCTTCGCGCTCGAAGTTTCCACAGAGTGCCACGTACTGTACCTGGCCGGAGGTCTGGAAGGCTTCGTTTTTCTGTTCAAAGTCATACACAATGCTGCCCGGCTCCACTTCGTCGGTGTACAGATTCTCTTTGAATGCTGCGATTTTTTCTTCCAGCGGTGCGTAGCCTGTCTCGTCTGCGGTATAGGAGACGGTCAGATTCTCTTTGCGGAAGATGTATTTCATCAGGGTCTGCAGATTTTTAATCAGTTCTGCTTTTTTCTCATCGAAGTTCTCGTCCAGATCTTTTAAGAGCTGGTAGAAGCCGATGCCTGCGATGCGGTCCTGGAAATTGCTCATCGGGGAGTAATAGGAAGCTGCACGCATCACAGCCGTTGCATTTCCGGCGGAAGACAGGCGGTTCTGCAGGCCGGATTTCATGCTGGAGATGATCTCGTGAAGACGTTTCTCGTCATCCAGGCGGGAGGTATTCAGGATTTCCTCGACCATTTTCATGACGAAATCCAGTTTGTCGTACAGGAATTTCGCGCGGATGCCGAACATTCTGCGGCAGTCGTCATCATTTTCCGGAATGCGGAATACCTGCAGTCCGCAGTTGATGCCGCCGGTCTGTGCATTGATCTCGTTGAACAGTTCGCCGTAGGTGTAGTGTTCGGTGTCCACATAGCCGAGAACGGATTTTAATACGCCCATGTACGGGATCAGATCGTTCGGCACATTTTTCGTATCAAACAGCAAGCTTAAGTAACCGATGCCGTTCGTGAATACGTTGTGATGAAGAACTGTCGTTCCATCGACTTCATGCTCGTCATTGTAAAGTTTGATAGACTCACGTTTGATATCGCTTCGTTTCAGGAGCGGAATCGTCTCGAGTGCTTCCTCGCTCTCCTCTTCTTCCTGATATGCTGCCAGCTCTTTGGTGTCAACAATGATTTTCTCGATCTCTTCTTTTGACAGGCTCTCTTTGTATTTCTGCAGTTTTTCTGCGGTCTTTGCATCATTTTCTGCGGCAAGACCGGTCTTTGGAATGAGGGTCACGATGGAGGCATGGGTGTTGTCCAGCAGATACGTCTGGATCAGGTTTTCAAAATAGCCTTCTTTTGCCAGTTTTTTCAGCTCATCGTAGATCGCAAGCTGCTGCAGGTAGGCGAACGGTTTGTTCTCGTCGTACAGCCAGCTGTCGAAGACGTCAATGCCGTACATCAGGCCCTTCGGGAAGCTGGAGAAGTCCGCCTCACGGAAACGGAATTCGAAATAGTTGATGCCTGCCTCGATGGCTTTCTGATCCATGCCGTTTTTCACGATATCCTCGAGGGTGCCGCGGATGATGGACAGGAATTTTTCTTTCTCATTTTCATCGGCGTTCTTGGCTACGATGGAGAAGAATGGCTGCAGGATGCCGTCCTCGTGGGAGCCGTAAACATCTTTTCCGATGTGTGCGTCAAGGAGTGCCTGTTTGACCGGGGCTCCCGGTGCGTCAAGGAGTGCATACTCCAGAACAGAAAATGCCACGTTTAATTTTACATCCAGACCGCTGCCGATAACCATGTTGTAGGACAGGTACGCATTGTTTTCAAGCGGATCGCCGTCGAGCACCGGGTACTCGTGTACAATGTCGAGGGTCTCTGCAAATGGTTTCTGATACGGAATTTCGGATTTTACTTCTTTTGCATTAAAATGGGACAGGTATTTTTCATCCATCCATGCCAGTTTTTCTTCCATATCCATGTTTCCGTACAGGTAGATATAGCTGTTGGACGGATGGTAATAGGTCTGATGGAAATTCAGGAAGTTTTCGTGGGTCAGGTTCGGGATGCAGGACGGATCTCCGCCGGATTCTACGCCGTACGGAGTGTCCGGGAACAGGGTGTTGAAGGTTTCACGCTCCAGGACATCGTCTGCGGAGGAGAAGGCTCCTTTCATCTCGTTGTATACAACACCGTTGTAGGTCAGCGGGCCGTCTTCGCTTTCCAGATGATAGCTCCAGCCTTCCTGACGGAAGATTTCGTCGTGTTTGTAAATGTTCGGGTAGAATACGGCGTCCATGTAGACATGCATCAGGTTCTGGAAGTCGGCATCGTTGGTGCTGGCTACCGGGTACATGGTTTTATCCGGGTAGGTCATAGCATTTAAGAAGGTGTTCAGGGATCCTTTGACGAGTTCTACGAAGGGATCCTTTAACGGGAATTCGCGGGAGCCGCAGAGGACGCTGTGCTCGAGGATGTGGGCTACGCCGGTGCTGTCGGCCGGCGGGGTACGGAACGCGATGTTGAAGACTTTGTTGTCATCTTCGTTTTCGAGAAGGAGCACGCGGGCACCGCTCTTGTTGTGGCGGAGGAGGTAGCCGTGTGCATGGATATCGTCAATCTGCTGTTCCTGCAGCAGGGTATAGGCTTTGCAATGTTCTGCGTTCATTTTTGTATATCCTTTCTTGTTTTTCTTTATTATTTCCGGTTTTATGCAGTCAAAAACGGACCGCAGTGCCCGTTTGCTGGGATTTTCTGCGGCCCTGTCGGTTTTATTCTTCGTTGTCGGTTTCTGCTGCGGTGTTCTCTGTCTCGTCGACGTGTTCTTTTACTTCGTCGTTTGCAGCGTTGTTCTGTACATTTTTCTGTGCCTGTGCTGCAGCGGCCTGTGCCATCATTGCCTCAAGGTTCGGGCGGACGCTCTGTGCCTGGGCTCCCATGATTCTCTGGAGCTGTTCTCTGGTCAACAGAAGGTTGAAGCCGGACGGGTTGATGACGAAGCCTTTGGCCTGTTTCATCAGGTACGGCAGAAGGTGCTGGAACGGGATGGCTGCCAGACGGAGTTTTGCCTGCGGATCCGGACGGAATTTCTGGAATTCACCAATATCGGAAAACAGCGGCTGGAAGATGTCTTCGTTCTGGTTTTTGATGTACGGGATGCGCACGTCTGGTCCCGGGTTGGCCGGATCGAATTCGCCCTGTACCTGGGAGATGTCGATGGCAAGGATGAATTTGCTTCGCATCAGGTTGACAAGCATTTCTTCTTCGAGTTCACGCAGGTGCTGCATGCGCTCGGCATCGTCTCTTCTCTGGTTTGGTTTTCTGAGTTCCTGCAGAAAGTATACGACGGTGAGCTGTACGCCCGGGTTCAGAACCGGGAGGTGCTGTTTGTTCATTTTCTCCATGTCTGGTTTCGGGAAGATCTGCTCGAGCTCGATGCGGCGGGTCTGGTCGCCTTCGTGGAAGATGACCATATTGACGCCTTCGGCGTAGAGGCCCATATAGAAGTTCGGCATCTGCTTGCGCAGGACTTTTACGGTGAGCAGCGGGGTGTTCTTTTCTACATAGGATTTTGCAAACTCCTTGGCTGCTTCTTCTTCGGTAAACATGTATACCTGATCATCAAAGGTTTCCGGATCGCACTCTACGTATGGGAGTTTTGTGATCTGGGAAAAGGTCACATAGATGATTTCCATGCTCTGGAATTTCTTCATGGTGAAGCTGTTGTCTACTGTCATTTGTGGTTGAGTCCTTTCTTCGCTCTTAGAGGATATGGTATCCCTAAAATATCTATGTGACATTATATCATACTTTTGGTGGGTTGCCAAAGGTTTTCTTTTGGGGTGACGGACCGCGCAGACCAAAGCTGTCGAAACGGGGCCTGACTTTGCATGACGGCGGGAGAGGGCTTTTTGTAGTCTGTAATTGGGGCGTGCAGACTACGGAAATGTTTTTTAACACATTCTAGTTAATCGCTTTGGCATTGGGGTAGATTTTTTCCATTCGGGCGTCCGGGAAATGGGCATCTATGGTCTGCTCGATGGCATTAGCTGCGGGCTTTTGGTGGGCGCGTTCGTCGTATCGGGCGAGAGCAAGGGTAGATACGAGCATGTTGGCCACCATGAACACGATCAGGATCCAAGTGATGATTTCTCCGAATTTCATCGGGATTTTTTCAATCCAGCGCGAAATGACAGGATAGAATTTTTTGAGCCAGACGACGGCGGCTATTCCCCAGAAGAAACAGTACAGGAGGTTGATACGGCCTCCGAGGTTGAAGGGAATGTCGCTGTAGTCCCAGAAGACTTTTCCGAATACGATTTCGGTGAACACACTGCAGATGTATTCGTAGGCTCCGCCGAGGAAGGTACCAAAGGCAAACAGGAATCCATCGGAGCGGTCGCGGTAGTTGTAGAGGAACCAGGTAGCGAGGGCGATGGCCAGGCCCCAGACGATGCTGAACGGGCCCCATACAAGGCTGCTGCGGCTCATCCAGACACCGGCGGTGATGCGACAGAATATGGTTTCTGTAATATCGCCCAAAAATGCGCCGATGATGAAGAGAAGAACGATTTTGTAAAAGCTGCATCCTTCGGCAAATACGCCGGTTTCTGTTTTCTCTTTTTTCTCCGAAACTGGCTGTACGGCCGGATAGGCACGTTCCACACGACGCTCCAGATAGCGGTAAACACGGACAGAAAGGCGTCTGGTGAAGGCGTCGATCTGATCGTTCATAGCGCTGATCCGCGGCATTTTTTTCGTGATGTGGTGCAGAACAGCATAGGAACCGACGGCATCTACTATCAATATACCAAAGAGAATCCAGGATGTGATATGCAGGAAACCGGCCGGAATTGAATGAAGAACTGTAAAGCAGAGGCGATTGCCGATTTTCATGGCAAGCAGTCCTAAAATTCCCCATAGTACAGAATACTGAAGGCAGATATAGCCGTCCATGTTCCATTTTTTATTGGAATAGTCCCACCATTTGCCATGGCCAATGCGTTCCAGTGCGTGACCGGCCAGCCACTCGACTGCGGTAGCGATAATCATACAGCCAAGGAACAAAAAGACGGGGCTTGACTGCAGTTCATACAGATAACGTGTCATAAAGACAGCTGTGATTCCATAGATGGCGCAGAGCGGACCATTTAAGAATCCTCTGTTTACCATATGTTTTTTCCGGATCGCGGCCACAGAAGTTTCCAGAAGCCATCCAAGGAAGGCGTAAAAGAAAAACAGGCCGAGATAGTCATAAATTGTATAGTTCATGTTCTTCTCTCTATTCTTTCATTATTTTTGCTATTTTAAGGATTTTATTTTCCACTGAATCCCTTGTATACTCTCCAGTATTTTGTTTTTATTTTTATCCTGCAAATAAGATGGATTTAATTTTGCTTTTTTATACTGCAAATATGTTCCTTCTGTTTTCTGAATCAGCAATTTTGTAAAATATTGTTCCCAGCTAAAAAACTCTGTGCTGTCGATATAATCTTCTGGATTTTCCAGAATTTTACGAACCTCTTTGTCCTGTAAAAGATCTGAATTTAAAATCAGCCATTCAAAAGACTCCGGTAAATATAAATGTACGTTCTGTTTTTCCTCTATTTTATTGCTGAGAA
>OAUC01000869.1_pt1 | contig 12657 bp, 10 predicted proteins | sample 1495091 | NCBI WGS metagenome assembly OAUC01 (sample SAMEA2579997, study PRJEB22360) | human gut metagenome | biome: human gut; feature: human-associated habitat; material: faeces | place: Denmark | collected 2008/2010
CTCGATCACGGGGGCCGCGGGGGGGGGCAGCGGCTCGTCCACATGGCCGCCCCACCAGCCGCCCACGAAGTCGAGCGTGTGGAACACGTTGATTACGGCGCCGGGGTCGACGTCGCATACGAGCTTGATGATGTCCTGGCTCTCATAGGTCGATACGACGGTGTGAAGCAGGTACATCCTGTCGCGGCTGTATCCACCGACGACCTCGGCGCAGCTGATGCCGTGCTGGAAGTGGTTGACGTAGGCGGTCATGACCTCGTCCGCCAGGCGCGTCGTGATTTGCAGCGTCACGCGGTCGTAGCGATGGTAGAAACTGTCGATCGTCTTGGTCGAGATGAACTGGAACACGATGGAGTACGCGGCGTTGTCCCAGCCGAACATCTGGCCGAAGATCACCAGGATGAGGCAATTGAAGGCGAAGATGGCTCCCCAGATGGTCTTGCCCGTGTGATTGGAGACCCACAGGGCGATAAAGTCGGTGCCGCCCGTTGAGGCGCCGGCCTTGAGGGCGATGGCGATGGACAGGCCCGAGACCACGCCGCCGAAGATGATGAGCATGATCTTGTCGCCCAAAAACGGGCCGAAGTTGAAGATGTTGAGGAACAGCGAGGACAGGGCGACTTGGGTCATCGAGAAGATGACGAAGCGCCTGCTGATACCGCTCCAGCACATGGCGGCTACGGGGATGTTGAGCGCGAGCATGCCGAGCGAGGTGTCGATGTGCACGCCGCCGAGCGCGGTGATGCGGTCGACGAGGACGGCAACGCCGGTGAAGCCGCTCGGCAGCAGGTCGGCGGGCTGGACGAACGCCTGGATCAGGAATGTCTGGATGAGCGCCGAGACCGTGACGGCAACCGCGGTGATGATGCGGCGGACGATCGTGAGGCGCGCAAGCTCGAGCGCGCGATCGGTGAGTGCGTCGACGGCGTTTGCCACGGCAGCTCCTTCGAGGTGGGGATTGGATAAAAGTGTGGGCCGATTGTATCACGCGCCCTTGGCTTCGATGATGTGGTAGCGCGTTGCGCGCGCTTTACCGTCTTTCGCCATGATTCCACGCTCGACCAGCCCGTTCAGGACCTTGAGCGCCGTGTCGCGCCCGCAGGAAAGGACGCGTTCGACATCTTGGCGAGAGAGCTCACCGTCCGTTTTGAGCGCGTATTCAAGGATCAGGCGTTCTGTTGCGTCACCGGTCCACCTTGCGTCCAATTCCACCTTTCTGGCGTGAGGTCGCTTCTCGTTCGAGGGGATGGCGGCTTCATGGCTCGCGGCGATACACCCGTCGGACCGCTTGGCCTCGCGCAACCGACTCTCCGTCTGCTCTCGTAGCGGGCGGAATGCGCGAGCGACATCAGGTGGCAGCGCCCCCTCGTCATCGAGCCGCCTGAATGCGTCGTAATCCCCGCGGAGGCCGGGCCCCTCGTTGCTCCTGAGGTTGAGATTCGGGTTGCGCGTCGTGTTGCAGTTGGGCAGCGTGAGATAGAAGAAGCCGTTGGCCTCTACCTCTGGCTGGAGCTCCTCGTGTTCGTAGAGCTTGAAGATCTTTCTCAGGCCCGAACCGTACGCCTCTGCGATTCCCAGACGGTGGAAGATTTGCACGAGGGCTCCGTTCCTGCTGTTCGAGGAGCCCATGATCGCCTGTTCAAGGCTGATGTCGAATAAGTCTCCGCGCGATATGAAGCGCAGTTGCGTTCTGTTCATTTTCACCAAGGTGGGTGTGTCTTCATCGTAGTCGCGGTGAAGCAGGCAGTTGAGCAGTCCTTCTCGCACGGCTTCGAGAGGGTAGTCGTACTTGTCGATGCGCTGCGCTGTTGGGAAGTAGGAGCGCAGGTTATTGTTGAATGTGAGGAACTGGAGGGCGTCATCGAACTGCTTGAGGATCGAACCGGTGCATTCTAGGCGGTTGAGAAACTCCGTTTCCGCATCGTCGTTGAAGATGGCGAGCTTGAGTTCATGGGGATTTTGGTCGGAGATGAGTAGCGCGAGGTTGGAGAAGGCTCCTTCTCGGGAGTAAAGACCGAGGGCTTGGAAGCGGGTCTCGTCGAAGGGGATGCCGCGGTAATCGAATGCGCGCCTCGCTTCATGGAAGGTCAGGTCCTGTATGCGAGACTGACGCGTCTCGTATGAATCTCCGTCTACCAGGCGGATTAAGCGTCGGATGTCCCGTCGAGACATGGGGATATTCGCGGGCCCCACGCGGGTGAATGTCCCGGCGGGTACGGGCCCCTTGTTCGAAAGATAGTAGGGGCGTTCGTCGCCGACGTCGACGCCGACCTTGATGAGCATCTTTCCGTCGAGATCATACGGTTCTATTGATACGAACTGCATGATCTCGGGACAGACGAGATCATGGATGAGATTGCTGAGCCTGAGCATCTCGCCGTCGAGATCTTCGGAGGGGACGCCGATTGGATTGCCGAAATCGTCGATGCCGACGTAGATGGTGCCGCCGAGCGTGTTGGCAAACGCCACGACCGTCTTGCAGATGCGCTCGTTTACCTCGAGCTTGAATTCGATGCGGTCGGATTCCCTCAGCTCCATGACGACTCCCGGTTCTATCGGTATCGACGATATGAAGAGTCTATCACCGTAAAACCGACGATTCAACCTACGATATACTGCCTGCACGAACGGCTATCATCGTGTGCGGTATCGAAAGCGAAAGGTGCGGCGCGTGATAGACGGGGCAAAGCAGACACTCAAACAGTACTTTGGCTACGACTCCTTCCGTCCGGGTCAGGAGCGGATGGTTTCTGCCATCCTCTCCGGTGAGGACGCGTTGGGCGTTATGCCCACGGGCGCGGGCAAATCCATTTGCTATCAGGTCCCGGCTCTCATGTTGCAGGGGCTCACCCTGGTCATCTCGCCCCTCGTCTCGCTCATGGGCGACCAGGTCCGCGCACTCAAGGAAGTCGGCGCCCGACCGAGTTATCTCAATTCCTCGCTCACGCCCGCCCAGCAGAATACGGTGCTCAAGCGCGCCTCAGAGGGTTGGTATCAGATCATGTACGTGGCGCCCGAGCGTCTGTCCGATCCTCGATTCGTCGAATTCGCCCAGCGCCTGGCCCAGCCCGGCGGGTTGGGCCTGCCCCTGATCGCGGTCGATGAGGCGCACTGCGTATCCCAATGGGGCCAGGATTTCCGGCCCTCCTATCTCGCGATCGCCGACTTCATCGACGCGCTGCCCCAGCGCCCCGTGGTGGCGGCTTTTACGGCCACGGCGACGAACCGCGTACGCGACGACATCTCCGAGATGCTCGGGCTCCATTCGCCGCAGTCGGTGGTGACCGGCTTCGACCGTGCGAACCTCTCCTTCAACGTGGAGGAGATGGGCGACAAGGCCAAGGCGACCTGGATTCGCGATTACGCGCTCGCCCACAAGGACGAGAGCGGCATCGTGTACTGCGCGACGCGCAAGGCGGTGGACGAGCTCTCCGACGAGCTCGGTCGCGCCTTGGAGCCGCACGGCATCCGGGTCGCGCGGTACCACGCAGGCATGGGGCAGCAGGATCGCGCTTCCGAGCAGGCGGCCTTCATCGCCGACGCCGCGCCGCTCATGGTCGCTACGAACGCCTTTGGCATGGGCATCGACAAGCCGAACGTGCGCTACGTGATCCACCACAACGTGCCGGAGAGCATCGAGGCGTATTACCAGGAGGCGGGCCGCGCGGGGCGCGACGGTGATCCGGCGGCGTGCTATCTGCTTTGGAACGGGCATGATTTCAGCCTGCGTCGCTTTTTCATCGAGAAGGATGTGCCGGACGACACGTTGGGCCCGGAGGAGCGCGAGTTTGCGCGTCAGAACCGTTATCGCCTGCTCGCCCAGATGGAGGGCTATTGTCAAACGACCGGTTGCCTGCGCGCCTACATCCTGCGGTATTTCGGCGACGAGGGGGCTCTTGGCATCGAGACCGGCGGGGCCTCGTCATCTGATGGGTGCGGAAACTGCTCCAACTGTTTGACGCACTACGAGGTCGAGGATGTGACGGACGTCGCGCTCTCCGCCCTGCGGATGGTCGCCGCGACGGGTGGGCGCTTTGGCAAGGCGCTCGTTGCCGATGTGCTGCATGGTGCGAATACCGAGAAGATCCGGCAGTTCAACTTGTTTGACGCTCCCGGGTACGGCGCTGTGGGCGAGGTCCCTCTCAAGCGCATCAAGGAGGTCGTGGACCAGTTGGTGGGCTGCGGGTACCTGGTGCAGTCGCAGGGGCGCTTCCCGGTGGTGGGCCTCGGCCCTCGCGCCGATGAGGCCCTGGCACCGCAGCATGCGGGCGAGTTTGCCTTCACCGTGAAGAAACGCGCCTCGAAGACCGAGTCGGCCAGCCGTGCGCGGCGCGCCGTCGATTTGGTGCGTGAGGAGGCGGCGCTGGATGCCCGCTCGCGCGTGGGCGATGATGCCGAGCTGTTCGAGGAGCTGCGCGATCTGCGTCGAGAGCTCGCCGACGAGCATCAGGTTCCCGCCTACATCATCTGCTCGGATGCCACGTTGCGGGGCATGTGTCGCAAGAGGCCGGCCACGCGAGAGGAACTGCTCGACGTTCCCGGCATCGGCGAGAAGAAGGCCGACGCATACGGGGCGGCCTTCCTTGCTGCGATCGCCGATTACGAGGCGAGCGTGCGATAGGTGCCGCCCCCGAGCGGAGGCGGGGCCGTACGTCCGGTTCCCCGTCGTTACCACTGGGGGGTGGCGGTCGCCTGGGGGTCTTGCGCGGTGAACGAGAACATGTCGCTGTTGTAATAGGTCTCCGTGTATTCGAAGGGTGCCGTCGACCCGTCTTTTACGGCGCAGTTGACATGCGAGGACCTAAGAAGGGCGATCTCCTTCGCTTCGAGGAGCTCGAGCTGCTCATCGCTCGGCAGGACCGCACAAATGCGCACCTGCTCGGCGGGATGTATCTCTATTCCCAGGGAACGAACATATGCGTAGAAGGAGCCGTCGAGGCTTTCGATGTCGACTGCGGGGATGACGCTTCCGCGGATGTAGGTGTAGCCGATCGCGACGGGGCGCTCGTCGCCCGTGCGCAGGCGAACAAAGTGGTGTATGAGTTCGTTCTCATCGGCGTGCAGATGCTTTGCGATCTCGGGCACGTCGCGCGCGCGAAGCACTTCATACGATATGAGCTTCGCGCCGGCCTTGAGACCGATGGACGCCATGTCCTCGGTGAAGCTGCTTGAGCTTCCGGCCTGTTTTTCCACGTGCGCCGCTTTGACGAACGTCCCCCGTCCGGCGACGCGTTCGATATAGCCGTGTGCGCGGAGGTTGTCGAGTGCCTTGCCGATGGTCGTGCGGGAAAAGCCGAAGCGCGCGCAGAGCTCCTCTTCGGTCATGAGCTGATCGCCGACCTTGAGGGTTCCGTCGATAATGGCGTCGCGTATGGCACGCTCGACGACTTGGTATTTTGAAATTTTTGACATGACAAATCCTCCTAAACGTCTTATATGGTAGACGAGAATGCAATGCAGGGGAGTTCACATTATCCGAGCTGCCGACAAATGGCTTAAAACCGGTGGACAGCGGTATCAGGCGTGAAGGTCTCGAGATGTATGTTGTCAAAAAGCCCGGGAAAAGCGAAATGTATCGGCAGGTTGGGGGCGCTTAGTCGCCCGAATGGCTCGCGCCGTGCTACCGCTTACCGATAAAACATGACAATTAAACCGATAGTCCACCAATATGTCATTGCAAATAGAATTAAATTGTTCTATCAATATCACCAGCAACGCGAGAAACACCTCGCATTGTCCTGATATCTGATAGTGGCAAGGAGGAGCATTGACGTTTTTGGATTCAATCGCCTCGATTCCGCCGATCCTCGAATCGATGGTGCGGTCTCGAAGCGAGCGCATGGACTCGCTTATGGATGTGATCGCCGGACGCGGGTATAAGCGCGCGGTCTTCATCGGCAGCGGATCCTCTTACAACGGGGCGCTTGCCGCCTGCCCGCTGTTCGATCGCCTGGGCATCGAGGCGCAGCCAGTGTTCCCGAACCAGTTCACCTCATACGCGACTTCTTTTGACCGCGATGCACTGTATGTCGTAATCAGCCAGGGCGGTGCGACGCGCCTTGTGTACGAGGCGGTTGAGAAACTGCATGAGGCGGGCTGCACGGTGTGCTCGATTACCGCGGACGTCGAATCACCCATCGCCGCGGCTTCCGATGTCGCAATCGAGATGGGGTGCGGCGAGGAACGGTTCCTCTATCGAACGGTCGGCGTTTGCACGACGATTCTGAGCTGCTGGCAGCTCGCCATCTCGATGGGGATCGAGTCGGGGACCGTTTCAGAGGCCGGAGCGTCTCAGATGGACGATGAGATCCTGTCCGTCATCGGCGTCATGCCCGAGCGAATGGATCGGGCGCTCGCCTGGTACGACCGGCACCGTTTCTCCCTCATGCGCGCCGACTACCTGATGTGCGCCGGTTCCGACGACTTGTGGGCGGTTGCCCGCGAGGCGGATATCAAGGCGATGGAGATGGTGCCGATGGTCACGCGCAGCTTCGAGCTCGAGGAGATCATCCACGGTCCGCAAAATGCCTTCGACGCTTCGGGCGCGTACCTCATCTTCGCCCGAAAGGGGGCTGACGCCGACAAGGCGCGCGCGATCGCGACGTTCCTGAACGAAGAGATCGGCTTCTGCGCCTTGGTGGGCGGTGTCGGAACGGGGTCGCGGGACTTCGTGTTCGAGGAGGCGAGCGAGCTATTCGGCGCCTTGGAACACCTTACGTTCGCGCAGGTGCTCGCGTATCGCCTCGCAGATGACCACGGGCGGGACCTCACGCGCAGGCTCAATGCGGGCATCAGCGCGTACATCTCGAAGGAGCTGTAGGCGTTTCACGCCTGAATGGGAAAGGATTTATCCATGATTCAGAGAATCCGAATCGACGACAGGCTTTTGCACGGTCAAGTTGCATTCAGCTGGAAGTCGAAGCTCGATTTCAACGCGATCGTCATCGCGAGCGATGCGGCGGCGAACGACCCAATGCGCAAGCAGATCATGAAGATGTGCTGCCCCGAGGGCGTCAAGCTCGCCGTGCGCACCGTCGAGGATGCCGCGGAGTTGCTCAAGAACCCCCGTCTGGAGAGCATGCGCGTGTTCGTGGTCTGCCCCGACCCGGAGACGGTCAAGCGGCTCCTCGACCTCATCCCCGACCGTCCGCTCGTCAATTTGGGAGGCATGGCCTCCGGGGGGGCAAGCGCCTGTTCTCCCGCATGGTGTATGTGAGCGATGAGGACGTGGCTGCTCTCGACGACATCGGCGCCATGGGCATCGAAATCGAGGTCCAAGAGGTCCCCTCGACGACGGCGCAGTCCTACAAACATCTGCGCGAGAAGTTCTAATCCAGGCATCTGAAATCAGGTATCAATCCGGTTTGCCGGAAGTAAAGGGGAAGGAGTTCCTATGTACGAAGCGATCATGGTCGGTTTGGTCATGGCCATCGCTTGGACCCTCGAGAAGATGGGCGGAACGTGCATGGTCATGCGCCCGCTCGTCGTGGCGCCGCTGGTCGGCCTTGTCTTGGGCGACCTGGCGACGGGTCTCGTCGTCGGCGCCAGCCTCGAGCTGGTGTTCATGGGCGCTATGCAGATCGGCGCCGCGGTTCCGCCGGACGTCATCGTGGGTGCCGGCCTGGGCACGGCGTTCGCCATCATATCCGGTAAAGGTACCGAGACCGCCCTCGCGCTTGCCCTGCCCATCTCGATTCTGGCCCAGTCCATCAAGGTTGCGCTCTTCATCGTTCGCAGCTGGTTTATGGACTTCGCCATGAAGCTCGCCGCCGATGCGAACATCCGCGGAATGCACGCCCTCAATTTCGGCGGCCTCATGCTGCAGAGCGGTATGTACTTCCTGGTGGGCTTTATCGCGGTGCTGCTCGGCGCCCCCGCCGTCACCTCGTTCGTCGAGGCGATCCCGCCGGTTATCATGAGCGGACTGACCCTTGCGGGCGGCATGATCCCCGCCGTGGGCTTCGCGCTGCTGCTCCAGCCCATGATGAACGGTTGCAACTTCATCTATTTCCTGCTCGGATTCGTGCTCTTCGCATATCTCAAGCTGCCGATCATGGCCATCACCATCATCGGCGTCGGCGTCGCGTTCATCGTGGCGTATGAAAACGGTTCCGCGGGCACTCAGGCTGCCGCTGTTGACGAGGGAGATGACCTGTTCGATGAGTAGCGAGAAAACCACGCTTTCCACTGACGACAAGAAGCTCGTGAAGGAGCTGTTCGTCAACTCGTTCTTCCTGGAGAACTGCTACAACTACGAGCGCCAGCAGGGCCTCGGCTTCGCGCTTGCCATGTGGCCCGCCATCAAGCGCTTCTGGCACACCAAGGAGGAGCGCGCCGCTGCCCTTACTCGCCATATGGCGATCTTCAACACCACGCCCCACGTGGTGGGCGCCATCTCCGGCGTGTCCGCAGCCCTCGAGCGCGAGGCCAGCGAGAACCCCGAGTTCGACACTTTCATCATCAACAACGTGAAGGTCGGCCTTATGGGGCCCTTCGCGGGCATCGGCGACTCGTTCTTCCAGGGCACGCTGCGCATCATCGCGAGCGGCATCGGCATCTCCCTGTGCCAGCAGGGAAGCCCGCTGGGCCCGATCCTGTTCCTGCTGATCTTCAACATCCCCCACATCATCATCCGCTACTTCCTGACCATGCTCGGCTACAAGTCCGGCACTAGCCTGGTCGAGGGCGCTCGCGGCGGGGCGATCCTGCAAAAGCTCAGCAAGGGCGCGACGATCGTCGGCCTCATGGTCATCGGCGGCATGAGCGCGAGCATGGTGGCGCTGTCCACCCCTCTGGCGATGACCATCGGCGAGACCACGTTCGAGATGCAGTCCTATCTCGACCAGATCTTCCCGTCCCTGCTCTCGCTGCTGTACGTGTTCCTCATGTTCGGCTGCCTCAAGAAGGGGATGAAGGCGACGGGCATCCTGCTCATGACGATTGCGATCGCCCTGGTCGGCGCGTTCTTCGGATTCCTCGCCTAAGAGAGGCCATATGACGCCCCGAGTGCTTCCCCTCAGGCGCTTCTGGGGCATGGGGTCGCCCGGCTTGAACGATGCGTTCGGGCCGGGCTCATTGTTCTGCACGGGTGCCGGACGACACGGGAAAGCGGGAATTGCGTGTAGTGCAAGGGGAGTGCGCATTTCGACGTCATGCGAGGTGGGCGATGTGACATGATGGGTGGCGATCAAAGATTCGGTTGCCGAAGACGGAGGGATGGATGATGGCGGAGGCGCACGCCGGCACGGCATCGCGTGCCGGGTCGTATCACATGAACCTGCGCGGTGTGGCCTGCGCCCTGGCGGGCGGCGCGCTGTGGGGCTTTTCCGGTACGGCCGTGAGCTATCTGTTCCGCTCGAGCGGAATCGACCCCATGTGGGTGATGAGCGTGCGTATGGTCCTCGCGGGCATCCTGTTTCTGCTGTTTTCCGTTGCGCGCGGCGATCGCCGTCCCTTTGAGCTGCTGCGCGACAAGTCCGCTGTGCGGGATTTGCTGCTTTTCGCGGGCGCGGGGCTGTTTCTCAACCAGTTCTCTTACCTCATGGCCATCCAGGCGACGAATTCCGCCACGGCAACGGTCCTGCAGAGCCTGCAGCTTCTGCCCGTTGCGGCGGTTGCGTGTGTGATCGGCCGACGAGCGCCCAAGCGTCGCGAGGTCATCGGCATGGTCCTTGCACTCGCCGGCACCTTTCTCATCACCACTGGCGGGGACCCCTCGCAGATGGCGCTGCCGCCCGCGGGTCTCGCGTTCGGCCTGCTCGCCGCTTTGGGAGGGGCCGGCCTTGCGGTGTTTCCCGGCAAGATCCTCTCCACCTACGGTGTTTCGGCGGTGAATGGCTGGGCCATGCTGCTGGTCGGTCTCATCGCCGCTCCGTTCGTGCCCGATTGGGGGCAGGCCGTCGCCTCGTTCGACATCTCGTGCTGGGTGGTCTTCGGCGCGCTTGTGGTCTTGGGCACTTGGTGCTCGTACCTTTTCTATATGCAGGGTGTGCACGAGATCGGATCGCTCAAGACTGCGATGCTCTCCACGGTCGAACCCATTTCCGCCACGGTGTTGAGCGCACTGTGGATCGGCGTCGTGTTCTCACCGACCGACCTGTTGGGCTTCGCGATGATCATCATCATGATGCCGCTCGTCGCGTGAGGCGCGTCTCGCGGCTATTTGACGTCCCAAGCTGCCTCGTCCCACCAATCAAGCTGGGCGATGTTGTCGCGGATGTGCTGACAGCTCTTGTGGAGGCCTTCGAGCTCGCGCTCGGAAAGATCGAGTGTGTAGACCTCCTCGACGCCCTCAGCGCCGATCACGCACGGCAGCGAGGTGAAGATGCCCTCCTCGCCATATTGACCGGTCATAAGGGTGGAGGCCGAAAGAACGGCGTGCTCATTGTGCAGAACGGCGGCGCAGACACGCGCGGCGGAGTTGGCGACGGCGTACTCGGTGCACTGCTTGCCGGCGTATGTCACATAGCCGCCCTTGCGTGCGAGTTCCTCGATCTGCATGTGATCGAACGCGTACTTCTCGGGGTTCTCGGCCTCGAGCTCGCTGAGCTTTTTGCCGGCGATGGTCGCCGCCTTGAACGCGCCGATCTGGCTGAAGCCGTGCTCGCCGATCATGTACGCGTCGATGGACTTGGGCGAGATGCCGATCTGCTTAGAGATCTCGGTGCGCAGGCGCGCTGAATCCAAACCGCAGCCTGAGCCGATGATTTTCTTGGGATCATAGCCGGTCAGGTGCCAGAGTTCGGTGCACACGACGTCGCAGGGGTTGGAGATGCTCACGAAGATGCCGTCGAACCCGGCGTCGACGACGCGATTGGCGAAGGTACGCGCGGCGTCGGTGGTGTAGAACAGCTCGCCGTCGCGGTTGGTCGCGGCGAGTGCGACCTTGCCTGCGGCGTTGACAACGATGTCGCAGCAGGAGAGTTCTTCGTAGCGGTCGCCGCAGTTCACGATCTTGGTGTTGTACGGCACGAAGCTGAGTGAGTCGCGCAGGTCCTGGACCTCGGAGGTCACCTTCGTCTCGTTGATGTCGCACAGGTAGAGCTCGTCGGCGATGCCCTGCATCAGCAGGCTGTTGGCGACATGCGCGCCCACGTGGCCCTGGCCGATCACGCCGATCTTTCGAGTCTGGTACATATCCGAGTCCTTTCGGCCGAAGTTCGCGTAAGGGAAATTGTAATTCGCACCGAGCACTGCGCCGAGATAAAGTGACATGACTTCGTTCTGACACATTGCGGTGGCGGCATGTGGGGGGCGGACGTTCCGGGCGTGATGGGCTCTGCGGACGAAGCGGGTTGCGGGCGCGGCGGGGTTGCGGGGCAGCGCGGGCACGCACGTACGGCGTCTGTGGCGCGCGGTTCGCTCCGGCACCGGTTCGCATCGAGCCAACCTCCCAGCGCGCACGTTTGTGTCGTACCATAGGGGGATGTGAACCAAGGAGGCCCCATGCCCATTCGCATCCCCGACGCCCTGCCCGCTACTGCGGCGCTCGAGAGCGAGAACATCTTCGTCATGACCGAGTATCGCGCGCTGCATCAGGACATTCGTCCGCTGCGCGTGCTGATCTTGAACCTCATGCCCACCAAGATTGCCACCGAGACGCAGATCATGCGGAAGCTCTCCAATACGCCCCTGCAGATCGAGGTCGAGCTGCTGCGCACCTGCAGCCACGAGGCCAAGAACGTCTCGCCCGAGCATCTCGAGACGTTCTACCGCACGTTCGACGAGGTGCGCGACGAGCGCTTCGACGGGCTGATCATCACCGGCGCCCCGGTCGAGAAGCTCGATTTCGCGGACGTCGACTATTGGGACGAGCTCGTGGAGATCATGGATTGGTCCACCACCAATGTTCACTCCACGCTGCATATCTGCTGGGGCGCGCAGGCGGGTCTGTTCCATCATTACGGGATCGACAAGCACGAGCTGCCCGCCAAACTCTCGGGGGTGTACGGGCACCGTCTGGAAAAGCCGAGCTCGCCGCTCGTCCGCGGCCTGGACGATCGCTTCTTTGCCGTCCACTCGCGCTATACCGGCGTTGATGAGGACGCCGTGCGCGAGCATCCCGAGCTCGAGGTCATCGCGAGCTCCGATGAGGCGGGCCTGTACTTGGTGAAGAGCTTGGACAGCCGACGGTTCTTCGTGTTCGGACACCCCGAGTACGACGCCGACACGCTGCGCCTCGAGTACGAGCGCGACGTCCGCGCCGGAATCGACCCGGACGTGCCGGTGAATTACTTCCCCAATGACGATCCCGCGCGCGAGCCCCTGTGCTCGTGGCGCGCGCAGGCCCAGCTGCTCTACACCAACTGGCTCAACTACTACGTGTACCAGACCACGCCCTACGACGTGACCCGCGTCGGCGCGTAGGCGCGTGCCCCGCTTGCGGAGAAGGGGTTCATCCGCGCGCCCGGGGCGTTTCTATCCGCACGCCTCGGTATACTGAATGAGATCAAATTGAAGGCCGGCCTTGTGTCGGCCCTCGTGTGTTTTGGAGAGAGTGTATGTCGAATCAGCCTGGCCTCTGGGACGCCCCCGCTCCCGTTCCGACCCCCGAGCCCGACCTCGTGCCGCTCGACGCGTATGGCGCAACGCCCGACCATGTCGAGGTTCCCGCCGACTACATCCCCGTGGACTATGAGCCCGCGGCCCCCGCCGTCC
>OAUC01000890.1_pt1 | contig 12337 bp, 9 predicted proteins | sample 1495091 | NCBI WGS metagenome assembly OAUC01 (sample SAMEA2579997, study PRJEB22360) | human gut metagenome | biome: human gut; feature: human-associated habitat; material: faeces | place: Denmark | collected 2008/2010
TGAAGCGATACGCCCCGGGGGTGCCGCAGGCCCTGCCGACGCGCGGGACGGCCGTGCGACGCTCGACATCATCCGCTGCGCGGGCAAGGTCGCCGGTCTTGAGGACGAGCTCGCAACGCCGGGCCACGGTGCGGTCGCTCGACTTGCGACGTGCGGGATCGGCCATACGCGCTGGGCGACCCACGGGCGCCCCACGGTGGAGAACGCCCATCCTCACGTGAGCTGCGACGGGCGCATCGCGGTGGTCCACAACGGCATCATCGAGAACTTCGCTGAGCTCCGCGCATCGTTGGAGGAGCGTGGGCACGTGTTCAAGAGCGAGACGGATACCGAGGTGTTCGCGCATCTCATCGAGGAGGCCTATCAGGGGGCGCCGAATGGCGCCGGCGGCCCCGCGAAGACCGCGGGCGATCTCATGGCCGCGGTTCGCGAGGCCTGCACGCACGTGGTGGGTGCGTACGGGCTGGCGGCGGTGTGCGCCGATGAGCCGGGTGTGATCGCCGTCGCGCGCAAGGACAGCCCGATCGTCGTCGGCCGCGGGGAGCGGGGAAGCTACGTCGCATCGGATGTCATCGCGCTCATCGACGCCACGCGCGACGTTGTGGTGCTGGAGGACGGCCAGTTCGCCCGTCTTTCGCCGGAGGGCATCACCTACACCGATGCGCAAGGCCGCGCCATCGAGCCCGCGGTCACGCACGTCGATTGGGATGTCGATACGGCCGAGAAGGGCGGCTACCCGGATTTCATGATGAAGGAGATCTGCGAGCAGCCCCGCGTGGTCCGCGACACGCTGGTGGGGCGTCTGGCTTCCTCGGGCGAGCTCGACATCGATGAGCTCGGCCTCACGCCTGAGGAGCTCAGCCTGGTCGACCGCGTGTACGTGATCGCATGTGGAACGAGCTACCATGCCGGCCTCATCGCGAAGAACCTCATCGAGGGCTGGGCCCGCATCCCGTGCGCGGTCGAGGCGGCGAGCGAGTTCAGATACCGCAACCCCATCATCACGCCGAGTACGCTGGTGGTTGCCGTGTCGCAGTCTGGGGAGACGGCGGACACCCTGGCGGCGATTCGCGACGCCCGCATCAAGGGAGCCAAGGTCTTCGGCATCACCAACGTGGTCGGTTCCCCCGTGGCGCGCGAGAGCGATGGCGTCATTTACACCAAGGCGAACAAAGAGATCGCGGTTGCCTCGACCAAAAGCTTCACGGGGCAGGTGGTGAGTTTGACGCTGCTCGCCCTGCTGCTTGCCCAGACGAAGGGAAAGCTCACAACGGGGCAGATCCGCATGCTCTTTCGCGAGCTCGGCGATACGGCCGAGCAGATCCAGCACATCCTGGATACGCAGCGGGCAGCGGTTCACGAGGCCGCCCTGGCGTGCAGAGAGGCGCGCTCGGCACTCTTCGTGGGACGCGGTATGGGTTCGGCCATTTCCTGCGAGGGGGCGCTCAAGCTCAAGGAGGTCAGCTACCTGCATGCGGAGGCGTATGCGGCGGGCGAGATGAAACACGGGCCGATCGCCCTCATCGAACGGGGCTTCCCGGTCATCGCCGTGGCGACCAAGAGTCCCACGTACGATAAGACCGTGAGCAATCTCAAGGAATGCGAGGCGCGCGGGGCTTGCATCATCGCGGTGGCGACAGAGGGCGACGAGGAGATCACGCGCGTGGCCGATCACGTCATATATGTGCCGCCGGTGCGCGACGCCCTGAGCCCCATCACCGCGACGGTGCCGTTGCAGTTGCTCGCGCGCGAGGTCGCCGTTCTGCGCGGTTGCGATGTCGATCAGCCGCGCAACCTCGCCAAGAGCGTGACCGTCGAGTAGCTGCGATTCGGCCTCAACCCGATGCCCGCATCGACCCGACGCCGCCCACCTTCGAATCGAGGCACTACATCAGGGCCCGCCATGCGTCGCAGAGGGAGCGATAACGCGGCGCATACTGGCTTCCCCGTTGCCAGATGAGACAGAAGTCATGCTCGATCGCAAAATCGTCGGGCGTGATGTCCGCGAGCTCCCCCCGAGCGAGCTCCTCCTCCACGGCGACTCGATATAGGAACGTGATGCCTGCGCCGCCGCGCACGCACGCCTTGATGGCGGGGATGCTCTCAATCTCGACGATCCCCGCGAAGTCCGTGACGGCGAGGTCGCGCGCGGCCAGGTGCCTCTCGAGAATCTCGCGCGTGCCGGATCCCGCTTCGCGCAGGATGAGGCGCTCGCCGAGGAGGTCGCGCACGGACGCCGCCGTACGTCCGGCTTTGTCTGCCCGTGGTCGCCGGTCAAAGGCGCACCGCTTCGCCTCCTTCGGCGATGCCACGGCGATATAGCGCTCGCGCGAAAGCGTCTCGAAGTCGAATCGCTGACGATCAAAAAAGCCTTCTACCAGGGCGAAGTCGATCGTTCCCTCCTCGAGCGAGCGCACCAATTCGCGCGTGTTGCCCGTCAGGAGCGTGACCTCCGCCTGCGGGTGCGTCGAGAGGTGCTCCGCCATGAGCCTGGGTGCGGTGTAGTCGGCGATGGTCCTGGTGCATCCGAGCCTGAGCGGTGCCTCGCGGGTGTCCGAGGGCTCGGCGGCGAGGGCGACGGCCTCGATGGCAAGCCGCGCCTCATCGTTTTCCATGGTGAGGAGTCGCTGGTAGAGCAGGTCCGCGGCAGCGGTCGGTTCGATGCCGCGACCCGTTTTGACGAACAGCGTGCAACCGTAATGGGTTTCCATCTGGCGAATGTGCTGAGATGCGGCGGGTTGCGTGATGAGCAGGTTCTCCGCGGCGCGCGTGAAGCTGCGCTGGCGGTAGACCTCTAAAAAGGTGTGCGTGCGATAGTCGAGCATCCGTGGTCCCAACGCGCGATACGGCAGTGATAGGAGATGCAGCAGTAATAAGAAATACTGATGCAAGCATAAACAATACGATGGAAATCATTATAGACAAAGGTCGTACCATGATTTTGGCAATCATCGCACGCGGATCAGGGACGGAGCGCGCCCCGATCCTGACGGGATGGGCCGTGCCTTGGGCGAGCGCGGTCGCGCCCCGGAGTGGGCGCGGCCAAGGCCCCATCGCGAGCGTAGATAAGAAGAAAGGTTGGATGCATGGAGCTCTTCAAGAATTTCAAGGACCTGTGGCGTGGCGTCGCGCTCGCATTGGTCATCTCGGTGCCGGCATGGCTGCTCGGTAAGCAGTTCGAGGTCATCGGCGGGCCGGTCTTCGCCATCCTCATCGGCGTGGCGCTCGGCCTGGTGCTTCGCCACCGCGCCGACGTGGTGGAGGCGACCTCGGCGGGCATCAAGTACACGTCGAAGAAGATCCTGCAGTACGCGGTGATCCTGCTGGGCTTCGGCCTTAACTTGGGCGAAATCGCCAAGGTGGGCGCCAGCTCCCTGCCCATCATCATCTCGACCATCACCACGTCGCTGGTCATTTCGTTCGTGCTGTGCCGCGCGCTGCACATCCCCAAGAAGATCTCGACGCTCGTGGGTGTGGGCTCCTCGATCTGCGGCGGCTCCGCCATTTCCGCCACTGCCCCGGTCATCGATGCGGACGACGAGGAGATTGCGCAGGCCATCAGCGTCATCTTCCTCTTCAACATCATCGCTGCGCTGATTTTCCCCTCACTCGGCGCCATGCTCGGCATGAGCAACGAGGGCTTTGGCCTGTTCGCCGGCACGGCTGTGAACGACACGTCGTCCGTTACCGCCGCCGCAGCTGCCTGGGACGGCATGCACCCGGGCTCCAATGCGCTGGATCACGCCACCATCGTCAAGCTCACCCGCACGCTTGCGATCATCCCCATCGCGCTGTTCCTCGCGTTTTGGCAGGTCCGTCAGGCCAAGCGCGCCGCCGTGGCGGGCGAGGGCGCCGGCGCTGCCGCAGGTACGTTTGACATCAAGAAGATCTTCCCGTTCTTCATCCTGTTCTTTGTGTTGGCGAGCGTCATCACCACCGTGTTCGCGCTCCCCGTGGCGGTGACTGCGCCCATCAAGACGCTGTCGAAGTTCTTCATCGTGATGGCGATGGCCGCGATCGGCTTCAACACCGACATCGTGAAGCTGGTGAAGACGGGTGGCAAGCCGATCTTCATGGGCTTGTGCTGCTGGATCGGCATTGCCTGTGTGAGCCTCGGCATGCAGAGCGTTCTCGGGATTTGGTAACAAGGAAGCCGCTGACGACCCAATTGGGGGCTCAAGTGGGGCGGGCTCAATTGGAGCCGGCGCCAATCGCGCAGAGCGCTCTCGGTTCAATTGGGGACAGGCACTGATTGAGACAATTTGCGCCGGTCCAGCTGCGGGGCAGTTGCGAGTTGAGGCGCTTGACGCCGAACGTGTCGTCCTGTTTGGTTGAGAAATGGTCGGGATTTGCCGCGCTGCTACAGCCTGGCATTTCCCGACCATTTTTTCATGTTAAACGGGCTAAAACGGTCGTGATTTGCCGGTCTGCGACAGGGTGGCAAATCTCGACCATAAAGGGGATTATTCAGGAAAGGCGCGCCGTCATGCATGCCGCTGCTCGAACAAACTAACCGTCTACCAACTTCTGCTCGAAAAATAGGTATAAGGCGGGAAAGATGGAACTATCGGTTATGCATGCGCCCGGACAAAGGGCTCCGGGTGCCCGACAGATAGGAGCCAATCATGGGAATGAAGGCTGATCAGGAGATCTCCCTGGATTTCGAAGGGCTTTTGTCCTACCTCCGCTCAAAGACGCGCGTGTTCATGGACGTCGATGGGCATGAGTACTACGTCACCCATACGGACGGGTACTGGCGCGTGCAGGATTGCGAGCAGCTGAACGAAAAGGGTCGTTTCGTCGATTGCTCCGAACTCGTTACCACCCTTCCCGAGCTGGTCGAGCTGCCCTGGCTCGATGGCAAGAGCGTGCACGACCTCACCGATGAGGCCACGTTTTTCGAGTCCATCCAGGAAGGCTGGGTGTATCCCGGCACCGAGCCCGTTGAGGCCGGGGAGCCCGTTGAGGAGCTCGTCGAGGAGGAGCCTGCGGAGGAGTAGCCGCACGTCACGCGAACAATTCATCACACCTGCAGGGGTCGCCGCCGGCGGCCCCTTTCCTCTGTTGGGTTTCCTTCCGTTGGACTTCCTTCTGGTGGGTTTCTTTCTGGTGGGCTTCCTCCCGTTGGGCCTCCCAGAACGGTCGAGATTTGCCAGGCTGCGGGAGCCTGGCATTTTCCGACCGTTTTTCGGCTGAATACCGTTTGAAAGTGGTCGAGATTTGCCATCCTGCGACAGCCAGGCAAATCCCGACCATATCTCCCGCCCCCGCCGCCCCTCCCGATCGGCGGGCCCACGCAAATTGAGACGTTGGTCGCCGCCCGGGACGCCAAGTTGTTCAGGTAGGATTTGGTATTGACTTGAGGTGCATATGTCTGGCCGTGGGGCGGCCGGGAGGGGAACGTGCGTATGAGACTGTTGTTGCGAACCATCAAACCGTATAAGGCCCTCGTTGCGGCGACGCTTGCGGCGTTGCTGCTGGATGTAGCGGGCACGCTGTATGTCCCCACTATGCTCGCCGGCATGATCAATCAGGGCGTGACCAGCGGAAACACAGATTTCATCATCGGTCAGGGTCTTAAGATGCTCGTTGCGTGCTGCTGCGCGAGCGGCGGCGCCCTGCTGGGCAATTACCTGTGCGCTCGCCTCGCCTCCTATGTGGGTCGCGATATCCGCAATGCCGTGTACGATGCCTCGCTCGCCTACTCGGGCGGCGACTTCGAGGAGTTCGGCACCGGCTCCATGATCACCCGCACCTTAAACGATGTGAACGTCATCCAGCAGACGGTCATGCTCGCCACCCAGGCCATGCTGCCGGTTCCCATCATCTGCGTCATGGGCACGGTGCTGTCCTTCCGCGTCGACGCGCAGATGGGCGCCATGATGCTCGCGGTGGTCTCCGTGGTCATGGTGTTCGCCGTGATCGCGGTGCGCCGCGCGGCCCCAATCTTCGAGAAGATGCAGGGCTTCATCGACCGCATGAACGTGGTCCTGCGCGAGAACATCATCGGCGTCCGCGTGATTCGCGCCTTTGGCAAAGAGCGCCACGAGGAGGGCCGCATGGGTCGCGTGTTCACCGATTACGCCGATGCGGCGATCAAGGTGAACTGGATCTTCGCGGGCGTGGACTGCTTCAGCTTTTGCCTTATGAACATCGCCGAGGTGCTGCTCATGTGGCTCGGAGGCAACCGTGTGGGCGCACATGCCATGGAGATCGGCAACATCTCCGCGGTGGTCGAGTATGCCATGCTCATCATGTTTTACATCATGATGGCGCAGTTCGTCGCGCTGATGGTACCGCGCGCCATCGTGTGCCTGCAACGCTGTGCCGAGGTGATCGAGAAGAAGCCGAGCATCCTCGACGGCACGGGCTCCGCTCCGCTGGCGCCGGGGTCGAATGGTGAGGTCGCCGCGGCGGGCGAGGACGGGGTCTTCATTGCTTCCCTGTCCGATACCGTCCCGGTTGCCACGTTCGACCATGTCTCCTTCCGCTTCCCCGATGCGGACGAGGACACCTTGCACGATATCGATTTTTCCTGCCGTCGCGGCCAGACCACCGCGATCATCGGCTCCACCGGTTCGGGCAAATCCACCATCGCCAAGATGTTGCTGCGCCTGCACGACGTCACGGAAGGCTCGGTGCGCTTTTCCGGTGCTGACGTGCGCTCCATGACCCAGCACGACCTGCGCGAGTGCATCGCCTATGTGCCGCAGAAGGCCTGGTTGTTCTCGGGCACCATCGCCAGCAACTTGCGCGATGGCCGTGCCGGCGCGACCGAGACCGAGATGCGCCACGCCCTCGACGTGGCCCAATCCGACTTTGTGTGGGGCCTGCCCGAGCGCCTGGACGCCCCGGTTGCCCAGGGCGGCACGAATTTCTCCGGCGGCCAGCGCCAGCGCCTGGCCATCGCCCGCGCCCTCATGAAGCACGCGGACCTCTATATCTTCGATGACAGTTTCTCCGCCCTCGACTTCAAGACCGATGCGGCTCTGCGTCGTGCCCTCAAGCCCGAGACGCGCAACGCCGCCGTGCTCATCATCGCCCAGCGCATCAACACCATCTTGCATGCCGATCAGATCGTCGTGCTCAAGGATGGTCGCATTGTGGGCAAGGGCACGCACGAGGAGCTCATGGAGGACTGCGAGGTGTATCGCGAGATCGCGGAGAGTCAGATGAAGGGAGGCGAGTAGCATGGCGTGGGATAAGAAGAAGCGCGACGACGGTTCCGACGAGCTGTTCTCCGAGAACGCCCGCCTCGAGCGCGAGCGCAAGCAGGGCGCTATCGACGATGCGCAGGCAATGGCCGATGCCTCCGGCACCCCTGAGGAGGAGCTTGAGGTCCCCAAAGATACCTGGGGGACAGTGCGCCGCCTGTGGCATGCCGCGGCAGGCGGGCGCTGGCGTTTCGGCGTGGGGATCGCCGCCATCCTCGTGTACACGGGCTTCCATGTTGCCGCACCGGCGTACAGCGCGCGCGTGATCGACGTGCTGTGGGCCAATATCCAGGCCGCTTTTGCCGAGGGCCGCGCCTTCACGGTGGGTTGGGAGACCGGTGGTCGCGAGCTCGCTACCTATTTCGGCATTTGGACGGGCGCCTGCGCACTGTACTCCGTGCAGTGCTTCGTCATGGCGGGCTTTGCCGAGAAGCTCAACCTTTCGCTGCGCCGGAGCATCGCCGAGAAGCTCAGCCGCCTGCCGCTGAAGTTCTACGACGGCCACAAGCCCGGTGAGGTGGTGAGCCGTGCCACGAACGACCTGGACAAGATGTCCGAGGTGCTGCAGACCGGTCTGCTCAAGCTCATGAGCGCGGTGGGCACGATCATCGGCGCGCTCTACATGATGCTGCGCTACAGCGTGCTGCTCACGGCGATCTTCTTGGTGTTCGCCTTTGTGTCGACCCTCATCACCAAGGGCGTGTCCAAGTGGACGCTCAAGCTCGCCGCCGAGCGCCAGCGTTATGTGGGCGAGCTCACTGCGACGGTGGAGGAGGCCTACTCTGGGCGCCTCATCATCAAGAGCTTCAACCGCGAGGGGTCGAGCTCGCAGAGGGTGCACGAGCTGTCTGACAAGCTCGCTCGTGCCAGCCGTCGCGCGGACTTTGCCACCAATGCCATCAGCCCGCTGATCCGTTTCATCATCCGCCTGGCCCAGGTGCTGATTGCCGTAGTGGCGGGCGGCATGCTCGTGGGCGGCCAGATCACCATCGGCGTGTTCCAGGCGTTCTTCCAGTACATCCACCAGGCATCCGAGCCGCTCACGCAGCTGTCCTTCACCATCAACACGCTGCAGAACGCGCTTGCCAGCGTCGAGCGCGTGTTCGACATTCTCGACGAAGAGGGGGTCGAGCCCGACCCGCTGCCCGAGGTCGCCGCGAAGCTTCCCTCCGCCGTGGAAGGGCGCGTGGACTTTAGCCGTGTGCGCTTTGGATACAATCCGGAAAAGCCGCTTATGCGCGATGTGACGTTCCATGTGAAACCCGGGCAGAAGGTTGCCATCGTGGGTGCCACCGGCGCCGGCAAGACCACGCTCATCAATCTGCTTATGCGTTTTTACGAAATCGGCGGGGGCTCGATCGAGCTCGACGGTGTGGACACCCATGCGATGGCTCGCCCGGACCTGCGCGCGAACTTTGGCATGGTGCTGCAGGATGCATGGCTGTTCGACGGAACGATCGCCGAGAACATCGCCTATGGCCGTCCCGATGCCACTCGCGAGGAGATTGTGCGTGCGGCCGAGATGGCGCATGTGGACCACTTCGTCCGCACGATGCCGCAGGGCTACGACACGCATATCGAAAACGATGCCGAGACCATCAGTCAGGGCCAGCGTCAGCTGCTCACCATCGCACGCGTGATTCTGTGTGACCCCGCGATCCTCATTTTGGATGAGGCGACGTCGAGTGTGGACACGCGCACGGAGCGCGATATCGTGCAAGCGATGGAGACGCTCATGCACGGGCGCACCAGCTTTGTGATCGCGCATCGCCTGAGCACCATCGTGGACGCCGATCTGATCTTGCACATGCGCGCCGGCACCATCATCGAGCAGGGCACCCATGAGGAGCTGCTCGCGGAGAACGGTCCCTACGCCGATCTCTACCGGAGCCAGTTCGCCTAGGTCCGCCGCCCCGCCCATGTCTCAATTGGGGACAGGCACAAATTGAGACATTCGGCGCGTCGCAGGTCGCGCGGACACGCTTATAGAGACGTCTCAATATGTGCCTGTCCCCAATTGAGACGCGGCTACGTGACAGGTGTCGTTCAAGGCCCCCGGGATGCCGTTCGCCGAGTGGTATCCCGGGGGTCTTTGTATGCGTTGCGTAATGAGACGGTTTGCGAATATATGCATGAACATGGATATCTAGCTGCGGAAATAAGGATTCTGTTAACAACGAAAATAAATAAAAGACCCATCTAGCTGCGAATATGTACTATTCCCGCAGTTCGATGAAGGGTTGTTTAGCGCAGACGAACGGCATACCATTACCTATGTTGTGTTCAAAACGTGTAGCAACAAAGGAGGTTGTGTGATGGTAAGTATCGTTTTGGCAAGCCACGGTGACTTGGCAGAGGGTCTGAAGATGACCGGTTCGATGGTCTTCGGCGATCAGCCCAACGTCGCCACGGTTTCCCTCATGCCGAGCATGGGTCCGGACGACTTCCGCCAGAAGGTGGAGGAGGCGGTCGCTTCCTTCGACGATCCCGAGGACGTCTTGTTCCTCGTCGATCTGTGGGGCGGCACCCCCTTCAACCAGATCAGCGGTCTGTTCGACGCCCATCCCAGTTGGGCGATCCTGACTGGTGTGAACCTGCCGATGCTTGTCGAGGTGTACACCGCTCGCTTCGACGCATCCAAGACGGCCCACGATATCGCTAAGCACGTCATTTCCGAGGCCCGCGCCGGCGTTCGCGTCAAGCCCGAGTCTCTCGAGCCTGTGGAGGCCAAGCCCGCGGCAGCCTCGGCGCCGGCCGCCCATCAGGGTGCCATCCCCGAGGGCACGGTCCTCGGCGACGGCCACATCAAGTTCGTGCTCGCCCGTGTCGATACCCGTCTGCTCCACGGTCAGGTGGCAACCACGTGGACCAAGATGACCAGCCCCGATCGCATCATCGTCGTGTCCGACGCCGTCTCTCACGATGACCTGCGCAAGTCCATGATCATGGAGGCCGCGCCTCCCGGAGTTAAGGCCCACGTCGTCCCGGTCCAGAAGATGATCGAGGTCGCCAAGGACCCGCGTTTCGGCGCCACCAAGGCCATGCTCCTGTTCGAGACCCCGCAGGACCTGCTCCGCGCGGTCGAGGGCGGCGTGGACATCAAGGAGGTCAACCTCGGCTCGATGGCCCACTCCGTGGGCAAGGTCGTCGTGACCAACGCTATCGCCATGGATAACGACGATGTCGAGACGCTCGAGAAGCTCGCCGCCCGCGGCATCACCTTCGATATCCGCAAGGTCCCGGCCGATTCCGCCGAGTCCTTCGACGCGATGATCAAGAAGGCCAAGTCCGAGCTGGCCGCCCAGTAAAGGAGGGAATATGTCAGCACTTTCGATCGTTTTGATCGCCATCATCGCGCTGCTGGCCGGTATGGAGGGTATTCTGGACGAGTTCCAGTTCCACCAGCCGCTCGTGGCCTGCACGCTCATCGGTCTCGTGTCCGGCCACCTGCAGGAGGGCGTCATGCTCGGCGGCTCCCTGCAGATGATCGCCCTCGGTTGGGCGAACGTCGGCGCCGCCGTCGCGCCCGATGCGGCCCTGGCCTCCGTTGCGTCCGCCATCATCATGGTGCTCGCGCTCGACGGTGGTACGGCCGACTCCCAGACCGCCATCACCACCTCAATCGCTCTCGCCGTGCCGCTGTCCGTGGCTGGCCTGTTCCTGACGATGATCTGCCGCACGCTCGCCATCCCCCTGGTTCACGCCATGGATGCCGCCGCCGAGAAGGGCGACTTCAAGGGCATTGAGATGTGGCAGATCCTGGCCATCCTCATGCAGGGTGCCCGCATCGCCATCCCGGCTGTGGCCCTGTGCTTCGTCTCGCCCGAGATTGTGACTAACGCGCTCAACATGATGCCCGCATGGCTGTCCGGCGGCATGGCCGTCGGCGGTGGCATGGTCGCTGCCGTCGGTTACGCCATGGTCATCAACATGATGGCGACCAAGGAGGTCTGGCCGTTCTTCGCGCTCGGCTTCGTCTTCGCCGCTATCCAGCAGCTCACGCTCATCGCCCTCGGCGTCATCGGCGTGTCCCTCGCTCTGCTGTACCTCGGCCTCAAGGACCTGGCCAAGAACAGCGGCGGCTCTGCCGGTACCGGCGATCCGCTCGGCGACATCCTGAACGATTACGAGTAAGGAAGGGAGGACGTACATCATGGCAGAGAACAAGGTTCAGCTTTCCAAGTCCGATCGCATGTCGGTGTGCATGCGTCATCAGTTCCTGCAGGGCTCGTGGAACTACGAGCGCATGCAGAACGGCGGCTGGTGCTTCGCTATGATCCCCGCGATCAAGAAGCTCTACTCCAACAAGGAGGACCAGATTGCGGCGCTCAAGCGTCACATGGAGTTCTACAACACGCATCCGTACGTGTCCGCTCCCGTCATCGGCGTCACCCTCGCTCTTGAGGAGGACCGCGCCAACGGCGCTCAGGTCGAGGACGCTGCGATCCAGGGCGTGAAGGTCGGTATGATGGGCCCGCTGGCCGGTGTCGGCGACCCCGTCTTCTGGTTCACCCTTCGCCCGATTCTCGGCGCGCTCGGCGCTTCCCTGGCCCTCGGTGGCTCCATCATGGGTCCGCTGCTGTTCTTCTTCGCGTGGAACATCATCCGCATCGCGTTCCTTTGGTACACCCAGGAGTTCGGCTACAAGGTTGGTACCTCCATCACCAAGGACCTCTCTGGCGGTCTTATGGGCAAGATCACCGAGGGTGCCTCCATTCTGGGCATGTTCATCATCGGCGCGCTCGTGCAGCGCTGGGTGAGCATCTCCTTCACCCCGGTCGTCTCCACGGTTCAGCAGTCCCCCGGCGCCTACATCGATTGGGCGAGCCTGCCCGCGGGTACTGAGGGCATCCATCAGGCTCTGAGCCAGTACGCGGCGCTCGGTCCCACCGGCCTCGAGGTCGCCAAGGTGACCACGCTCCAGGCCAATCTCGACCAGCTGATCCCCGGCCTTGCCGCCGTGGGCCTCACGCTCCTGTGCTGCAAGCTGCTCAAGAAGAAGGTCTCCCCGATCGTCATCATCATCGCCCTGTTCGCCGTGGGTATCGTTGCCCGCCTGCTCGGCATCATGTAAGACGCTTCGGTATCAAGCGCACTCAGGCGCTTGAGCCTCGAGCCGCGCC
>OAUC01000898.1_pt1 | contig 12154 bp, 10 predicted proteins | sample 1495091 | NCBI WGS metagenome assembly OAUC01 (sample SAMEA2579997, study PRJEB22360) | human gut metagenome | biome: human gut; feature: human-associated habitat; material: faeces | place: Denmark | collected 2008/2010
GTGAGCTGGGGTCTTGCGCCGCGGGGCGGCCCGCCGGGGAGCCGCCACAAATCCGGCGTTCGGCCGGACGCAGAGCACCTAGACGTGCTCGCGCTCCCAGTCCGCCAAGGCACGGCGCAGCTGGTCGCCGTCGGGCTCATACGGCTCGCGCACACCGTGGCGAAGCATAAACGGGTCGTTGCCCTTACCCGTCACGATCACGACGGCGGGGCCGTGCGTCTCGTTCACCGCGATCCGTATGGCCTCGCTGCGGTCGAGTACGATCCGCCAGTTCTCATTGCCCTGCGCGCTCACGGCGCGGGCGATGGCGTCACAGATGAGGGCGGGATCCTCGGGGCCGGGATCGTCCTCGGTGATGACGATGCGATCGGCGAGCTTTCCGGCCGCCTCACCCATGGTCTCGCGGCGATCGACGCCCTTGCCGCCCGTTGCGCCGAACACCACGGCAAACTCGCGGTCGGGATAACTCGCGCGCAAATCGCGTAGGAGCGTCTCGAGGCTCATACCGTTATGAGCGTAATCGACCACGCCCATGATGCGGCCGCTCTCGCTCGGGTACAGTTCCATGCGACCGGGCGCGTAGGCCCGGGAAAGGCCCGTCTCGATCGCGTCCGCCGAGATTCCCAGCGCCTCGGCGCACGCGATGGCGCCCAGGGCATTGCTCAAGTTGAACACCGCGGGTGAGGGAATCATGAGCTCGCGGGCGATGCGCGGCGTACGCACCGTCGCGCGGATGCCGCGCTCGGTGCGGACATAGGACGGCACAAACACATCGGCCGCCGCATCCTCGAGCGAATAGGTAAGTACGCGCTCGACCGTACGCGAAGCATGGGCGGCGGCGAGCGCCCGCTCGGCCACATCCATGTCGAGATTCACCACGGCCACGCGGCAGCGCTCGAACAGCAGCAACTTGCTCTCGAGATAATCTTCGAGCGTGGGATGCTCGATGGGAGAGATGTGGTCCTCGCCGAAATTCGTGAACGCGCCCACGGCAAAGTCCACCCCGAGGGTGCGACGGAACTTGATGGCCTGACTCGACGCCTCCATGACCACGTGCTCGCAGCCCACGCTGGCGGCGTTGGCGAACCGCCGCTCGAGTTCGAAGGACTCGGGCGTGGTGAGCAGCGAGTCGCCGCGCTCGACGCCGTCATCGTACTCGACTCCCGTCAGCAGGGCCGGAACGGGGCGCCCCGTCTCACGCGCATGCTCGGACAGAATCGAGCGCAGGTAATATGCGCTCGTGGTCTTGCCCTTGGTGCCCGTGAAGGCGCACACCTTCACCCGGCCGGAAGGATGGTCGTATGCGGCATCGGCGAGCAGCCCGAGCGCCGTGCGGATATCGTTCACCAGCACGCGCGGGACCTCATGCCCCACCTCGCCGTCGACCTCGTAATCGACCTCGGACACATAGGCAACCGCACCGGCAGCGAGCGCCTGCAGCAGGTACTCGCGCCTGAACGCAGCGCCCTTGCACACGAACAGCGTCCGCGGCACCACGCGCCGGGAATCATCGGTCGCATATGTGATCTCGATCCCACGAGCCTCGTCGCGCACGCCCTCGAGCACGATGCCCGCATCGGCGAGCACATCGGCATACGAACCCAGACTCCTGATCATCTGCAGCGTATCCACCATTGAAGCTCCTTGTGTACGAACCGCACACCGGTTTTACACCGGGCGGTGATGAATCCGATTGCTCGCCCGCAAGGCGTCGCTCTGGCAAAAAGGGCGACCCCGCGGGGCCGCCCCTCAAAAACTCGAGACGGGCACGAGCCACCTGCCCGACATCACGCGCGGGCGGCCTCGATCATCTTGCGAACGGTGTCCTGCAGCTCGGCGAGGTTCTCCTCGGAAGGCACCCACTGCTGCGCCACGACCGGCACGGGCAGCTGGAACTTGGCGTTCTCGAGCTCAGCGTACACCTGCTTGGGGCCGAGCGGAGCCCAACCATACGAGCCGAACGCCAGACCGATACGCTGCTCGTTCTTGGGCGAAAGGCCGCGCATGTACGTGAGGAAGCTCGCCACGGTGGGCAGCATGTTGGAATTGAGCGTGGGCGAGCCGACAGCCACGTACTTGGCATCGCACATGTAGAGCATGATGTCGGAGATATGCGTGCTCTTAACGTCGATGAGCTGGGCGGAGATACCCTCGGCGATGAAGGCATCGCAAATCTCACGCGCCATGGACTCGGTGGAGTGCCACATGGAATCGAACACCACGACGGCCTTCTCCTGCGTCTGGTACGTGGTCCACTCCTCGTATTTGGCGATGATCTCGTCGATGTGGGAGCGCCAAATGCAGCCATGGCTGGGGGCGATCATCTTGAGCTCGAGGCCCTTGACCGCGGCAAGCGCGCGACCGGCCTGCATGCCGTACGGCCACACGATGTTGGCGTAGTACTTCTTGGCCTGCTTCATGACCTCGCACATATCGTTCTCGTCGTCGAAGCGCTTGGTGGTGGCGAAATGCTGGCCGAACGCGTCGTTGGAGAACAGGATCTTATCGGCGTCGGAGTACGTGACCATGTTGTCGGGCCAATGGACCATCGGGGTGGTCACAAAGCTCAGGGTACGCTCGCCGATGCAGAGGGTGTCGCCCGTCTTCACAGGCGTGGCCTCGATGCCAAAGTGGGCGCGAAGCTCGTTGACGCCGGCACCGGCGGAAGCGTAGATCTCGGCGTTGGGGGCGATTTTGTGGATCACGGGCAGGGAGCCGGAGTGATCCATCTCAACATGGTTGGTGATGACCACATCGATCTTGGCGGGGTCGACGACCTGCGAGATACGCTGCACAAGCTCATCGGCAAACGTCGCCTTGCACGTGTCGATCAAGGTGATCTTCTCGTCCATGATGAGGTAGGCATTATAGGTGATGCCGCGCTCGGTGGTGTAGCCGTGGAACAGGCGCTCGTTCCAATCGATGCCGCCAACCCACCAAACCTTCGGCGAGATCTCAATAGCGTTCAGCATGTCGGTTCCTCTCTCCCATGCAACGCGATGTGTTCATCCAAGCATCATATCACGGGCGCAATGCACCACGATGCACCTGCGCCTCATACGCAAGACGCCCGCCCGGATACACGAGCGGGCGTCCATAAGGGTCACCGTGATCTATGCGGCCTTACGCCAGCGGCTCGATGCGCTCGATGCCGCCCATGTAGGGGCGCAGCACCTCGGGCACCGTGATGGAGCCGTCGGCGTTTTGGTAGTTCTCCATGATCGCGGCCATGGTGCGACCGGTGGGCAGGCCGGAACCATTCAGGGTGTGCACGAAGCGCTGGCCCTTGAAGTTCTCGGGGTCGCGGTACTTGATGTTCGCGCGACGGGCCTGGAAGTCACCGCAGTTGGAGCAGGAGGAAATCTCCTTGTACGCGTTGTAGCTCGGCAGCCAAACCTCGATGTCGTAGGTCTGACGGGCGGAGAAGCCCAGGTCGCCGGTGCACAGGGAGATTACGCGATACGGCAGGCCGAGCTGCTGCAGGATGAACTCGGCCTCGGCCACCATGCTCTCGAGCTCGTCATCGGACTCCTCGGGCTTGGCGAACTTGACCATCTCCACCTTGGTGAACTGGTGCTGACGGATGATACCGCGGGTATCGCGACCGGCAGAACCGGCCTCCTCGCGGAAGCACGGGGTACCCGCGGTGTAGCGCAGCGGGAGCTGGGAGGCGTCGAGCACCTCGCCGGCGTGCAGGTTGGTGAGGGCGACCTCGGCGGTGGGGATCAGGAACTGGTCCTCGCCGGTGTGGTAGGCGTCATCCTCGAACTTGGGCAGCTGGCCGGTGCCGTACATAATCTCGCGGTTGACGATGACCGGCGGGATGAACTCGGTGAAACCGCGGGAGATATGCGTGTTCAGGAAGAAGTTCTGCAGCGCACGGTCGAGCGTGGCGCCGGCACCGGAGAGCACGGTGAAGCGAGCGCCGGAAAGCTTGGCGCCGCGGTCGAAGTCCAGGATGCCGGTCTCGACACCCAGGTCCCAATGGGCCTTGGGCTCAAAGCCCTCGGCGGCGAAATCGCGGGGTTCGCCCACGCGACGGCGCTCGGGGTTCTCGTTCTCATCCTTGCCCACGGGCGTGACGTCGGCCGGGATGTTGGGGATGCGGGCCATGAAGTCGGAGACCTCGGCGTCGAGTTCGGCACGGCGCGCGCCGAGCACCTCGATCTTCTCGTTGACCTGGCGAACGGCGTCCTTGGCAGCCTCAGCCTCGTCGCGCTTGCCCTCCTTCATGAGGACGCCGATCTTCTTGGACTCGGCGTTGCGGGTGGCCTGCAGATCCTCGACCTCTGCGATGACGGAGCGGCGCTCCTCATCGAGCGCGAAGAAGCGCTCACGGTCCCAGGAGCCCTGACGGTTCGCCATGGCGGCGTCGAGCGCCTCAGGGTTCTCGCGAACAAATTTGATGTCGAGCATAGTCCCTCCGTGTTCACATCTCTCATAAAACTATCGCCGCGAGCCGAGCTATCCCGACCGCGGCGCGGCGACTCATCGCGGGGAAATCGCGATGCGATGCATGTTGGTGCAGTGCAAGTATATACTGGTGAGCGTATTTCGCCATGTATTCCAGCAAGAAAGCAGGACAGCGCAATGGATCAGGTCTTCAACTTCCTCTTCGGCACCCGCCTGGGCGTCGGCGTCTTGTTCTTCGCGGGCATCGTCATCTTTGGCATCGCCGCCTTCATCCTGGAAAAGCGCACCCACAAGATGTACGTCGACCGCGGCCCTAAGGGCGATGACGAGGACAGCTTCTGGAACTAGCCCCTCGCATCGTGCCGGCCCCTCGCATCGCAATATGGCCCCCATCAGCAAACTCCACGCTGATGGGGGCCTAATGTATCGTTCGACCCCGTGGCCTACAAGGTCATGTTCGGGTCGGCGTCCACCGTGAACTCGGCGAACTCCCCACGCAAAAACTTCTCGCGCGCGACCACCGCGATCATAGCGGCGTTGTCGGTGCACGCGTTTTGCGGGGGTACCGTCACACGGATGCCCTGGCGACCGAGCTTCTCAATCATCATCTGACGCAGATGCGGGTTTGCCGCCACGCCACCGCCGATGCAGTACTCGCGCGCACCCGTCTCCCGCAGGGCGCACTTGGCCTTCTTGTACTGCACGTCGAACACGGCGGCCTCGAAGGAGGCGGCCAGGTCGGGCAGGTGGATGGTGCGACCGGCCGCCGTCTCCTGCTCGATGTAGAGCGTGACCGCGGTCTTCAGGCCGGAGAGCGAGAAGCGGTAGTCTCCGCGGCTGTTGAGGGCGCGCGGGAAGTCGATGGCCTTTGGATTACCGTCCTCCGCCAAGCGCGAGATGATCGGACCGCCGGGATATCCGAGGCCCAGCGCCTTGGCGACCTTGTCAAAAGCCTCGCCCACCGCGTCGTCGAGCGTCTCGCCCAAGACCTCGTAATCACCCCAGGCGCGCACGTGCACGAGCATGGTGTGTCCACCCGAGACGAGCGTGAAGATGAACGGCGGCTCCAAGTCGGGGGTGGTGAGCTTGTTGGCGAACAGGTGCCCCTCGAGGTGATTCACGCAGATGAGCGGTTTGTCGGCCGCAAGCGCAAAGCCCTTGGCGAACGCCACGCCCACCACAAGCGCGCCCACCAGACCGGGTCCCTGGGTCACACCAACCGCTGCAAGCTCGGCAGGGGCGATGGCCCCGCCCGCCAAAACGAGGCTCTCGGCAGCCTCCTCCAGCGCAGCATCCACCACACCGACAATGACCTCCACGTGCTTGCGCGAGGCGATCTCGGGAACCACGCCGCCAAAGCGAGCATGAAAATCGATCTGGGTCGACACCTGGTTTGCCAACAGGTTGCCCTCGGCATCCACGATGGCCACGGCCGTCTCGTCGCAAGAGCTCTCGATAGCGAGGATGAGTTGGCGGCGCTCGATCTCGGCCGCCTCATCGGCCGTGCGCGAGGGCGCCGGCAACGGCCACTCACGCGCCAAGGCGGCCGTGGGTTCCGGCGATGCGGCGTCCACGGGCAAAACCAGCGGCAGCGAAGCACACATCACATACGCATCGCGACCGGCCCCGTAGTACCCGCGGCGACAACCGACCTGCTCGAATCCCAAATTCGCATAGAGAGCGCGGGCGGATTCGTTATCGGCCTCCACCTCGAGCGAGGCGCTCGTGCAGCCGAGCATCTGCGCATCGTAGCTCACATGCGCGAGGAGCTTACGCGCGATACCCTCACGCCTATGTGCGGGTGAAACGGCAACGTCGAGGATCTCGACGTCTTTATCGACCACCATGCCGCCGGCAAAGCCGATCAACTCTCCGTTGTCATGGGCGACCCACCAGGAGCGGGCGGCCGCGGCGCCCTCGGAAAGCTCCGCCAAGAACAGGTTCGCGCTCCACGGCTCGTGCCCCGCACCCTCGAAGCACTCGCGCTCGAGCACGGCCATGGCCTCGGCATCGGCTGCGGCCATGGGACGAACCTGCAAGTGGCGTCCGGCGAGCTCGTCGGCCACACCGGTGATGCCCGTGTTCACGCTCTCCGCCAGGCCCAAACGACGACGCTCGTTCTCCTCGGCATCGGAAAGGCGCGTGTACACCGGCAACACCGCCGCCGGGTCCGTGCTGCCCGCAGCGGCCAGGCCTTCGGGGCATGCAGCGGCCAGCAGCACACCCTCACCCGTGGGCCACCACAGCTCGCGAGGAAGGGCGCGCGCCATAAGGCCCGCCTCCTCGAACAGCTTGCCGTAGCGCACCAGTCCGTCGCCGGTGAGCTGCAACTCGTCCGCATCGGCGCGCTCGGCCCACTCCTCCACCGCGGCCGCGGCCTTCACCACGCGCTCGCGCTCGAACATTCGGTGCGGGCCCTCATCATCCAGCGTATACAGCGCAGGGTACACCTCGCCGCGCATGGCATCCGCAGCAACGCACACAAGGCCGCGCGTGCCCGCCTTCCAAGCAGTCCATGCACAGGCGTCGAGCGTCGAAGTCCCCATCAGGGGCACGTTTGCACCGCGGGCAAGACCCTTTGCGGTGGAAATGCCGATGCGCACGCCGGTAAAGGAACCCGGCCCGCGGCCCACGAGGAACCCACCCACGTCGGACATGGACATACCGGCCTCATCAAGGGCCTCACGCACCGTTTGGACGAGCTCGACGTTCGCCCGCCTGCGGCACAAGTGATCACGGGAGGAGAGGACCTCGACCGAGGCCCGCGAAGGTCTGTCATCGAAGAAGACCTCGGGCGTCCACCACGCCACCGCGCAGGAAAGCATGTCCGTGGAGGTATCGATCGCCACGATCAGCGTCCGCAGTTCGTTTAGTTTCATCTCTCTCGCTCCAAGCGTTCAGGACTCAATTGGGGACAGACTCAATTGGGGACAGGTACAAATTGAGATATTAGGCGGCTTCGCCGGCGCGCACCGCATCATCGACGGCGGCAGCCAGGCGCTCTGCACGCGCACCATGGGGCTCGAGCGCAATCTCACGCAGGGACTCATCCCCATCGACGCGCGAGATGATCACGCCCAGATACTCATCGGTCAGCTCGTCCTGGAACTGCTCGCCCCATTCGAGCAGACACGCGCCCTCATACCCCAGAACGTCGAAAATACCCGTATCCTCGAGCTCAAAGGCGTGCTCCAGGCGGTACAGGTCAAAGTGAAACAAAGGAATGCGGCCGCCGTCATGTACGGCCATAAGGGCGAACGTGGGGCTCGTGACGGGATGAGTATCACCCAAGCCGGCCGAAACGCCCTTGGTGAAATGCGTCTTTCCCACACCCAGTCCACCCGTCAAAACGAGCACATCGCCGTCCTCCAGGCAGCCGGCGACCAGCTCGCCCAAGTGGACGGTGTCATCCACACCCGCACTTGCATACGCGCGCGGACCTCTATATTCAAGCGCCATAGCTACTCCTCAATCTCCGGAAGCGCATTGGCGGCGGCGTCATTTTCGGGAACAGCCGCACGTGCCGCGTTCAGACCAACGTCGACGGGGTGTTCCGCCAGGTACGCCCCGAGCATGCGGAAGTCCTCCTCGAGCAGCGCCTGCCACGCCGGGTTGCGCAGCGCCGCCGCCGGATGAAACGTCGGCATGACGGTGAAATGACCCATCTGATGAAAACGACCGCGCAGCTTGGTGATGCCGACCTCGGTCTTGAGCACGAAATGGCTCGCCGGGTTGCCCAGCGTGACGATGACATCCGGCCAGATACTGCGAATCTGCTCGCGCAGATACGGCGAACATGCCAATACCTCGTCCGCCTGGGGATTGCGATTCTGCGGAGGACGGCATTTGAGAACGTTGGCGATATAGATGTCCTCGCGTTCGAGGCCCGCAAGGGAGAGGATTCGATTGAGGTTCTCACCGGCACGCCCCACGAACGGCTCACCCCGCAGATCCTCGTTCTTTCCCGGCGCCTCACCCACGAACATCACGCGGGCGCGCGGATTGCCCACGCCAAAGACGATGTTCGTGCGCGTCTGGCAAAGCTGACACGCACGGCAGTCGCCCATGACGGAACGGATCTCATCGAGCGAAACCTCGCGCGGCTTTTGGCCCGTATGTCCGGGAATGTGCATGACACCCATGGCGCTGCCCCCTATCGTTCGAACGCCGCCCGCAGACGGGCGCCGTTACACGTAAATCTTCTCCAAGCGCATGCCAAAACCGCACGCAAGCTCATAGTTGATGGTCCCGCAAGCCCGGGCCAGCTCGTCGAGCGTGATCTGCGCATCGCCATCGCGGCCCACGATCGTCATCAAATCGCCCACCTCGGCCTCCTGCGTCGGGCGCAGCGAGGTCTCGGACACGGCCACCATACATTGGTCCATGCAGATGTTGCCAACCTGACGGATGCGCTCCCCACGGAACAGGACGTCCATGCGATTCGACAGGACGCGCGGCAGGCCATCGGCATACCCGATCGGCAACGTGCACACCTCGACGCGCGTTCGTGGAACCCGGTAGGTGAAACCATAGCCCACACCCTCGCCCATGGCCGGATAGCACGTGTGCGTCACGCGCGCGCGGATGCTCATGACGGGCTCGAGCGGAAGAACAGAGGCGGTGCGCTCGCAGGGCTGAAGGCCGTAGAGGCCGATTCCAGCGCGAATCATATCGAAGCGCATCGCGGGATTGAGCACCGATCCGGGCGTGTTGTCACAGTGCACGATACCGGGGTCGAATCCAGCCTCGCGCAACGCCGAGATCGCCTCGGTGAAACGCTTGCACTGCAGTTGATGATCCCAGCCATCAGGGTCATCGGCGGTCGCGAAATGAGTGAACGTGCCGTCGCACTCCAAGCCCGCATGAAAGTCGATGCCGCGGCGGAAGTCGACGACCTCCGTGCAATGAACGCCGATGCGGTTCATTCCGGTATTGATGGCCATGTGGTACTTGCCCACTCGGCCGAGCGCCGCGGCTCGCTCACCATAGGCCCAGGCGAACTCGGGCGAGTATACCGAAGGCATGATGTCATACTCGAGCAAAGTGTCGATGGCGCCCTGCGGGGGCTCGCTCAACAGCAGGATGGGTAGCTTCTGCCCCGCCTCACGCAGCGCCACGCCCTCCAGGACAGTGGCAACGGCAAACATGTCGGCACCCGCCGCATGCATCACCTTGGCGCAATTGGCCACACCGTGTCCATAGGCATCGGCCTTGACCACGCAGCACAAGCGCTGGCGCGGACCAACCAGACTCTTGAATGCCCTCGTGTTCCTGCGCAGCGCCCCGGTGTCGATCTCGGCCCACGCCCAGCGCGTCGGCGGCTCGTGTAGCGTCTGCATCTATGCTCCCAACTCGATTCCAGCGTCCTTGAGGGCTTCTTCTTCGACAACTCCCATGGCATCACCGATCACGTCGATCAAGTCCGTGGCGATCACGCTGCGTTCGCCCATCGCCGCAGCGGCGATATACCCCGTAAACGAATGGACGGCGACAGAGTAGGCGCACTGCATCTCCCAGCAGTCGACCTCACCGTGGCTGACCGCGACATTTCCGGCGATAATTCCCGCAAGCACGTCACCGGAACCCGCCGTGGCAAGCGAAGCGGGCCCGCTCTTGGGCAGCAGCACGCGCTCGACACCAACAATTGCGGTTCGAGGACCCTTGGCAACCACCACCATGTTGTTCGAACCGGCGGCCCACAGCAGACGTTGCGCCGCGTCAATCGCCGTTCCCAGATCCTCTACCGACTCTCCCCCAACCAGACGAGACAGCTCGCGATAATGCGGGGTAAGAATAAGCGGCGCCTCGCGACGATAGACGTCGGGGGTGGCGTCGATACCACCTATGGCAAGGCGACTCATGCAGTTGAGCGCATCGGCATCAAGGACTAGAGGCACGTCGCTTTTCAGAAGCTCCGTAACCACCTGCATACCGCCGGCTGCAGTCGTCATACCGGGGCCACAAAGGACGCAGTCGAATTTTCCCGCAAGATCGCGTACGGCCGAACCTGCAGCGGCACCGAATGCGCCGCGCGTGTCGGCTGGGATTCCCACCACGGGAATGCTCGGCAGCGCCATGCGAATGAGATTCGCGCACGGATCGGGCGTGGCAACGGTGACATAGCCGGCGCCCGCACGGGCGGCCGCCTTCGCCGCCATAATCGCGGCGCCAGGATACGCCGAAGAACCAGCGACAACCAATACGGAACCACGACTGTATTTGTTCACATGAGCAGGAAGTTCAGGGAAGTACTCGATGAGGTCGGCGGGCTCGACGATATCAGCAGCATGCTCGACATCGTCGATGACCTCATCAAGACGATCGTACAGCTCACCGCACAGGATATCACCTGCAAACTCAGGACCCTCGCCGCTATACAACCCGATCTTAGGCGCAAGCATGGTGGCGGTATACGTCGCCTGGACACACGGTCCTTCGACCTCGCCCGTTTCCGCATTCAATCCAGAGGGGACATCGGCCGAAACGACCATCATGTCCATCTCGTTCAGCGTCGGAATCCAAATGGAAAAAGGAGCACGGACAGCACCGCCGAAACCGGTGCCCAGGATGGCATCCACAACGATATCCGCAGGAGCGAGAATATCGACGAGCTCGTCGCGCGACGGACCAACGACAACGTTGACATCCCTGCCAGCCGTGCGGCGGGCGACGTGGCGCGCAATAGGGCTTTTGATCTCATTGGGCTCGATAGGGCTCACGACGTCGACCGTGACACCCTTTTGACTCAGGATATCAGCGGCGACCCAGCCGTCACCACCGTTATTGCCAAACCCAACCAAGACCACGGCATGATGCGGATGGGCCTTCATCGCAACACTGGCGAGAAATTCACCAGCGTATTCCATGAGGGCGGCCTTAGAAGTGCCCTCCTTTTCAATGAGATCCTCGAGGCGAAGCGTCTCCTCGACAGAAAGAACCGGCTTCATACTCGCTACTCCTTATCAGCTTTCAAGATGCTGGGGTCTGACTCAGAATCACTCTGAGTCAAAAAGTCGACCTCGAAATCCTGCACGCGCTCGAGTTCATCGAGCACGCTGCGCGCTTCTCGAAACGACTGCGCAATAACCTGGCGCTCGGAAATCTTGTCCTCTTTGGGCTTGGGCCTTGATTCGGCAGTGATTGCCAGCGCATTGGCAATAGCGAGATCCCCAGTGAAAGACAAGGAAATGGCGACTTCCTGAACACCAAGACGCTCTGCGACCGCCTGAGCACCGCCAGAAAGAACGGCGATAGGCTTACCATTGGAATCACGTGAGGTGCACACATCGTTTCGACCCACACCCTCTTGGCCAAATCCAGCGCCAAGAGACTTGAGGACAGCCTCGCGTGCGGCAAAACGACATGCATAATGAGCTGCCGGGCGAGCTGAGGCATCGCAATATGCGCGCTCTTCTTCAGTAAACATTCGTGAGATGAATGAGGGCGTTACATGCATGATGCGCTCCATGCGCGAAATTTCAACGATATCAACGCCAATGCCGGCTTCAGCCATGTGCACCTCCCTGCAAAACCTGAGCGTATAACGTTCCTATTGTAGCCATTGAAGATTGCCTTGCGCCTTCAAGAGCACGCAGAGCGGGATGACACATAAAAAAGGAGCCTTAACGGCTCCATAACCTATCGACATAGCAAAAGAGGGCCCCCGAGGGGACCCCCTTGCGCTCCCGCGCCGGGAAAGCGCGAAAGCCGTCCACCGGTCAGCGGCGCCCTGCTCTCCCAC
>OAUC01000902.1_pt1 | contig 12060 bp, 10 predicted proteins | sample 1495091 | NCBI WGS metagenome assembly OAUC01 (sample SAMEA2579997, study PRJEB22360) | human gut metagenome | biome: human gut; feature: human-associated habitat; material: faeces | place: Denmark | collected 2008/2010
AAAGGCCTCGCCGGGGGCGCGGCCGGCGCGGGGGGGGGGCCCCGCCGATGCGCGGGCGAAGGCGCAGGCCGTGAAGGACGGCATCGCCGAGGCGAAGGGGGGCATCGGCGGCGTCAAGGATTCCTATAATGCGACTCTCAAGCAGCAGATCAGCGACCTTTCCGATGCCGTGGCCGATGTCGCCCGTCGCGGCTCCGATATGGCCGACGACCTGGGCGCGACTGTGACCGACCTGTCCCATGCCGCCTCGGCGCTCTCCGATGACCTGGCCGGGGCCCATGAGGTTCTCGCCGGTGCGTCTGCCGATCTCGTGTCCGCCGCCGATGACCTGCAGCGTCTGAAGGAGGGCCTGGACACCGCAGTGACCTCAGGCGACCTCGACCGCGTGCGCGAGCTCATCGGTTCCGACCCTGCGGCCCTCGCCGACGCCCTCGCCGCGCCGGTTGCCCTCGACCGTCAGGCCGTGTATCACATTAAGAACTACGGCAGCGCGATGGCTCCGTTCTACACCACGCTTTCGATTTGGGTCGCGGGTATCGTCTTGGCGGCCATGCTCAAGGCCAATGTCGACGAGGCCGACGTCAAGGCCCTTGGCAACCCGCGCCTGCACGAGCTCTACCTCGGTCGCTATGCGTTCTTCGCGCTGTTGGCATTCGCGCAGGCCACGCTTGTGTGCGTCGGCGACCTGCTGTTCTTCGGCATCCAATGCGAGCATCCCTTCCAGTTCATGCTCGTGGGCTGGCTCGCCGGGTTCGTGTTCAGCAACATGATCTACACGCTCACGGTGAGCTTCGGCGATATCGGCAAGGCCATTGCGGTCGTGCTGCTGGTCATGCAGGTCGCGGGTTCGGGCGGTACCTTCCCGATTGAGATGACCGCCGACTTCTTCCAGGCTGTTTACCCGTTCCTGCCGTTCACGCACGCCATCAACGCCATGCATGCCGCCATGGCGGGGGCGTACGGCATGGAATTCTGGATCGAGCTCGGCACGCTTTCGCTGTACCTCATCCCGTCTTTGGCCCTGGGCCTGGTGTTCCGCCGCCCGGTGATTCGCGCCAACCGCTGGATCATCGAGAAGCTCGAGGAAACCAAGCTCATGTAGCGTCTCAATTGGTGACAGGTACAAATTGCCCCCCCCCTGGGATTCGGGCGCCCGTCTGCGCAGATGCGCCGGCGGGCGCCTGCTTTTGTGCGGGGCGATCAAGACGATCGCGGCGAATCGCGATATGGAAAGGGCCTCCTTGCGGAGGCCCTTTCGCCGAGTCTGTTTGTTGGTGCTGCGGTTATGCCGTGGACTGCTGCAATTGCGGCACGTCGAGGGCGTCGAGCAGGTTGTTGTACGAGCGAAGGAGGTTGACTCGCTGGTTGCTCGACCGTGTACGGGTGGTGGGTTCGAGGAGACCCTTTCTCTGTGTCGGGGGGAAGGAGAAATGGTTCGCACATCTGAGCTGCGGCCGGGGGGTCCGGGCGCGCTGGACATCGTAAAACGACGGCATGCTCGGGCCTCCTCGTCATCCACCGGTACGGGCGCCTTTGGGCCTCGCTGCTGGCCCTCGGGTGCTGTCATCATTATTGCCAGTGCGGCCCGTCTTATCCGCATAAGAAAGTCTTACGAGACTTTGCCCGAGCGATGAAATGCGAGGTAAAAAGCAATAAATGGGGAAATTGGCCCCCATGGACTCCGTCGCGTCTTACGTACACCTTAAGAAATCGACCGTTCACCATGGTGCTTCTGTGGCAGCCCTGTTGTGGAATTGTGAAGCGACGGGGGAGCCGCTCCAATTGGGATGGGTGCAAACCGAGGCTTTGCCCGGGCCTGCCGTCGGCCCGGCATCGAAGGTGCCCAATTCGTACCTGGCCCCATTTGAGACCCTGGCCCCATTTGAGACGGGCATGAGACTCTACACATTCTGTGCGGCTATGGAGTGGGGCCTGGTAAACCACGTATACTGTTTCGATGCGAAGCGATGCAGCGTAGCGGGGTCGTCGCGGTGACGCCCCTCTCGTTTCGCGATGAGAAAGGGAACCGTCATGCAGACGATGTATCAAACGATGAACGACGCCGAGCTGGCCGCCGCCATCGACGATCTCGAGGCGCGCGTCGCCGAGGTCAAGGCGCGCGAGCTCAAGCTCGATATGGCTCGCGGCAAGCCGTCGCCCGAGCAGGTGGCCATCTCTCGCCCCATGCTCGACCTGCTCAGCGCTGACTCCGACCTTACCGACGGCGGCGTGGACTGCAGCAACTACGGCTGCTTCGAGGGCATCCCCTCCGCCCGCGCGCTCGCCGGGGAGTTTTTGGGCGTCGATCCGTCCCAGACGCTCGTGCTCGGTAGCTCCAGTTTGCTGATCGAGCATGATTCCGTGGCCATGTGCTGGCTCAAGGGCACGTGCGGCCATGCTCCGTGGTCCGAGTTCTCCGCCGCGCACGACGGCGCGCGCGTCAAGTTCCTCTGCCCCGCGCCCGGCTACGATCGCCACTTCGGCATCACCGAGGATCTGGGCATCGAGAACGTTCCCGTGCGCATGACCGAGAACGGTCCGGACATGGACGAGGTTGAGCGCCTCGTCGCGGCCGATGAGGGCATCAAGGGCATCTGGTGCGTTCCCAAGTACTCCAACCCCACGGGCGACACCTACTCCGACGAGACGGTCCGTCGCCTCACCTCGATGAAGACGGCCGCCCCCGATTTCCGCATCTTCTGGGACAACGCCTACTGCGTGCATGACCTGTATGACGAGGGCGACGAGCTCCTTAACGTCTTCGACGCCGCGCGCGAGGCCGGCAACGAGGATCGCGTGATCGCCTTCGCCTCCACCTCCAAGATCACCTTCCCCGGTGCTGGCGTGGGTTTTGTTGCCGCCTCTCCCGTGGTCATCAAGGAGATCGCGCACCATCTGCAGGCCGGTCTTATCAGCGCCGACAAGCTCAACCAGCTTCGTCACGTGCGCTTTCTGCCCGACCTGGACGCCGTGCGCGCCCATATGCGTCGTCATGCCGAGTTCATGCGCCCGCGCTTCGAGTGCGTCGATGCCAAGCTGCATGAGGGCTTGGACGGTACCGGTTGCGCCACCTGGACGCATCCGCGCGGCGGCTATTTCGTGAGTTTCGACGGCCCCGAGGGCTCCGCCAAGCGTGTGGGCGCCCTGTGCCGTGAGATGGGCGTCACCCTCACCCCGGCAGGCGCCACCTGGCCCTATGGCGAGGACCCGCACGATACCAACATCCGCATCGCCCCGAGCTACCCCAGCGTTGAGGATCTTTCTTCCGCGCTCGAGGTGCTCGTGTTGGCCGTCAAGCTCGTGAGTGCCCAGCTCGCGCTCGAGGAGCGTGCCTAGATGACCGACGATTTCGACGAGTTCTTCGACGACGAGCTGGCTGAGGCGGAGTCCGCGCCCGAGCCCGCATCCGATAACGTCGCCGAGGCGGATGTGTGTCGCCCGTCTGCTGAGCCCGCCGCTCCGGCCAACTCCGATCCCGCCCGCCCGCAGCGTCAGTCCCCGCCGTTTTGGATGGTGCTCGCCATCGCCGGCATCTCGCTGGTGCTCGGCGTGGTGATCGGCTACCTCGTGGGCACCACGGTGACCATCAACGAGTTGAGCTCGCGCGAGCCCGAGGCCGCCTCCGAGGATGCTTCGGTCGAGATGCCCGAGGGCCATCCCGACATCGAGCTTGATGATGAGGGTAACGCCAAGGTGGTCGACGGTTCCGCCGCCCCCGTATCAAATGACCCGCTCACGCTGGCCAACAGCTTCTTCGATATGGGCATGTCCGCCATGAACGGCGCCAAGAGCGAGGAGGACCAGCTGAAGGCCCGGGACGTCTTCAAGCAGGCCATCGTCCACTACGACGAGTACCTTGCGAACAACGCCTCTCCGGCGGCCGAGGTGGATCGCGCCATCTGCGTGTTCTACGCCGGTGAGCATGAGCAGGCCATCGCGGACCTCGAGGCTTTCGTTGCGCGCGATGCCACGTTCGCGCCCGCATGGGCGAACCTCGGCATGTTCTACGAATCCCACGGCGATGCGGACAAGGCCGAGAAGGCCTATCGCAAGGCCGTCGACACCGCCGCCGAGGACGATACCTACGGTGTGGGCGATTACGCCCGCGAGCGCCTCGAGGCGCTGAGCAAGTAAACGATCGCGCCGAGCGCGACTCAATCGAAAGGCATGGATATGGAACTCGCCATCACCACGCATCCCAGTGCAGAGCGCTACCTTATCGCCGTCGAGGGCGAGATCGACATCTCGAACGCCGACAAGCTCCGCAACGCAATCGATCTGGCCCTCGAGCAGCCCACCGAGCGCGTCGAGCTCGATTTCTCCCAGGTTCCCTATATCGATTCCACGGGCATCGGCGTGCTGGTCGGCGCCGCCCGCCGCGCCTCTGAGCGCGAGCGCGCCCTGTCGATCACGGGCGCCCAGCCGAACGTCCTGCGCGTCGCGCAGCTTTTGGGCGTCGATAAGGACATCAGCATCAGCGCAGCGTAAGGCTTTATCCGTACGGTGACTCGTCGCGGGGCGTGGCGTACGGCGGCGCTATACTTGGAATATTGCCGCTTTGGACGGCGCACGGAGCGCCGCATGGACATTTGAGGAAACTGGGAGGTATCCCGTGCTAGGAATTGGATCGACCGAGCTGGTCATCATCCTGGTCTTTGGCTTCTTGCTGTTCGGTCCCGACAAGCTGCCGCAGATGGGCCGCACCATCGGTCGCGCCCTGCGTCAGTTCCGGGAGACGCAGGAGAAGCTGACCGCCGTCGTCCAGACCGAGGTTGTGGATCCCATGGCCGCCGCTGCCAAGGCCCCCAAGGTGGCCGTTGCCGCAAAGGACGAGGATGCCGACGTCGAGGGCTCCACTGCAACTGAGGAGGCCCCGGTGCGCAAGGAGACCTTTGCCGAGCGCCGTGCCCGCCTGGCCGCCGAGCGCGCCGCCAAGGAGGCCGAGGCCGCTGCGGACGACGCCGAGGACGGCAAGGGCGCTCCCGCCGAGGCTGCCACTGCAGACGATGCTCCCGCTGCCGAGCCTGAGCCCGAGTCCGAGCAGGTGGCCGCGGAGGCTCCCGAACCCGAGGTGCTGACCACCGAGGACCTGTACGCCCGCCGTCCGCGCAAGCGCGCCGCGGCTCCTGCTGTGGAGGCCGAGGTCGCACCTGTCGAGGATGAGTCGAAGGGAGGGGAGCAGTAATGCCCATCGGACCCGCGCGCATGCCGCTCATGGACCATCTCGGTGAGCTGCGCCGTCGCCTCACCATCGTTGTCGTGTCGGTGCTCGCCGCCACCGTCTTCATGTATTTTGCAGCCCCCACGCTGGTTGACATCCTCAAGGACCCGATCAACGGTTCCCTGCAGCCCGGCGAGCAGCTCTCCGTCATGACCTCGCTCGGCGGCTTCTCCATCAAGTTCAACATCGCCATCAAGGTCGCGCTCGCCATGTGCACGCCCATGATCATCTGGCAGATTCTTGCGTTCTTCCTGCCGGCCCTGCGCCCCAATGAGCGCCGCTGGGTTGTCCCCACGGTGTTGGTCGCCACCATGCTGTTCTTCGCCGGCGTCATCTTCTGCTATGCCTTCATCGCGCCGGCCGCCTTTGAGTGGCTGCTCGAGGAGACCCGCTCCATCGGCGCCGCCATGCCCCAGCTCGAGGATTTCATCAACACCGAGCTTCTGCTCATGATCGGCTTTGGCGTTTCGTTCGAGCTTCCGCTCATTGTGTTCTACCTGGCCGTGTTCCACATCGTGCCCTATGCCAGCTTCCGTGCGGCATGGCGCTACGTTTACGTGATTATGCTCGTGGTCTCCGCGTCCATCACGCCCGATGCCTCGCCCGTGACGCTGATCTTCATGTATGCGGTCATGCTGTCCCTGTACGAGGTCTCGCTCATGATCACCCGCTTTGTGGTTGTGGCGCGCGACGGCAAGGCCGGCCTCACCGAGAGTCGCCTGGGCCTCTTTGGCGACGACGAGGACGACGACGAGTAGTCGCACGGCACACGCCCAGGCGGGTGGCATATGCCCTGATGGGCAGGATGCACCCGGGCATGTGGCGCGCCCCCAGCCGAACGGTCCAAGCTCGACCGAAGTACAAGCTCGACCGAAGCACAATCGCAATGATGCCAAGTACCCGGGATGAGGATCCCGGGTACTTTCTTTTCCGTGCTCGAAATGCAGCTGAAGTCACAGCTCGAAATACAATCAAAGTCACAAAACCGGGTGCCCAAGCGTGACTTTGGTTGCATCTCGGTGACGCGGGGGGCGGCCGAGCAATGCGAAAGCGGCCGATGGAGGCAAAGGCAGCCGAGCGAGGACGTTCGCGAGTGGTGCGAGGTGGATCCCTCTGCCGCAGCGTGGGCTTTTAGCGTGAACGGTAGAACTCGTGTACACTGACCCACACTATATATAAATACGTCTGGCGCACCCGCGCCGTACAAAAAGGAGCCCTTGTGAAGCTCGTCGTTGCAGAGAAGAACATCGCTGCGCAGAAGATCGCACAGCTGCTGGCCGACGCCGGCGCGCCGAAGAACGACAAGGTCTATAACACGCAGGTCTACCGTTTCAAGGTCGACGGCGAGGACTGGGTCTCAATGGGCCTGGCCGGCCATATCCTCGCGCCGGATTTCCCCGACGAGATCCTTTTCGACAAGAAGATGGGCTGGTACAGCCTGACCGAGGACGGCGAGGTCCTGCCCGCCGGCGTGCCCGACGGCCTCGCCCGCCCGCCCTACGACACCAAGCGCAAGCCCTTCCTCGCCAACGGCATCAACATCAAGGGCTGGAAGGTCGAGAGCCTGCCGTACCTCACGTGGTCGCCGATCATCAAGAACCCCGCGGAGAAGGAGATCATCCGCGTCCTCAAGAACCTTGCCAAAAAGGCTGACGAGGTCATCATCGCCACGGACTTCGACCGCGAGGGCGAGCTCATCGGTTCTGACGCCCTCAACATGATCCGCGAGGTGGCCCCCGAGCTGCCCGCGCGTCGCGCCCGCTACTCCGCCCTCATCAAGGGCGAGGTTACCGAGGCCTTCGCCAACCTGGTCGAGCTCGACCAGGATTTGGCCGACGCCGGCGAGTCCCGCCAGTACATCGATCTCATTTGGGGCGCGGTCCTCACGCGTTACCTCACGCTCGCCAAGTTCGGCGGCTTTGGTAACGTGCGCTCCGCCGGTCGCGTCCAGACCCCCACGCTCGCCCTGGTGGTCGAGCGCGAGCGCGAGCGCATGGCCTTCGTGCCCGAGGATTACTGGCAGATCCGAGGGCTTGGCGAGGCCTCTGGCCAGGAGTTCAAGATCGCCCACACCACGGCGCGCTTCACGGACAAGGCGGCGGCTGAGGCGGCGTTCTCGCACGTCGAGGGCGAGACCACCGGCACCGTCACCGCTGTGGCCAAGCGCAGTCGCAAGCAGCAGCCTCCGGTGCCGTTCAACACCACCGCGCTGCAGGCGGCAGCGGCGGCCGAGGGCATCAGCCCCGCGCGCACCATGCGCATCGCCGAGTCCCTCTACATGAGCGGTTTCATCTCCTATCCCCGTGTCGATAACACGGTGTATCCCAAGACGCTGGACATCGAGGGCATCGTGCGTGGCCTGGCCTCCGGCACCCCGGCGCTCGCGCCCGTGTGCAAGAAGATCCTCGCCGGCCCGCTCACACCTACGCGCGGCAAGGTCGAGACCACCGACCACCCGCCGATCCATCCCACCGGCCAGGGCGATCCCACCACGCTCGACGGCGGCCAGCTCAAGCTCTATAACCTCATCGCCCGCCGTTTCCTGGCGACGCTCATGGGGCCCGCCACCATCGAGAACACCAAGCTGTCCATCGATGTCGGCGGCGAGCCGTTCGCCGCCAGCGGGGATGGGCTGGTGGAGGCCGGCTTCCGCGAGGCCTACCCGTATGGCCTCAAGCGCGACGAGCAGCTGCCTGCGCTGGCTGAGGGCGATATCATCGACGTGCGCGACATCAAGCTCGAGGCCAAGCAGACCGAGCCGCCCGCGCGCTACAGCCAAGGCAAGCTTGTCCAGGAGATGGAAAAGCGCGGCCTGGGCACCAAGTCGACGCGCGCGAGCATCATCGAGCGCCTGTACGCGGTGCGCTATCTCAAGAACGACCCCATCGAGCCCAGCCAGCTTGGCATCGCCATCATCGACGCGCTCTCGGAGTTCGCGCCGCGCGTCACCACGCCCGACATGACCGCCGAGCTCGATGCCGACATGACCAAGGTCGCCGAGGGCGCCGACACGCAGGAGCACGTCGTGGACCACTCCCGCGCCCTGCTCGCCGGCATGCTCGACGCGCTCATCGAGCACAAGGACGATCTGGGTGAGGCGATCTCGGACGCCGTCACCGCCGACGCCCGCGTGGGCGCCTGCCCCACGTGCGGCAAAGACCTCGTCATGAAGACGAGCGCCAAGACGCGCGGCAGCTTTATCGGCTGCATGGGTTGGCCCGACTGCGATGTAACCTATCCCGTGCCCTCCGGCGTGAAGGTGAGCCCGCTCGAGGGCGAGGCCGCCGTATGCCCCGAGTGCGGCGCGCCGCGCATCAAGTGCCAGCCGTTTCGCCAAAAGGCCTACGAGCAGTGCGTGAATCCCAAGTGCCCCACCAACTACGAGCCCGACCTCAAGGTGGGCGAGTGCTCCGTGTGCGCCGAGGCGGGTCGTCATGGCGATCTAATCGCGCATAAGAGTGAGAAGAGCGGCAAACGCTTCATCCGTTGCACCAACTACGACGACTGCGGTGTGAGCTACCCGCTGCCCGCTCGCGGCAAGCTCTCCGCGACCGGCGAGGTCTGCGAGCACTGCGGCGCCCCCGTCGTGGTGGTCGAGACGGCCCGCGGCCCGTGGCGCATCTGCGTGAATATGGACTGCCCCGGCAAGGAGAAGAAGCCCGCCCGCGGTAAGGCCGCGTCGAAGCCGGGCGCGAAGAAGACGGCTTCGACGGCCAAGAAGACCACTGCCAAGAAGACCGCTGCCAAGAAGGCGACTGCGAAGAAGACGACGGCGAAGAAGGCTGCCGCCGAGAAGACCGCGACCGAGAAGGCGTAAAACATGAGTTCGCGAGGCCTGTTCATAACGGTTGAGGGGATCGACGGCTGCGGGAAGTCCACGCAGGCGCGGCTCATCTCGGCGGCTCTCGAGGCTGCGGGCCACGACGTCTTGCGCCTGCGCGAACCGGGTGGCGTCAAGATCTCTGAGCAGATCCGTGCCATCCTGCTCGACCCCGCAAACGCCGAGATGGGCGATGTGTGCGAACTGCTGCTGTATGAGGCCGCCCGCGCCCAGCTCGTGCATCAGGTGATCAGGCCGGCGCTCGCCGCCGGCAAGACGGTGGTCTGCGACCGCTTCTACGATTCCACCACGGCGTACCAGGCCTTTGCCGATGGCTTGGACCGCAACATGGTGTCTCAGGCAAACGAGCTCGCGGTGGACGGTTGCCGTCCCGACCTCACGCTCGTGTTCGACCTGCCGGTCGAGGACGCCCTGCGCCGCCGTTCCGGCCGTGAAGCCGAGGACCGCCTCGAACTCAAGGGTCTGGAGTTCCAAGAGCGCGTTGCCGCGGGTTTCCGCGCGGTTGCCGCCGATGAGCCAGATCGCGTGAAGCTGATCGATGCCGGCGAATCCATTGCCGAGGTGTTCTCCGGTGTTGCTGCCGAGCTCCGATCGGCCGGCCTGTCCATGTCCGAGGATGATGCTGCCGCGGCGCTGCAGACGTGTCAGGGGAAGTGCTAGCCATGCTCGACCGCCTCGCCCCCAACAGCCTGCTCGCCAAGCTCGATACGCAGCCGCGTGTGCGCGACTTCCTCGCTCGTGCGGTGATGAGCGGCCGTGCGAGCCACGCCTATCTGTTCCTCGGCTCGCCGGGTTCCGGCAAGCTCGATGCCGCCTGGGCGCTGGCCCAGGCGCTTCTGTGCGGCGAAGATGGCGTCTCGGGTGCCTGCGCCTCCTGTGATGACTGCGGCCGTGTTGCCCGCCGCACCCACCCGGACGTGCATTACTTCGCACCCGAATCTGCCACGGGCTACCTTATCGCGCAGACGCGCGAGTTGCTCGAGGATGTGGCGCTCGCGCCCATCCGCGCCAAGGCTAAGGTCTATATCGTCGATCGCGCCGAGCAGCTGCGCGCCAACACCGCTAACGCGTTGCTCAAGACGCTTGAGGAGCCGCCCGCCGGAGTGACGTTCATCCTGCTCGGCTCGAGTGCCGATGTCATGTTGCCCACGATCGTGTCGCGCTGCCAGTGCGTGCCGTTCCGCCCGCTCTCGCTCGAAGACGCCGCCACGGCCGTCGAGCACGCCACCGGCCTGCCCGCGGGCAAATGCCGTATGGCCGTCGCGGTTGCCGGCAGTCCCGCCCGCGCGGTCGAGTTCCTCAAGAGCGGCGACCGCCAGGCAGCCCGCCGTGCCATGGTGCGCGCCGTGGACTTGCTCGCCCATGCCGACGAGGCCGACATCCTGGCCGCCGCCAAGGACCTCATGGGTGCGATCAAGGCGCCGCTCGCCGAGGTTAAATCGACCCAGCAGGCGGTCCTGGAGCAAAATCAGGACTATCTCTCCCGTGGTGCTTTAAAGCAGCTGGAAGACCGCAACAAGCGCGAACTGAACGCCCGTGAGCGTTCGGGTATCATGGAGGCTCTGGCGAGCGTTCGCTCCCTGCTGCGCGATGCCCTGGTTCGCCTCGCATCTGAGTCGGAGCCCGTCGTGAACGAGGACGTTCCCGACGTCGTCGAGCGCATCGCCGCCCGTGCCACGGTGACCGGCGTCACCCGTGCGCTCGATGCCGTTTCGAGCGCCGAGGCTCGCATCGCCAGAAACGTCACACCCCAGCTGGCCATCGAGGTCATGCTGTTCGATATCAGGAAGGCACTGCAATGCCCGTAGTCGTACCCGTCAAATTTGCGTTCGCCGCGCACGAGCTGTGGTTCGATCCACGCGACCTGGACATCCTCGCTGGCGATCACGCCATCTGCACCACCGAACGCGGCACCGAGATCGGCCTCGTGACGGCCGATCCGTTCGAGGTGCATCCCGAGGAGCTCGCCGCCCCGCTCAAGCCCGTCGTGCGCATTGCCACCGACGCCGACCTCGATCGCGCTGACGACCTGGCCGACGCCGGCGAGGACGCCATGTTCGATTTCCGCCGTCTGGTGGAGAAGAACGGTCTGGACATGAAGCCTGTGGGCGTCGAGTACCTGTTCGGCGGGGAGAAGGCCGTCTTCTACTTTGCCGCTGAGGACCGCGTGGACTTCCGCCAGCTCGTCAAGGACCTGTCCGCCCACTTCCACGTCCGCGTCGACATGCGCCAGATCGGCGTGCGCGACGAGACCCGCCTGCAGGGCGGCTACGCGACCTGCGGCCAGGAGCTGTGCTGCACCCGTTTCGGCGGGCAGTTTGAGCCCGTCTCCATCCGCATGGCCAAGGAGCAGGACCTGCCGCTGAATTCCGCCAAGATCTCGGGCGTGTGCGGTCGTCTCATGTGCTGCCTGCGCTACGAGTTCGAGGCCTACAAGGATTTCAAGAGCCGTGCTCCCAAGAAGAAGACCCTCATCGACACGCCGCTGGGCAAGGCCCGCATCGTGGAGTACAACACCCCGCGCGAGCAGCTGGTGCTGCGCCTGGAGAACGGCAAGGTTTTCCGCGTCGACCTCGCCGATATGACGAGCACCGAGGAGAACAAGCAGCGCTGTGAGGCACAAGGGTGCTCCTGCCGTCCCGACTGCGTGACGCGCGATGTCCTCGAGCGTCTCGAGTCGCCCGAGCTCGCCCTCGCCCTCATGGAGCTCGACCGCAAGAACGGCGTCGACGTGGGCGACGGCCTGGACACGGCCGATCGCATCGTCGCCTCCGGTCCCACGCCGCGCCGCAAGCGCATGCGCGAGGAAGAGGCCGCCAAGTTCGAGCAGGGCGGCTCCGGCCGTCGTAGTCGCAAGGGCGCTCCCTCCAAGGGCCGTTCCCAGGACGCTGAGGAGGAGCAGGCGCCGCAGCAGTCGCGTCGTCATCGTCGTCGCGCCGGCGCTGCCGAGCAGGCGGTGCCGCAGGCCGCCGAGGCAAAGGCCCCGCGTACGGATGCG
>OAUC01000928.1_pt1 | contig 11720 bp, 10 predicted proteins | sample 1495091 | NCBI WGS metagenome assembly OAUC01 (sample SAMEA2579997, study PRJEB22360) | human gut metagenome | biome: human gut; feature: human-associated habitat; material: faeces | place: Denmark | collected 2008/2010
GCGCTGCAACGGCAGCGGCGTCGGCAGGCATCTTGGTGCGCGGGCGAACGATGGCGGCGAGGGCGTCCACCCAGGCCTCATCAGCCTCGAAGCCCTCGTCGATCAGGCCGGCCTCGATGAGCTGGGGCAGCATGATCTCGTCAGCGAAGGTCTTGTCATCCATCGCGTTGATGTACTCGGCGTTCATCCAGTCGAGCTTCTTGGGGTCGAAGGTCGCCGGGTTCTTGGAGATGCGGTCCAGACTGAACTTGCTGGCGAGCACGTCGCGCGGGATGACCGTGGTCTCGCCGTCGAGCGACCAGCCGAGCAGCGCCAGGTAGTTCACAAAGGCGTCGGACAGGTAGCCAGCGTCGCGGTACTCCTCCACCGAGGTTGCACCGTGGCGCTTGGAGAGCTTCTTGCCGTCGGCGCCCAGGATCATGGAGATGTGGGCGAAGGTGGGCACCGGCGCGCCCATGGCCTCGTAGACCATGACCTGGCGCGGGGTGTTGGAGAGGTGGTCGTCACCGCGGATGACGTGGGTGATGCCCATGAGCGCGTCGTCCACCACGGTGGCGAAGTTGTAGGTGGGGGTACCGTCGGAGCGGAAGATGACGAAGTCGTCGAGCTCCTTGGCGTCGAAGGTGACCTCACCATGGACGGCGTCGTTGATCACAACGTTGCCGCGGTTCTCGGGCACCTTGATGCGCAGAACGTAGGGCTCGCCGGCGTCGATGCGGGCCTGGGCCTCCTCCGGCGTGAGGTCGCGGCAACGGCGCTGGTAGCCCTGGAATGGGTCCTTGCGGGCCTGGGCTGCCTCACGGTCGGCGGCCAGCTGCTCGGGTGTGCAGAAGCAGGGATAGGCCTTGCCCTCGGCGAGCAGGCGCTCGGCGGTCTGCTTGTAAAGATCCAGTCGCTCGGTCTGGGAGTAGGGGCCAAAATCGCCGCCGACCTCGGGGCCCTCGTCCCAGTCGAGGCCAAGCCAGCGCATGGCGCGCAGGATGATCTGGGTGTTCTCGTCGGTGGAGCGGGTCGGGTCGGTGTCGTCGATGCGCAGGATGAAGGTGCCGCCGTTGGCACGGGCGAAGGCCCAGTTGTAGATGGCGGTGCGGGCGCCGCCGATGTGCAGCTTGCCGGTGGGCGAGGGCGCAAAGCGGACGCGGACGGAATCGCTCATACTCATGCTCCTTGTGATTTGGTCGGGTCAGTCTGATTCATTATAGGACATGGCAAGTTGTCTTATCCGGAGCGCGCATTGCTTTCGAGGCGTCTAGGGATGTTGCCACATTCGGGCCTGGGGTCAGGTGTGACAGTGAGCTTCGCGCGAATTGGGAACTTTCGAGCAGGAGGGAGGAACTTTACCGCATTGACCCCCTTCGATAACATGAAGGTCCTGAAAGGAGGGCCATCATGTATTTCGACGTTGCATCGGTCGTCGCCAATGACGATTTCACCCTGAGCCTTGTGTTCGAGGATGGAAAGAGCGGCATCTACGACATGAAGCCTCTGATCGGCAAGGGGCCTTGGGAGCACCTTGCCTCGCTATCTATTTTCAAGACTGTTTCGATTGACTGTGGCACCGCGGTGTGGCCCGGGGATATCGATATCGCTCCTGAGGAGCTGTACGAGAACTGCAGCGCGTAGACGAGTTTCGGTGACGTAGACACTCGGGTGCTTGGACTTTCGTCAATTTACAGTGTGCTTTTTCGGCGCGTGGGCGCGATTTGGCACGGAGCGGTACAATCTATCAGCTACATGCCCGGCGGAATGGTAACGGTCGCCGGGTTCAATCATGAAAGGGGCACCTATGCCAACTGAGAATCGTTCCACCACGGAACCGGCTCGCGCCACCGACTTCGGCGCAGATTCCTTCGTCTTCACCTCCGAGTCGGTCACCGAGGGCCATCCCGACAAGATCGCGGACCAGATCTCCGACGCCGTGCTCGACGCCATCCTGGCCAAGGAGGCCGAGCTCGAGGCCAAGGGCTACGTGGCGCCCAACGGCCAGCCCGCCAAGCTCGAGAACGTCCGCTGCGCCTGCGAGACCTTCGTCACCACCGGCACCGTGATCGTCGCCGGCGAGATTCGCACCGAGGCCTACATCGACGTTCAGAACATCGCACGCGAGGTCATCCGCCGCATCGGGTACGACCGCGCCAAGTTCGGCTTTGACTGCGACACCTGCGGCGTGCTCAACCTCATCCACGAGCAGAGCCCCGACATCGCGCAGGGCGTGGACGAGTCCTTCGACGCCCAGGCCGGCCGCACCACCGACCCGCTCGACCTCATCGGCGCGGGCGACCAGGGCATGATGTTCGGCTACGCGTCCAACGAGACGCCCACGCTCATGCCCATGCCTCATTACCTGTCCAGCCGTCTGGCCGAGCGCCTCGCCGCGGTGCGCCACGATGGCACGTTGCCGTACCTGCGCCCCGACGGCAAGACTCAGGTCACCGTGCGCTACGAGGGTGGCAAGCCCGTCGCCGTCGAGACCATCGTCATCTCCACGCAGCATGCGCCCGAGATCGAGGACATGGACATCATCGAGGCAGACATGCGCGAGCACGTGATTGCGCCCGTCATGGAGGCCGCCGGAATCCCGTGGGAGGGCGCGGACCTCTATGTGAACCCCACCGGTCGCTTCGTGGTAGGCGGCCCCATGGGCGACACCGGCCTCACCGGCCGCAAGATCATCGTCGACACCTACGGCGGCATGGGCCGCCATGGCGGCGGCGCCTTCTCCGGCAAGGACTGCACCAAGGTGGACCGTTCCGCCGCGTACGCCGCTCGTTGGGTGGCCAAGAACGTGGTCGCCGCCGGCTTGGCCGAGCGTTGCGAGATCGAGCTCGCCTACGCCATCGGCGTGAGCTATCCGCTGTCCATCATGGTCGATACGTTCGGCACCGGACGCGTCGATGAGGCCACGATCACCGAGGCCGTCAAGCGCGTGTTCGACCTGCGCCCGGGCGCGATCATCCGCGACCTGGACCTGCGTCGTCCCATCTACGAGAAGACGGCTGCCTACGGTCACTTTGGCCGTGAGGACGCGAACTTCGCCTGGGAGCGCACCGACCGTGTGGCTGAGCTCCGCGCCGCCTGCGGGCTGGCCGAGTAGCCAATTTCGCATGAGGGGCCAGGATTCGCTCTTTCCCGAACTGAATACGGTCGATCAGGGGGCGTCTGCGCGAGCGGGCGCCCTTTGCTCCCTGGGAGGGTCCGCGCCCGAGGGAGGCGGTGCACCGGTAGTGCCCGGGCCTGTTTTAGGCTATGTCTCCGTGGTGATCGATATCCCCGCTCGCGCGCTGTCCGAGCCCTTTGCGTATGGGGTGCCCGAGGCGCTGGACGAGGCCTGCCAGGTGGGCGCCACGGTTCTCGTTCCGTTTGGTCGGCGCGTCGAGGCGGGGTACGTTGTCGCGCGCTCCGAGTCGCTGGGAAAGCTCCCTGGTGCGGAGGGTCTCGAGCCATTCCGCATCAAGCCTGTTCGCGAGGTCGTTGCCGCCCCGGCGTTCTCTGCCGCCTCTGCCGAGCTCGCGTTTTGGATGAGCCACGAATATGTGGCGCCGCTTTCCGAGTGCCTGCGCCTGTTGCTGCCCCCGGGCGGTGCCGGCAAGGTCGTGCGGCGGGAAGATGGCTCGTATGCGTATGAACCGCCTACCGTCACGTCCGTTACCGTGCGTTGGGTGAGCCTCACCGAGGAGGGGCGGTCGTTCGAACCCGCCGAGCGCGCGGTGCGCCAGCGCCAGCTCATCGATGCGCTTTCCTGTGGTCCGGTCACCACGCGCGAACTCAATCTCATGAACGGCGACCTGTCCGCCACGATCCGCTCGCTCGAGAAGCGCGGCGTGGTGACGGTGGAGGAGCGGCGCAGTTGGCGCGGATGCGAGGGCTCGACCACGCTTTCCTCCGCGAACGCATCTGCTCCCAAAGAGCTCACGGCCGGGCAGCAAAACGCCCTCACCGCGATTGCACGGGCGACCGAGGCCGCGTCCGGTGACGTGGTCCTGGTGGACGGTGTGACCGGTTCGGGCAAGACCGAGGTGTATCTGGCCGCCATCGAGCGCGTTCTGGCACATGGTCGCTCGGCCTGTGTGCTCGTGCCCGAGATCTCGCTCACGGCGCAGACTGTTGGTCGCTTCCGCTCGCGTTTCGGCGACGCGGTGGCGGTGTTTCACTCGCGCCTTTCCGCGGGCGAGCGCCTCGACCAGTGGGATATGGTTCGTTCGGGTGCGGCCCGCGTGGTGGTGGGCGCGCGCTCGGCGCTCTTCTGTCCGCTTGCCGACCTCGGCCTCATCGTCATCGACGAGGAGCATGAGCAGAGCTACAAACAAGGAAGTAGCCCGCGCTACCACGCGCGCGAGGTGGCTGCCAAGTTGGCGCAGCTCCATGGGTGCGCCCTTGTGCTGGGGTCCGCCACGCCGTCGGCCGAGGCGCTCGCACGCTGTGAGGCCGGTGGCCACGGGGGTGCCCGCTGGACCCGGGTCGAGATGCCCGAGCGCCCCGGTACGGCGCGCCTTCCCGAGGTTATCGTGGCCGACCTGAGGCGCGAGTTCGCCTCCGGCAGCCGTTCGATTTTCTCGAAGCCCCTGCTCGATGCGCTCGACGAGGTCGTGGAGAGGCGCCAAAAGGCCGTGCTGCTCCATAACCGACGTGGGTTTGCGAGCTTCCTCATGTGCCGGGAGTGCGGGTGCGTTCCCACGTGCAAACACTGCTCCACGGCGCTCACCTACCATGAGCGCACCCACACGCTCGAGTGTCACACCTGCGGTTCCTCGTATCGCGTGCGGCCGTACCCCGAGTACGGCAGCGCTTGCCCCAAGTGTGGGAGTCGCTACCTCGCCAAAATGGGGCTGGGAACCCAGCAGGTTGAGGACGCCCTGCGAGCGCTGTTGCCCGAGGACGTGGCGGTGATTCGCATGGACGCCGATTCGACGCGCACCAAGGGCGCGCATCAAAAGCTGCTCGAGCAGTTCGACGCCGCCGAGTGCGCGGTTCTGCTCGGCACGCAGATGATCGCCAAGGGCCTTGATTTCCCCGAGGTGACGCTCGTGGGCGTGATCAACGCCGACTACGCCCTCAAGATGCCCGATTTTCGTGCGGGGGAGCGCGCGTTCGATCTGCTCGAACAGGTTGCCGGTCGCGCCGGTCGCGGAGAGGACCCGGGTCGCGTGATCATCCAGACGTACCTGCCCGATGAGCCGGTCATCCGCGCGGTCAAGACGCACGACCGCTCTGTGTTCACGGAGCACGACCTGGGCATGCGCCGTGAGGCCCTGTACCCGCCGTATGTGCGGCTCGCCAACGTGCTGGTGTGGGGCAAAGATGAGCGCGCGGCTCGAGGTCTGGTCATGCGCATTGCAGAGGAGCTACGTGTCGAGTTTGGCTTGGACGCGGCGCCCATGCTGCACCCGGTGGTCGAGACGGGGAGTGCCGGCGTTGAGTTTTCGTCTCGCGAGCTGCTGAGCCGCCCGCAGATTTTAGGGCCCACGCCGTGTGTGATCGAGCGGGCCAAGGACCGGTATCGTTTCCACATCATCGTCAAGGCACCGCTCGGCTGCGCCCTGTCCGGGGCTCTCTCCGCGGCGGTCTCGCGCGCCGGCACGCGTCCCGGCGTGAGCATCGCCGTCGACGTCGACGCCTATGACCTCATGTAGCGTGTTCCAAATGGGGACAGGTACAAATTGAGACATTTCGAAACGCTGCTCGTCCACGGGGCGGACAGCTGGGCGCCGCTCGCAAACGGCAGAATGTCTCAATTTGTACCTGTCCCCATTTGCGCCATTTGCGCCTGCGGGGCTGGTGGAGATGCTTCGCGCGCACATATCGCCCATCACCTCGGCAGACAATGCGGGTACTATAGAACACGGTGAATACGTGCGGGTTTGCGCCTGCGTACGAAAGGAAGACCATGGAGATCAACGGTATCGTTCTGTCGCCGGACCCGCGTCTGCGCCAGGAGTGCGCCGAGGTCGAGGAGATCAATTCCGACCTTCGCGCCCTGGTTGAGCGCATGAAGGTCCAGATGTTCGAGAACGGCGGCTGTGGCCTGGCCGCCCCGCAGGTGGGCGAGACCATCCAACTCGCCATCGTGGACACCGAGTACACCTCCGAGAAGGATTACGACCCCTACGTCCTCATCAACCCGGTGATCGTGGAGCAGTCCGACAACCTCGTGCCCTACAACGAGGGCTGCCTGTCCATCCCGGGCATCAATTGCGAGATTCGCCGTCCCGATCACGTGGTGGTCGAGGCCTACAACCTCGAGGGCGAGTGCATTCGCTATGAGGCCGCCGGCGACCTGTTCTGCGTGTGCCTGCAGCACGAGATCGACCATCTGCACGGCAAGACGATGTTCGAGCGCTTGCTTCCGCAGCAGCGCATGCACGCTATGAGGCAGTACCAGGACGCGCTCGCCCGCGGCGCCAAGCCCGGCGAGACGGAGTAGCCATGCGCGTCGTCTTTATGGGTACGCCCGCCTTTGCCGTTCCGTCCCTGCGTAAGCTCGCCGCGGCTCACGAGGTTGCCCTGGTGCTCACGCGTCCGGACGCCGTGCGTTCGCGCGGCAAGAAGCTCGAGCCGTCACCGGTGAAGGAGGCCGCACTCGAGCTCGGCCTGCCCGTGATGGAGGCCAATCGCATGACGCCCGAGGTCCTCGACGCCCTGCGCGCTGCCGAGGCCGAGATCTTTTGCGTTGCCGCCTACGGCTGCATCCTGCCCGACGAGGTGCTCACCATGGCTCCTTTGGGCTGTGTGAACGTTCATGCCTCGCTGCTGCCGCGTTGGCGCGGTGCGGCTCCCATCCAACGTTCCATCCTGGAGGGAGATGCCGAGACCGGCGTGTCCATCATGCGTATCGGCCACGGCGTGGACACGGGTGCGTATTGCGCCCAGGCGAGTTGCGCGGTCCCCGGTAAGTCCGCCGACGAGTTGACGGCCGAGCTGGCCGAGCTCGGCGGCGATTTGCTGGTGAGCACGCTGCCTGCCATCGCGGACGGTTCGGCCGTCTGGACCGAGCAGGACGAGTCGCTCGTGACGCATGCCGCCAAGATCGCCAAGGCGGAGCTGCGCCTCGATCCGGCTGCTGGGGCCTTGGAGAACATCCGTCGCGTTATGGCCTCCTCCAACGCGGCGCCCGCGCGCTGCGTGATCGCCGGCAAGCCCGTGCGCGTGATGCGCGCCGCAGCCGTCGATGCCGCCTCGCCCAGTGTGGCAGCCGGCTCGTTCACCGTGAAGGGCGGGCGTGTCTATATGGGTTGCGCCGATGGTTCGCTTGAACTCATCTCGATCAAGCCGGATGGCAAGCGCGAGATGGACGCCAAGTCCTGGGCCGCCGGCCAGCGTGAGGATGACGGGGCATGGGGTTGCCTTGAGTAAGACGGCCAAACTGTCTCCGGGGCGCCTTGTTGCCCTGCGCATTTTGATCGCCGCCCGCGAGTCGGGGCGCTATGCCCGCGAGCTCGCCGCCGACGCCTGCGCATCCGCTTCGCTCGACTTGCGCGATGCCGCCTTTGCGCGCCGTCTCGCGCTGGGTGTCACGGGTTGCAGCGGTTGCTTGGACGACGCCCTCAACAGTGTGCTCGACGATCCGCGCTCGCTTACGGCCGACGTGCGCGATGCGCTGCGTATCGGTGCGTATGAGCTGCTCTACCTGGGGACTTCGCCGCAGGTCGCGGTGAGCCAGGGCGTGGAGCTCGCGCGCATGTGCGCTCATGGGGCTGCCGGCCTCGCCAATGCGGTGTTGCGTCGCGTAGCGGAAGGGGCGAATGCCTTCCTCGCCGCCGAGGATGCTTCCGAGCAGCATCGCGCGATGGTGTCGTGCGCCCGTCGCGCCGGCTTGCCCACATGGCTCGTGCGTAGGATTGTCGACTCGCTGGGGGAGGAGCGCGCGCAAGCCATGTTTGCGTGCCAGCTCGAGCCTGCTCCCATCGCGGTGCAGGTCAATCCGTTGCGCTCCGAAGCCGTAGAAGATGCCCTTGCCGCCGATGGCGCTCGATCGTTGGAGCTTCCCGGTGCGTATGCGGTCGACCGCGTAAGTGAGCTCGTGCGTTCGAATGGCTTTGCGCATGCAGATGCCGTCGCCTCCGATTATCACGCGCAGCTCATTGCCGCCGCGGTGACGCGCGAGGGGTCTTGCCTCGAGATTGGCGCCGGTCGCGGCACCAAGACGTTCATGATGCTCGCCCATGCCGAACGCCGAAATCTTAATCACGAGCATGTAGCGCTCGACTTGTACGAGGGTAAATGCCAGGCGAATGCGCAGCGCATCGAGTGCTCGGGGCTGGGGGAGATCTTTACGGCTGCGGGTGACGCTACCGACTTGGACGCGTGCCTTGCCGCGTATGACGAGCAGCTGGGTCGAACCGCGCTGTTCGACACCGTATTCGTGGATGCGCCGTGCTCGGGTACGGGCACCATGCGTCGCCATGGGGAGATTCCCTGGCGTCTCACGCCACAGGAGTGCGACCGCGACCTGCCCGAGCTTCAGCTTGAGTTGCTGCGTGAGGCCGCGTGCCGCGTTAGCGCTGGCGGGCAGCTCATCTACGCGACGTGTTCGGTGCTGCGAGTCGAGAACAGCCATGTGGTCACCCAGTTCCTCGGGTCGCCGGAAGGGGAGGGTTTTGCCCCCATGCCGCTGTCCGATGCCCTTGCCGCCGCCGGTCCCGCGTATTCGGGCGCTGTCGAGGACATCGCCGTACACGAGATTCCAATCGGAACCTTCCAGAGCTACCCGCACCAGGGCGGTTTCGACGGCCACTTCTGCGCCCGCTTCATCCGCGTCTAAGTCGCCACGTCTCAAATGGGGACAGGTACAAATTGAGACCTTTTGGGCTGAGGCTTCAAGCTCGATGCCCAATGCAAATCAGCCGGAGGCATTGCCCCCGGCTGATTGTCTTTTGGCCTATTGCGAATGTTGCAATTTGTACCTGTCCCCAAATGAGACGGTTTAGCCCTGGCAGCAGCTGCAGCTGCCGTTGGTCGCGCTGGTGCAGGAGCCGCTGCCGCGCTGATCGGTGTTGTAAAAGCCCGAGCCCTCGAACTTGATCCCGCTGGCGCTAAAGACCTTGTCGGCGGAGCCTCCGCAGGCGGGACAGTTGACCTGAGGCCGCTCGGTCATGCCGTGCTCAACCTCGAAGACGTTTCCGCACGACGTGCAGCGGTAATCATAACGTGCCATGGTGATGACATCCTTCCTTGCTGTTGTTCCTCGTCGCTAAGCAGGCGCCGCGTGTCGTGTCCGATAGGGGAGACGCGCGGCGCCCGTTTGCGCTCGGGTGTATTCGTTCGCACGATGGTTACTGTACCCAAAAGAGTCTCGTGCGATGTGAGGGGTTTATGCTCTCGTACGTCCGGTCTCGGAAAGCACCCCTGCGATCTTGCGCTCGTAGTCGCAGATCAAGCCTTCATCGGCCTGCCAGCTCCAGTTGCCCTCGGCCACGCCTCGCCCTGCGGTTCGTTGCCATGGCGCTTCCAGGAGCCAAAGTGCACCTCATAAATGTTGAGCGGGCTCTTCATGATGTCGCGCTCGGCGCGGCGATTTAGCCATGTGGCATCTTTCCAGGTGTATCCACCGAGGTCCCAGAGCTTGGATGCTGTTCCAGGGCAAGTCTCAGCGTAGAAACCGAACGGGTCGGCCTTCCAGAGGAGCTCCCCCGCATCGGTTTCAATCACGTATTTGTAAAGCGATCCCTGCTCAAGGCCGGGGACGAAGCTCTCCCATATATCGCTATTGGCGGCACGTGTGAGCGGCGTTGCCTTGGGGTCCCAGCCGTTGAAATCACCGACGACGTGCACGCTTGAGACCTGAGGGGCCCAAACGCGGAAAAGCCAGCCTTCGGAGTTGCCTTGAACGTCTTTGTGGGCGCCCATCTTTTCCCACGCGCGCTGCCACATGCCGGTTCCGAACAGGTGGATGTCGTCATCCGTGAGCATGAGGTTGGGTTGTGCTGCGGCAACGGGTCCCTTGGCGAGTCCTCGGGTCTTGCGCTCTGTCTTATTGGCGCTCTTCGATGTGATGGCCATCTCAACCTTCCGATTGTATGCGCGGCGTTCTGCCGTAAACCAACGAAACGTCTCGGGCTCGGCATGCGTACTTAGACGGAAGGGGACGCAGATGTGCTGCGTTCGTTCCACTCGCATCGACGCATGTGGAACCAGTGACGATACTTACCGTATCACTCGTTCATCACAAAATAGACAAGAATGCGGCAATCGGTATAAATCGCCCCATGGGTGAAACAATCACATTTTAGCTTGACATGCTGGGCTTTTTGGTAAATACCCCGTAAGCAAGGGGTTTGATAAGCAACCTACTGTAAGGGCCTTTTTTGAGCTGCGTTTGCCGCGGGCATGATCGCGAAATATTGGGTAAGATGGCAATTTGTCCGTAATTGTGCTATGCGTCAGGTGGTCTTATATGAAAGGCATGAGCAGCGTCCTCGAAACCCAAGCGGATGCGTTGCGCGTCCTTCTTGTCGGAGGCTCACCGCAGACCTGTGATGCCGTGTTTCTCAAGCACCTGTATGCCGACTGCGATTTGGTCGTGGCAGTGGATCGGGGTCTCGATGCGGTGCTGGATGCCGGACTGCCATGTGACTTGTTCTGCGGCGACGCGGACTCGGTGGGCGCTCGCGGCCTGTTGGCGGTTCGTCGTTGCGAAGAGGGAGAACCCTCTGAAGTTTTGGCCGTCGAACGTTATGACCCGTATAAGGATTTTACCGACCTTTCGCTCGCCCTTCGCGCGATCGATTCGCGTTGGGGGAGCGTCGAGCTGGTGTGCACGTGCCTGACGGGGGGACGGCCCGATCACGCCCTCGCAGCACTTGGCTGCATCTTGAGATGGGGCGGCCCGGTTTGCCTCGAGGAACAGGGCTTTTCCGGTCGCCTGCTCAGGGCGGGCGCGTCATGGCAGATGACGGGCTTTCAGGGTTCGACGTTCTCGTTCGTATGCCTGAGTCCCGTCGGGGTCGTATCCGAGCGGGGGATGGAGTGGGAGCTCGATCACAAACGCGTCGAGCTGTTGAGCGATTTGGGCATCTCGAATATCGTCACGGATGATGCCGAAGTGACTTGCCATGAAGGCGCCATTGCGGCGTATCTCATTCGCTGACGCGTGCAAGCAGTTTTGAAAAGCTAACGGCCCCGGAGATCGTCTGTCTCCGGGGCCGTTGCCATGAACGCGTTCTCGCGTGGATTGCCAGGCTGTTAGCCCATGTAGTCCACGACGTCGATCCAGCTCATGAGGAACTCATCGTTGACGTCGGTACGCTTGCGGGAGAGCTCGGCGGCGGCGACGATGGACATCCACTGGCGGACGACCTGCATCGGGACGTCGGCGCGGTCGCAGTACAGCTCGAGATAGGCATCGGCCTGCTGCTTGTCGTTAAGGGCGAACAGCAGGTAGGTCATGGCTGCGTCGGCGGCAGGGGAGCCCTGAGTCGCGTGGGCCCAGTCGCAGACGTAGAGCTGGCCGTCCTCGGCCACGATGACGTTGCTCGGGTTGAAGTCGCCGTGGCAGATCTGGAACTCCTTCTTCATGCCGTCCAGACGCTCCATGAGGTTGTAGCGGGTGGTGGCGTTGATGTGCTGGAGGCCGTTGATCATACGGGCGTACTTGTCACGCTGACGGTTGAGCAGCGGGGAGCGCTCGGCGTGAATCTCGACCTGCAGGTCGACGAACTGCTCGAGGTACTCGTAGAACTTGGCGGGTACGGCTGGCATCTATTCGGGGGGGCGCGTGAATCTGC
>OAUC01000934.1_pt1 | contig 11686 bp, 10 predicted proteins | sample 1495091 | NCBI WGS metagenome assembly OAUC01 (sample SAMEA2579997, study PRJEB22360) | human gut metagenome | biome: human gut; feature: human-associated habitat; material: faeces | place: Denmark | collected 2008/2010
TTCAAGAACGAGACCCACAACCACCCCACCGAGATCGAGCCCTTCGGCGGCGCGGCCACCTGCGTGGGCGGTGCGATCCGCGACCCGCTCTCCGGCCGCTCTTACGTCTACCAGGCCATGCGCGTCACCGGTGCGGCCGACCCGACCGTCCCCGTCTCCGAGACCATCGCCGGCAAGCTGCCCCAGCGCAAGATCGTGACCACCGCAGCCGCCGGCTATTCCTCCTACGGCAACCAGATCGGCCTTGCCACCGGCCAGGTCTCCGAGCTCTACCACCCCGGCTACATGGCCAAGCGCATGGAGGTCGGCGCCGTGGTGGGCGCCACGCCCGCAAGCCACGTCCGCCGCGAGTGCCCCGCACCCGGCGACAAGATCATCCTGCTCGGCGGCCGCCCCGGCCGTGACGGCATCGGCGGCGCCACCGGCTCCTCCAAGGCCCACAACGTCGAATCCATCGAGAAGGACGGCGCCGAGGTCCAGAAGGGCAACGCCCCCATGGAGCGTAAGCTGCAGCGCCTGTTCCGCCGCGGCGACGCCTGCCGCCTGATCAAGCGCTGCAACGACTTCGGCGCGGGCGGCGTGTCCGTCGCCGTGGGCGAGCTGGCCGACGGCCTCTACATCGACCTCGACATGGTCACCAAGAAGTACGACGGCCTCGATGGCACTGAGCTCGCGATCTCCGAGTCCCAGGAGCGCATGGCCGTGGCCGTGGCCGAGGCCGACGTCGAGGAGTTCATGGGCTACGCCGCCGAGGAGAACCTCGAGGCGACCGTGATCGCCGAGGTCACTTGCGAGCCCCGCGTCCGCATGGCTTGGCAGGGCGATGCGATCGTCGACCTCTCCCGCGACTTCCTCAACTCCAACGGCGCGCCCAAGTACCAGGACGTCCACGTCGTGGCCCAGGGCATCGCCCCCATCGATCCCGAGAGCGAACTGGCCGAAGCCGCGCTCGAGGAGTTTGGCACGCTCGACGGCATCTACGAGAGCACCGTCCCCATGGTGCCGGGCGCCGAGACCTGCGAGTCTTTCCACGACGCCATGGTCGAGCTCGTGAGCGACCTCAACGTGTGTTCCAACAAGGGCCTGTCCGAGCGCTTCGACTCCACCATCGGCGCCGCAACCGTGCTCATGCCCTTCGGCGGCGAGCGTCAGCTCACCCCGAACCAGGCCATGGTCGCCAAGTTCCCGGTCGACGGCGAGACCACCACGGTCTCCGGCATGGCCTGGGGCTTCAATCCCTACATCATGGACGCCGACCAGTATCGCGGCGCTTACCTCTCCGTCGTCGAGAGCATCTCCCGCCTCGTGGCCACTGGCTTCGACCATGAGAAGGTCTACCTGTCCTTCCAGGAGTACTTCGAGCGTCTGCGCGACGTGCCCGAGCGCTGGGGCAAGCCCATGGCCGCCGTGCTGGGCGCCCTCATGGCCCAGGTCGAGCTCGGCGCCGGCGCCATCGGCGGCAAAGACTCCATGTCCGGCTCCTTCGAGGACCTCGACGTCCCGCCGACGCTCGTCTCCTTCGCCGTGGCCGTGGACAAGCTCGCCAACGTGGTGTCGCCCGAGTTCAAGGGCGCCGGCCACCGCGTCGCGCTGATCCAGCCCACCTATCAGGTCGACGACCTCCTGCCCGAGCCCGCTTCCCTGCTCACGGCCTTCCGCACCGTCGAGAGCCTCGTGCGCGAGGGCAAGGCGCTCTCCGTGTCCACCGCGGGCTTTGGCGGCCTGGCCGAGATCCTGTTCAAGGCCTGCCTGGGCAACCGCCTGGGCTTCGAGGTGTCCGAGGCCTACTACGAGGCCGACGCCCGCGACCTGTTCGACCACTCCTACGGTTGCTTCGTCGTTGAGCTCGACGAGGGCGCTGCCCTGCCCGAGGCCGATGGCGTGTGCGTGGTCGAGCTCGGCGTGACCTGCGAGCCCTACGAGTTCACCGCCTACGGCGAGACGCTCGATCTGGCCGAACTGCAGGAGGCCTGGGCGAGCGCGCTCGAGGGCGTGTTCCCCTACCGCAGCGCCGCTGACGATGTCGATGCCCCCGAGGAGCTTATCCCCGAGGAGCGCTATCGCTGCGAGGAGGAGGGTCGCATCCGCGCGACCTACGGCGGCCTCAAGATTGCCAAGCCCCGCGTGATCATCCCTGTCTTCCCTGGCAACAACTGCGAGTTCGACTCCGCGCGCGCCTTCCGCGCTGCCGGCGCCGAGGCCGATGTCTTCGTGATCAACAACCTCACGCCCGAGAACGTCGCCGAGTCCACCCGCGAGCTTGCGCGCCGCATCCGCGAGTCCCAGATCGTCATGATCCCGGGCGGCTTCTCCGGTGGCGACGAGCCCGACGGTTCCGCCAAGTTCATCACCGCGTTCTTCCGTGCCCCCGAGGTCACCGAGGCTGTTCGCGACCTGCTGCAGTCCCGCGATGGCCTGATGCTCGGCATCTGCAACGGCTTCCAGGCGCTCGTCAAGCTGGGCCTCGTGCCCTACGGCGACATCGTGGACGCCACGCCTGAGGCCCCGACGCTGACCTTCAACGAGATCGGCCGTCACCAGAGCCGCCTGGTTCGCACCCGCATCTGCAGCGACCTGTCGCCGTGGCTCTCCCAGTGCGACCCCGATGAGCTCTACACCGTGGCCATCTCCCATGGCGAGGGCCGTTTCGTGGCCAACGACGAGGTCTTGGATCAGCTCCGTGCCGGTGGCCAGATCGCCACGCAGTACGTCGACGTGGCGGGCATGCCCTCCATGGACCTCGACGTGAACCCCAACGGTTCCGTGGCCTGCATCGAGGGTATCACCAGCCCCGACGGCCGCGTGTTCGGCAAGATGGGCCACGTCGAGCGTCGCGGCGACGGTCTGTACAAGAACGTCCCCGGCGAGAAGTTCATGCCCTTGTTCGAGAGCGGTGTGGCCTACTTCGGCTAAACGCCTCGCAGCCCCTCCGTCTGCTCACTGACGCTCAAGCGCCGTCGGCCATCACGGTCGGCGGCGCTTTTGCCTTCTCGCCGACACGATAAGCTCCGCCTCCGCCATATCATCGAGACGCCACGAACAGCTTTGCGCTCGCAGATAAGTTGCCTGATACGTTTGCTCGCAGGCGGGTATCCTAATCGTCACCCACTCGGCATCGACCCGATGACGGGTCGTGGCGCATGCCTGCGACTCTCCCCCGCATCCCCCTCATGATCTCAATCGTAGCCCACAAAAGTTTGTAGACAGCTTTCTCAGCCACACTCCGCCTACCCTCCCAACTGTGAAAGGAGCATCCATGGAACTCTTCTCCACCCGCCTTGCTCTGCGCCCCTGGGCAGACGCCGACGCCCCGGCCCTCTTCGAGCTCGCACGCGACCCGCGCGTCGGAACCGCTGCAGGCTGGCCGCCACACACGAGCGAAGAACAGAGCCTCGACATCCTTCGTAATGTCCTGCAAGGGCCCGAGCAATACGCCATCACTTTGCGCGAAAGCGGCGAGCTCATCGGTGCAATCGGTCTTTTAACAGGCGATGCCTGCGATTATCTCGAGGCGGACGATGAGTATTCCGTCGGCTATTGGATCGGTGTGCCCTATTGGGGTCAAGGCTTTGCCGCCGAGGCTCTTCAGCGCCTCATCGACCACGCTCGCGATTCCCTGGGCGCTCGGGCCATCTACGCGGACCACTTCCTCGAGAACACCCAGTCACACCGCGTCATGGAGAAGTGCGGCCTTTCGCCTGTCCGCACGCAAACCACTGACGTCCTTTATCCGGCAGGTAAGCGTGACGTGCTCATCATGCGGCGCCTCCTTGTTCCGCATATCGAAAGGAATGACATGAACCATCCCATGAAACAACTCCCCGAGCGCGCCATTGACGAACATGAAGCTCGCGACATCCTCCGTATGGGCGAATACTGCGTCGTCGCCACCGTCGATGAAGACGGTCATCCTTACGCCACGCCTCTCTCCTACGTCCTCGACGGCGACTCCCTTCTTATCCATACCGGTATCGCCGGCGGTCAGAAAACGGACAATTGGACGCGCGACCCACGCGTGTGCGTGACCGTGGCCATGGATATGGAGCCCGTCTATGTGAAGGAAAACGGCGAGCCGGGGTTCTTCACCACGCGGTATGCCAGCGTCATCGCAACCGGCACGGTTCGTCGCGTCGTTGAACCAGCCTGCGCACGCCGCGCGCTCGCCCAGCTCTGCCTCAAGTACTGCCCCGAGCATCGAGACAAGATCGGAGATGCCATCGAATGGGAGCTGCCCGCGACCGCCGTCTGGGCTATCGACCTCGAGCATATCTCCGGCAAGGCGGGACGGCGCATCCCGAACGACAAAGGCGCGGTTAGCGGGCATTGATAACGACATCGGACAATCTTTATAGCCGCTTCACCTCCATCGCTCCCGTCTCCGCAATTGAACTTCCAGTACTGGTACTCGGAGCATTCGGGTATAAGCTTCCATGTCAGTAGTATTTTTAACGCAAGGAGGATGCATGAGCGTTCATCACGAACTCGCCCTGTATTATCGCCCGACCTGCCCCTTCTGCATCAAGGTGCTCGACTTCATGGACCGCCAGGGTGTGACGATTCCCTTGATCGATATCTCTCAAGATCGCGATGCGGCAGCCACCCTGATTGAAGTCGGCGGCAAACAGCAGGTGCCCTGCTTGTTCATCGACGGCAAGGCGCTTTATGAATCCAGCGACATCATCTCCTGGATCGACGAGCATCTTTGCCGATAGCTCCGATACGATACGCTGACGCAGACAGGCACCGACGCGCCCTTCCACCCGACGGCATGAGCCCGCGACTCCTCAGCGTGAGATAGGCATTCAGGACCCCTCAAGCAATGCGCCCTAAACCACAAGGCCCTCTCTTGCGAGAGGGCCTTGCCGTATCAGGTGTTCACGGGACTCGATCGGTCGCGCGCCTAGTCCGTCGAGACGGCTGCATAGGTGTTGCAATTCGTCGCAGGCTGCATGGGCGCCATCATGATGCGCCCGGTGCCGCGATACACGTTCACCAAGCCCTCACCGCCCACGGCAGAACCAATCAGGCTCTTGCCCGACCGCTCGACGGTGAACTCAAGTCCGGACGTCCAGACCAAGGCGTAGTTGCCGTCGATCTTGAGCTCGTCATTGTGCAGATCGATGTAGATGACTTCCTCTACCGGGCAAGGTGATTCAAGCGCAAGCACGCCCGAGCCGTCGAGTCGCAAGTTGAACAGCCCCTCATTGCCCGCCACGGCGGAAGACATATTCGAACGGCGCTGTAGTGAATCCTGGATGGTGCTATCGCATGCGAGGAACAGCCCATCGTTAAGCACGACGGAGTTGCCCCACTCGGCGAGATCAATGAGGAGCAAATGCTGCCACGTAGGTTCACACACGAGCATACCCGTACCGGTATATTCAGGCTTGATCATCGAATCCTGGCTCACCGCCCCGCGGAACATCTTTCCCATAAGGTCGCCCGCGCCCTTTACGCCCGTTGTTGACTGCACACTGCCAACCGTCCACTGCATGGCCCCAGCCTGCAGCGTAACACCCGTGCGCCCATCCAGATTTGCGATGAGCTGGCGACGGCGAACGTTCATTTCCGAGCTGAACCACGCGGTCTGCGCGCTCCAGGGAGAAACCGAAAGGTCGCGCTGCCACTCGACGACCGAGAACTGACCCTTCTCGGCAATCTTCTTGACGTCGTTATTGTCCTGAAAGTTGTATACGGTGTACGCCATGGCAAGCTCCTCGTCTCGATATTTCGCCTGCGTTGGCGGTAATGGTAGCAAACCCCTTCAAGCTCATATCATGCACTCGCCCTACGGCGCCTCGCTTCGGCAAACGGTACCGGGCGCTTCGCGATGCGCTCTCTTATTGCTCAGCGCTCACATAGTCCTCGTCGATGGTGATTTTTGGAACCGCGTCGGGATACTCCTCAACGACCATGTCGCCGAGCTTTCGTTTGAACTCAGACGGGCTCAATGCACACTCAACCGGATGCAGACAGTCGAAAATCACATTCGTGTGAGTCGGGCCGGGAACGCATCTCAGATCATGGATACTCGCCTCGCTATCGAGGCTCTTCGCCATAGCGTCGATCTTATTACGCATATCAACGACATGTGGGTCGTTCGTAACGATAGGATCGTAATGCAGCGTGACAATGAGGCCGTCATCGTCTTTGAACGCCTGCTCGATATTATCAAGCGTGTCGTGGCTCTCCATGGGATCGGTCTCGGCGGCCATCTCGACATGGGCACTCGCAAACTGCCGGCCCGGGCCATAGTCGTGAACCATGAGGTCATGCGTGCCCAAGACACCTGGATAGGACATGATCTTCGAGCGGATGTGGGCAACGAGCTCGGGATCGGGAGCCTGCCCGAGAAGCGGGTTGACAGTGTCGCGAATCAGCTCGATACCGCTCCAACCGATATACAGGCCGACCGCAAGTCCGACCCACGCATCGAGCTCGATGCCCGCCACATAAGCGATGATGGCACACACAAGCACCGCGCCCGTGGCGATAACGTCGTTCTTGGAATCCTGGGCCGTGGCAAGAAGCGTCTCGGATTTGATGCGCTCACCGAGCACGCGGTTGAGATGCGCCATCCAAAGCTTAACCGCCATGGACCCCGCGAGGACCACCACCAAAGCGAGAGAGAACTCGACTGGACTTGGATTCAACACCTTGTCGATTGAAGATTTGACGAGCTCGACACCGATCATGAGGACGAGCACGGCAACGACGAGACCGGACAGGTATTCAAAGCGACCATGGCCGTAGGGATGCTCGGGGTCAGCCGGCTTGCTGGCGAGCTTGAATCCGAGAACGCTCACGATGTTAGAACTCGCGTCGCTCAGATTGTTGAGCGCGTCGGCAACGATCGAGACCGACCCTGACAGGATGCCAACCAGGGCCTTTGCGATGCAGAGCAGCACATTCAACGAGATACAGACAACCCCAGCCAACGCGCCGACCCTACCACGGTCGCCTTCGGATCTGGCGATAATCCATTCGATCAAAGGTACCCCTTCCTTCGATAAGAGAAACTACGGCAAAACGTTCGCCAGAGGCGAGGCCTGTGAGCACATATCCGCCAGGAACATTCGCTTCTGGCGAACGTTTTGAGTCATATCCGCAGCATCAGGCATTCTGTGGCAATGGCAAATGGCCGCCACCCCATGGGCAGCGGCCATTTCAAAAGCGCGATACGCGATTCAAGCGTTAAGACTGGACCTTAGAGCTTGATCTCGATGTCGACGCCGGCAGGCAGGTCGAGACGCATGAGGGAATCAACGGTGCCGGGCGTGGGATCGAGGATGTCGATCAGACGCTTGTGGGTGCGCATCTCGAACTGCTCACGAGAGTCCTTGTTCACGTGAGGAGAGCGGATGACGGTGTACAGGTTGCGCTCGGTCGGCAGCGGAATGGGGCCGGAGACGCGGGCACCGGTCTTCTGAGCGGTGTCGACGATGAGCTTGGCGGACTGATCCACGACCTCGTGATCATAGCCCTTCAGGCGAATCCTGATCTTCTGGCTGGACAACTTAACCTCCAACAATGGACAGCGAGGGCAGCCTCGCGGTGTGTTTACAAGTACAGGCGACAGACCTTAGTTGGTGCCGTTCTTGGCCATGACCTCGTCCACGATGGACTTGGGAGCCGGCTCGTAGGAGTCGAACTGCATGGTGTAGGTAGCACGGCCCTGGGTCTGGGAGCGAAGGTCGGTAGCGTAACCGAACATCTCGCCCAGCGGCACCTTGGCACGGATGAGCTTGCTGTTCCTGCGATCCTCCATGCCCTCGATCTTGCCGCGGCGACCGGAGAGGTTGCCCATAACGTCGCCCATGTACTGCTCGGGGGTCTCGACCTCGACAGCCATGATCGGCTCGAGCAGCTGCGGATCGGACTTCTTGAGGGCGTCCTTGATAGCCATGGAACCGGCGATCTTGAAGGCGGCCTCGGAGGAGTCGACCTCGTGGTAAGAACCGTCGAACAGGGTGACCTTAACGTCGAGGACCGGGAAGCCGGCGATAACGCCGGTGTTCAGGGCCTCCTGGATGCCCTTATCGATGGACGGGATGTACTCCTTGGGCACGACGCCGCCGACGATAGCGTTGACGAACTCGTAGCCGAAGCCCTCCTCCATCTTCTCGAGCTTGATGACGGCGTGGCCGTACTGACCGCGACCGCCGGACTGACGGACGAACTTGCCCTCAGCCTTCTCGACGTCGTGACCAGCGGTCTCGCGGTAGGCAACCTGGGGCTTACCAACGTTAGCGTCAACCTTGAACTCGCGGAGCAGACGGTCGACGATGATCTCGAGGTGCAGCTCGCCCATGCCGGCGATGATGGTCTGGCCGGTCTCGTGGTTGGTGGACACCGTGAAGGTCGGGTCCTCCTCGGCGAGCTTGGTCAGGGCCAGGGACATCTTGTCCTGCTCGGCCTTAGTCTTGGGCTCGATGGCAACGTCGATAACGGGCTTAGCGAACTCGATCTTCTCGAGGACGATCTCCTTGCCCTCGGAGCACAGGGTGTCACCGGTGGTGGAGTTCTTGAAGCCGACGCAAGCGACGATGTCGCCGGCACAGGCGTCGTCACGATCGATACGCTCGGCGGCGTTCATCTCGAGGATGCGGCCGAGACGCTCGCGCTGACCGTTGGAAGCGTTGACCACGTAGGAGCCGGACTCGGCGCGGCCGGAGTAAACGCGAACATAGGTGAGCTTACCGACGAACGGGTCGGTCATGATCTTGAAGACCAGGCCGGAGAAGGGCTCGTCGAAGGAAGGATGACGCTCGATCTCCTCGCCGGTGTCCGGATCGGCACCGGTGACGGCCTCGACGTCGATCGGGCTGGGCAGATAGTCGACGACAGCGTCGAGCAGTTCCTGAACGCCCTTGTTCTTGTAGGCGGAGCCCACGAAGACGAGGTTGAGCTCGTTGGCCAGAACGCCCTTGCGCAGAGCAGCCTTGAGCTCCTCGACGGTGAAGTCCTCCTCCATGAGGATCTTCTCCATGAGCTCGTCGTCAAAGCTGGCAGCAGCGTCGAGGAGCTCATCGCGCTTGGTGGCAGCGATGTCAGCGAACTCAGCCGGGATCTCGTCCATCGGCTCGGGGTAGGTCATGCCCTTCGCGTCGGCCTTGAAGTCCCATGCAGTCATGGTGACCAGGTCGATGACGCCCCAGAAGTTGTCCTCGGCGCCCATCGGGACCTGAGCAGCCACGGCGTTAGCGTCGAGACGATCCTTCATGGTCTCGATAGCGTTGAAGAAGTCAGCGCCCACGCGGTCATACTTGTTGATGAAGGCGATGCGGGGGACGTTGAAGGTAGAAGCCTGACGCCAAACGGTCTCAGACTGGGGCTGAACGCCGGCAACGGCGTCGAAGACGGCGACAGCGCCATCGAGGACGCGCAGGCAGCGCTCGACCTCGGCGGTGAAGTCAACGTGGCCCGGGGTGTCGATGATCTGGATGCGGTAGTCCTTACCGTCCTTGTTCCAGAAGCACGTGGTAGCAGCGGAGGTAATGGTTACGCCACGCTCCTGCTCCTGAACCATCCAGTCCATGGTGGCAGCGCCCTCATGGACCTCACCGATCTTGTGGGTCTTACCGGTGTAGTAAAGAATACGCTCGGTCGTGGTGGTCTTACCGGCATCGATATGAGCCATGATGCCGATATTACGGGTATCGGAAAGCTTGTACTTGGGCTTAGCCATGTCTTAAGTCCCTTCCCTGAATTACCAGCGGTAGTGAGAGAACGCGCGGTTGGCCTCGGCCATCTTGAAGACGTCCTCGCGCTTCTTCACGGAAGCGCCAACGCCGTTGGAGGCGTCGAGGATCTCGGCGGCCAGACGTTCGGCCATGGTCTTCTCCTTGCGGGCGCGGGAGAAGTTGACCATCCAGCGGATGCCCAGCTGGGTGGAACGACGGGCGTTGACCTCCATGGGAACCTGGTAGGTGGCGCCACCGACGCGCTTGGGCTTGACCTCGAGCGTGGGCTTGATGTTGTCCATGGCCTTCTTGAAGACGGAGAGGGCGTCCTCGCCGGTCTTCTCGGCAACCATGTCGAAGGCGGTGTAAACGATGCGCTCAGCGGTGGCCTTCTTGCCGTCAAGAAGGACCTTGTTGATGAGCTGCGTCACGAGGCGGTTGTTGTAAACAGCATCAGGCTGAACCTCGCGGCGGTGATTCTTAGCTGCACGACGCGGCATGTTATATCTCCTCTATCTGAATATGATCGGGTCTACTCGCGAGACTACTTCGGGCGCTTGGCACCGTAGTGGGAACGAGCCTGCTTGCGGTTGGCAACCGGGGCGCAGTCATAGCAGCCGCGGATGATGTGGTAACGCACACCGGGCAGGTCGCGAACACGGCCGCCGCGGACGAGCACGATGGAGTGCTCCTGCAGGTTGTGACCCTCACCGGGGATATAAGCAGTGACCTCGATGCCGTTCACGAGGCGCACACGGGCGACCTTGCGAAGAGCGGAGTTCGGCTTCTTAGGAGAGGTAGTGAACACGCGGGTGCACACACCGCGCTTCTGAGAGTTGCTCTTGAGAGCGGCGTTCTTGGACTTCTTGGGGACCGAGCGACGGCCCTGGCGAACCAGCTGGTTGATAGTAGGCAAAGCGTACTCCTTCTCGAAATATCCAGCTTCCATTCCATGTGCAACGGCATATTAAGGGGCGTCAGCATCCGCCCACAAAACACGCAGTTCGCTATGATACGCGCGCGTACCTGGACGGTCAACAGACCACGCGCCCGGGCGTTTCCTATTTTGGAGCATATTCCGTAGAGTCTCCATAAACCACAAATGAGACGTCCATCGCGCTGACAGTTTTGAACGGCTCTGCCCGATTGCCTATGGCAGTGTCCCGATTACCCATGGCGGTGTCCCGATTACCCATGGCGGTGTCCCGATTACCCATGGCAGCTTTGAGATTGCCTATGCTTGCATGCCGTTTGATCAATTCCTAACGGAAGATTTCCATAGGCAATCTTCGTCGATGTTGAGGGTGGCGATAACGTTGCCTACGACGACGATCACCACGGTACCCATACATCGACACGCGCAAATATCCCCATATATGCGCACATGCAAAAGCCCGCCTCCCCTTTCGGGAAAGGCGGGCTCTGCAATCAGGATTGCCGGCTGCAGGCGAAATCGCCTACGTACGCCGGGAAGCCGGGCCGGGAACTAGTCCTCCTGCTCCTCGGGATAGACCTCATCGGTGTCGACGAGCTTGTTCAGCAGCTCGTCGAGGGAGGCCATGTCCTCGTTGATGACGCCGTTTCCATCCTTGGACTGGGCCGGGGCACCAATCATCTCCTCATCGGTGTCAAGGTGATGACGCGGAGCGCTCGTGCCGAGCAGGATGTCGTCGGGGCCATCCGGGGAGAAGACCATCTGCAGCAGCTGGGAGAGGTCTTCCTCGTCGGCGACGTCCTCGGTGTTCTCGAGGATGTAGAGGAGGTTGTGCTCCTCCAGGCCGTCGCGGAGCTCCTCGATGGCCTTGGCGCCGATGCCGTCGATGCGGAGCAGGTCCTCCTCGGACTTGCCAACCAGGTCACCGACGACCTCGATGCCGACCTCGCTGAACTTGTTGGTCCATCGCTGGGACACGCCCAGGTCGTCGAAGAGGTACAGACGGGCATCCTCGGCGGAGATGGTGCGGCCGTTGCGGGTGATGTGGCCGCCGTCGGCCGAGAAGTCG
>OAUC01000942.1_pt1 | contig 11518 bp, 9 predicted proteins | sample 1495091 | NCBI WGS metagenome assembly OAUC01 (sample SAMEA2579997, study PRJEB22360) | human gut metagenome | biome: human gut; feature: human-associated habitat; material: faeces | place: Denmark | collected 2008/2010
CCGCATTTCTGCGGTTTATAGTAATTTTTATTTCTCGCAAGTGTCGAAGCCCCGAGTTTCATACCTCATTATATCACATATAAAGATAAAATACAACTCCGTACAACATAAAAATAAATAAAATTTGACATAAAAAAGCCCGCATTTCTGCGGTTTATAGTAATTTTTATTTCTCGCAAGTGTCGAAGCCCCGACTTGTAACAAAATAATGCATCTTTTGTAACAAAATAAAAAACTTTACTTTTTTCGGTAATTATGATAATATAGACCTTGTATTAAATAAATTATATAAATCCTTTGAAAATCAGATTTTCAAGATACGCGCCTGTAGCTCAGTGGATAGAGCAGTGGTTTCCGGTACCATGTGCGGGGGTTCGATTCCCTTCAGGCGTGCTGCCTGGGACGTATGTACAGTTCCGGTGCGTTGTATCACAGGAGTTATCAGAATCGGGAACTGTCAGAAATCGTATGCGGCAGTGAACGGAGCAAACGGTAACTCATAAGGAGGACAAGAACTTGGATGATTTTAGAGAATGGTTATCAGATAATCTCCGGTATTTTATGCTGGGTGGAGCTATTCTGATAATTGTGGTTGTCCTGTTTTGCGGCATTCGAGCCTGTTCCGGAAGTAATAAGGGGAATTCCGGAGATGAACAGAAAACCACATCCGAAGACCAGGGAAATGTTCCTTCTTCTCCGATAAGTGAAGGGGAGTCTGACGAGAAGAAAGAAGACGCCAATCCCATGGAAACAGCAGATGCAGACGTTACTGCATTGATCACGAGCTATTATCAGGCTCTGGGGGAAAAAGATATTGCAACGCTGAAGACTCTGGAAGATGATTTCACACCGTCTGATGAGTCAAAAGTCACAAATTTGAAAGATTATATCGAAGGGTATGAAGTAGGCGATGTGTACACGAAGAAAGGTATGACAGATGATTCTTACGTGGTTTACGCCTGTTTCTCGTATATCTGTCAGGGCGTTGAGACCAAGGCCCCTGCACTGACTCAGTTCTATGTATATAAGAACAGCGAAGGAAACTGGGTGATCAATAACGGAGCTTTACAGGATTCTGAGATTTCCGCATATATGGAAAAACAGTTATCAGACAGTGATGTTTCAGCTCTTATAAAGAAGGTGCAGAATGAACTGGATCAGGCACAGCAATCTGATCCGTCTCTTGAAGAATTCCTGAATGGTCTTGGGGAGGAAGCAGGTGTGTCAACAGAGGCAGAAGATGGCACGATGCTTACTGCTTCGGAGGAATGTAATGTACGCGCAGAAGCCAGCACAGATGCTGATATCCTTGGCGTGATCTCAGCAGGTGATCAGGTTCAGAAGACAGGTACTGATGGTGAATGGGTTCAGATTGACTACGACGGTCAGACCGGATACATCAGAGGAGATTTACTTGAATAAAATTGAATATGGAACGTAAAAAATACAGGCGGTTATCCTTGTGGTAACTGCCTGTATTTTTTACGTTCCGTTTTTCTGACATTGTTCTTGTCAGCTTCTGCTGGAGATTTTGCTGTTCTTATTACTTTTCGCAACTTCCGCAAGGGACTTACTTGATTCGATTAAATTCACCGTATGTAACTCCTGTCGATAACTCTGTCTGATGCAGGGAAGCCAGTTCGTGCACTGTTACAAGCTGATAGCCTTCTTCGATAAGCTGCGGGATTAGGATCTCGGCTGCATCTACAGAGGTGCTGAAGATATCGTGCATCAGAATAATGGAACCATCTTTTACGTTATTCATGACTTCCTCAACCGTAGATTCCACATCCTGCGTTTTCCAGTCTAGGGTGTCAATGGACCACAGAATCATCGGGGTTCCCACAGTTGATTTTACCGTATCATTAACAGATCCATATGGCGGGCGGACCACCGAAGCTCCCTCACCTGTAAGATTTACAAGCTGTTCATCCACTCTTGCAATTTCTGAACTGATCTCATCCGAAGAAAGAGTCGCCAGATCCTTATGGTCATAAGTGTGGTTTCCAAGTTCACAGCCCAGTTTTTTCATGCGTTTTACTTCGTCCGGAAAACTGGCAATCTCAGTACCCACCATAAAGAAAGTTGCCTTTGCATTATTTTCTTCCAGACAGTCCAGAAGACGGTCTGTAAAAGAACTGGGACCATCATCAAAAGTAAGGGCGACCGACTTCTTTGCCGTAGATGTACCGGACTTGTCAGAGGTGTCTGACTTACCTGAAGATTTCTTCTTCGAGGATTTTTTCTTTGGTGTATAATCTTTCAGAGAACCATCTGTATCCAGTTCATAAGTTTTCTTATCTATTATCACAGTCCCTGTCTGCAGAATGCCATCCATATCAAAATAATACCGCTTCTTTCCGATATCTGTCCAGCCTGTCTGCATAATACCGGTCTCATCCATATAGTACTGTTTCCCGTCTGTATCTGTGAACCATCCTGTGTGTGGCTTATCATCTACCAGAAACATCCAGTTACTTCCGCTGGAAGCCCAGCTGCCCTCTGATGCCTCAGGCGAGATCTCAGTGCTTAATGCAGGACCGCCCGGAGAAGCTTCAGATGAATCTGAAGAAGTGCGTCCAAACAGTTTCCCGGAAGAAGGATCCGTAAAATTATCATTGCTATCAGTCAATGTTTCCTCAGAAGTAAACTCCGCAGAATCCTGATCTTCTGACACGAAAGCTCCGGCATCGCTGATGGCATCTGCCTGTGAAGTCACAGCGGAAGAACGGGTGAAAATTCCTCCAAGTATCAGACACAGAATAACAGAAAGTGCGATCAGCCACCGGTTTGTACGTGGTAAATGATCTGACATGAAAGCCTCCTTTTTGATAAAATCAGTGACAAAAAAGATATCCTGTCATTCGATATCATACAATAAAATCTGACAAAATACAAGGCGATTCCCCATTCCTGCCCTTTTGAAAAAAATTCCAGAAAAATTCCATCAAAATTTCACCGTTGATAAGATGTACAAAAAATTATATAATAGAACAATGGACGAAAAAATCAGAATAAACAAATATTTAAGCGAGGCAGGCATATGCTCCAGACGGGAAGCCGACCGGATGATCGAAGAGGGAAGGATTACGGTAAACGGAAAAAAAGCAGAAAGCGGTCAGAAAGTCAGCCTGGAAGATGAGATCTGTGCAGACAATATACCTGTCCATAAAAATGAAAAAAAAGTACTGCTTCTTTTTAACAAACCCAGAGGGATCGTGTGCAGCACAAAGCAGCAGTTTGATGAGACGACGGTAACAGATTATCTGGATTATCCTCTGCGTGTTTATCCTGTGGGCAGACTGGATAAAGAATCACAGGGCCTTCTCCTTCTGACAAATGAAGGAGATCTGGTCAATAAGATCATGCGCGCTGGAAACTATCATGAGAAAGAATATTTTGTGACAGTGAATAAGCCGGTGGACAGGGAATTTGTCCGAAGAATGAGCAAGGGAGTCCCTGTTCTTGATACAGTGACCAGACCATGCAGAGTGGTGCAGACAGGAGAATGCAGCTTTCGGATCATTCTGACACAGGGACTGAACCGGCAGATCCGCAGAATGTGCCGGTATCTGGGATATGAGGTACAGAAGCTGAAAAGGATCAGGATCATGAATCTGACTCTGGACGGGATCAGAGAAGGCGAATACAGAGAGATCACAGCACAGGAATGGGAAGAACTGAACCATTTACTGGAATCTTCCACAAGTGAAACAGTGATCAGAACAGGAGAACAGAATGGAAACAGCAGCGATCATGCGAATGAAAGAGCTGGTGCAAAAGCTGGACAGGGCAGCAAAGGCGTATTACCAGCAGGATACAGAGATCATAAGCAACAGAGAGTACGATCAGATGTACGACGAGCTTCAGGCTCTGGAGAAAGAAACAGGCACTGTTCTGGCAAACAGCCCAACCGTAAGCGTAGGGTACGAGGCAGTTGACCAGCTTCCAAAAGAAGAACACGAATCCCCCATGCTGTCTCTGGACAAGACTAAGGACAGAGAAGTTCTGAGGGAATTTATCGGGGAACACAAAACGCTTCTGTCATGGAAGCTGGACGGACTGACGATCGTTCTTACCTACGAGAATGGAGGACTTGCCAAAGCAGTTACACGTGGAAACGGTGTGACAGGAGAGGTTGTCACCAATAATGCCAGAGTATTTAAGAACGTTCCTCTTAAAATCCCGTATCAGGGAAGACTGGTGTTGCGTGGGGAAGCGATCATTACCTATTCGGACTTTGAACGGATCAATGAATCCATAGAAGACGTTGATGCGAAATACAAGAATCCGAGAAACTTATGCAGCGGTTCTGTCCGCCAGTTAAACAATGAGATCACAGCCCGCAGGAATGTGCGTTTCTACGCATTTACGCTGGTAAGCGCCGACGGGGTTGATTTCCATAATTCAAGAGCCCGGCAGTTTGAATGGCTGAAAGAACAGGGATTTGATGTAGTGGAATACAGGACAGTCACAGCTTCAACGCTGGATGAAGCCATGGAATATTTTTCAACTGCGATCACTGAGAATGATTTTCCGTCGGACGGACTGGTTGCTCTTTATGATGATATTGCATACGGAGATTCCCTTGGAAGAACAGCGAAATTTCCCAGAAATGCTTTTGCATTCAAATGGGCAGATGAGATCAGAGAAACCCATCTTCTGGAGATCGAATGGAGCCCGTCAAGAACAGGGCTGATCAATCCGGTGGCTGTTTTTGAACCGGTTGAGCTGGAGGGAACCACTGTGAGCCGCGCCAGCGTACACAATGTGAGCATTCTAAAAGAATTGCAGCTTGGTATCGGGGATACGATCACTGTATATAAAGCAAATATGATCATTCCGCAGATTGCAGAAAACCTCACACGCAGCAGTAAACTGGAAATTCCGGATACCTGCCCTGCATGTGGCCATGGAACACAGATACAGAAGGTAAATGATGTGGAGGCACTTTACTGTACAAATCCTGACTGTGCCGCAAAGAAGATCAAATCCTTTGCACTTTTTGCAAGCAGGGATGCCATGAACATTGACGGACTGTCAGAAGCAACACTGGAGAAATTCATTGCAAGAGGCTTTATTCATGATTTCGGAGATATTTTTGAGATTGGAAAGCATCGTGATGAGATTGTGGAGATGGACGGATTCGGGGAGAAATCCTTTGAGAACCTGATGACCAGCCTTGATAAAGCTAAGGAGACTACTCTTGCGAAGGTGATCTACAGCCTTGGAATCGCCAATATCGGTCTTGCCAATGCAAAAGTGATCTGCAGGCATTTTGATGATGATCTGGAGAAGATCCGCCATGCAGATAAAGAGGAGATCAGCTCTATTGATACCATCGGACCGGTAATTGCCGGAAGTCTGACTGATTATTTTTCAAACGAGGATAATAACAGAAAACTGGATCATCTGATGAGCCATCTGACTGTTAAGAAAGAAGAAAAGACAGGTGAGCAGATTTTCCGGAACATGAATTTCGTTATCACAGGAAGTGTGGAGCACTTTGCAAACAGAGCACAGGCAAAGGAATTTATTGAGTCTCTGGGAGGCAAGGTGACCGGATCAGTAACATCGAAGACGAACTACTTGATCAATAATAACACAACTTCCAATTCTTCAAAGAATAAAAAAGCCAAAGAACTGGGAATTCCAATCCTTTCGGAAGAAGATTTCCTGAAGATGGCACAACAATAAAATAATAAGAACAGGAGATAAGATAATGCCAATTAAAATACAGAGCGATCTGCCCGTAAAAGAGATTCTGGAAAAAGAAAATATTTTCGTGATGGATGAGTCACGTGCATCCCATCAGGATATCCGCCCCATTCAAATCCTTATTCTGAACCTGATGCCTCTGAAAGAGGAGACAGAGCTTCAACTTCTGCGTTCCCTTTCCAACACACCGCTGCAGGTAGATGTCACCTTTATGGCAGTACAGAGCCATGAAGCGAAGAATACATCTGTGAGTCATCTGAATAAATTTTATCAGACATTTCCGGAATTGAAAAATAACAAATATGATGGAATGATCATCACAGGTGCTCCTGTAGAGCAGATGGAATTCGAAGAGGTAGACTACTGGAAGGAACTGGTAAAGATCATGGACTGGACAAACACCCATGTTACCTCCACCATTTATCTGTGCTGGGCTGCACAGGCAGGACTCTACCACCACTATGGACTGAAAAAACGCAAACTTGATAAGAAGATGTTCGGTCTTTTCTGGCATAAAGTGATGAACCGTAAGATTCCGCTGGTACGCGGATTCGACGATATGTTCCTTGCACCTCATTCCAGACATACGGAAGTTCCCATCGAGGATATCCATAACTGTAAAGAGCTGACAGTGCTTGCTGAATCCGATGAAGCAGGGCTTTTCCTTGCAATGGCAGACGGTGGCCGCAAGATCTTTGTAATGGGACATCCTGAATATGATCGTGTGACTCTTGACGGTGAGTACAAACGCGATGTCAGCAAAAACCTGCCCATTGAAATCCCGGAGAATTATTACAAAGACAACAACCCGGAAAACAGACCGCTCCTTATGTGGAGAGCACATGCGAACAACCTGTATACAAACTGGCTGAATTACTATGTCTACCAGTCAACTCCGTTCGACCTGTATGGAACACCGGATTTTGAGCATATTTAGGGGATTTGCAGGAAATACTGATTTCACGTATCTTACCGTATTTTTACATAATTTCACGCGAAAATGGAGTAAAAATGGGGTATGGATTCAGTAAAAATGGGGTATGACATATATCTAACAATGTATAATAGGGAATTTCACACAGTAAATGCCTGATATTGCCAATTGAATATTTTAAACATCTGAATAAGTCCATGTACTTGTATAACTACAGGTATGTGGGCTTATTTTAGTGCTTAAAAATAATAGGTAAAGTTTGCAGATGAGTATGAGAAACGGTTTATCAGATTAGAAATAAGCAACAGAAAAAACATACTCGAAGAAATGGTGATTTAATAGAACAAAAACAAGGATAAAATGACAATGAACAAAACAATATATGAAGCAGAGTTTACCAAAATGGTACATGATAAAATGAGAGAAGCTAATAGATTCAAAGAATATGAGAGAATACCCCAAAATAGGATAGGTGGAGATTACTGGAATACTTACTGGACAATCCGTTATATGCTTCGCACTATGACAGATATTTTAGAAAATGGAGATAAACTGGTATTATTAGGATACTTCACTGTAAAGCCTAAATTTTATAAGGAAAGAACAGCATGTCCTGGAATGGAAAGAACAGGAAAAAATGTGTATGAGATTCCAGAAAGATATAAGGCAAAGTTTAAATCTGGTACTGTGTTAAATCGTGCTTGCGAAGCGTATGGAGATTATCTCAAAGAAGAAGCAAATAATAAAGATGATGAATACGAAGAAGGAGAAGAAGAGTAATGAGATGTAAAGATTGTGAATATGTAAAATGCTATGCTGTCAATAAGAAGATGTATTATTGTGACAATAGAAATAGAACAAATCTGATGGGTAAACTGGGCGAGGATGTTTTACCTGAGACAAGTCCTGAGTGGTGTCCAATGGCTGATAGGACAATTGATGAAAAATAATATGGATGAGAAAGGATTAGAGAAGTAATGGAATTAAATAATACAGAAATGAAGATGCAGTATATTCTTGATGAAAATAAAAATCTGGCAGAGATACCACTAACAGATATGCGACCTGTAGAGCATCCAATTAAATATAAATTAGTCAGTGCATTTGAAGTATTTGTAAGAGTGCCAGGTACAGAAAACTATTGGATTTCTAATTACGGAAGAGGTGTAAATAATTATAGAAATTCAGATAAGAATAAATTCTATGAGCATAAACAAGGGCAATGCCATTATACAGTTTATGCAATATCACGAACACCAGAAAAAATTAGAGGAAAACTGACAGGTGAAATTATAGTTGAAACAACTAAAAGAGAAACCTGTCCAGAAGAACTGGTGGCAAAAAGTTTTCTGAGACAATATAAAGGTAGATTTAAAGTCTGGCATAAGAATGGTGATTTTGCGGATAACTGGTATAAGAATTTGATATATGTTACTGGTGAAGATTTTAGAAATCTGAAAGCAGGTAAGATTACATGGCAGGAATTAGGCTATGAGCAGGAATATATTGAGTATGTCAACAATGCCAAGAATCAAGCAATGACTGCGTATGGTTCTGTTTCTAGTCGTTGTAAAGGTGAAAATAACAGTGAGAGTGCGCACAAGTGTTATGATGATGTTGAAATGTGTCAAGAATGGAAAGATGATCCGCAGTTATTTGTCAAGAGATACTTGGAATTGTATTATGAAGTACCAGGCGAATCAATGGCTGTAGACAAGGATTTATTTGGTAATGGAAGCAAGGTATATTCTCCAGAGACAATCTGTATTCTGCCACAAGGCTTAAATACATTACTTGCCAACAGTAAAAAGCACTATAAAGATGGGGAAACACCAGACAATGTGCTTCCTCTTGGAGTAAGATATAATGGTAAAGTCAATAAATATTACGGACAGATTACTTATTTTGGTACAGAAGATGAAATTGATTTACCATATAGAGATACAATAGCAGAAGCATTTGCAGATTATAAGAAATTCAAAGAATGCGACATTGCAATTACGGTGTCAAAATACAGAGATAAGATACCAGAATACATATATGAGAAACTACTTACGGTGAGAGTAGAGCCGTATTGATGTGTATATCCTAGAGAATACGGGCATAATATTGACTAAATAATTGATTCAAGACTGGGTTTATGATACAATATAATCAAGAAATAAAGGTATATTTGTATGAACCCAGTTGTTGACATAACATGACTGGGTGTTATATTCTTATGAATAATAATGCAAATTTTGAAGAACAGAAGGAGGTTGATTGTATGGCATTAGCACAGAAACGAAATCCAGGGTGTATTATTACCTGTGGCAAGGAAAAAACATTCTTTAAAAAAGTAAATGAAAATCGACCGACTGAGGCATTTTGGAATGAATGCAAACAGTTACGCAAAAATTTGAATACAGAATCAATTAATGCGTTAAATGCGTTGATGGATAAGGAAGATTAATAGGCATATCAGGGAAAACAAAATCCTTGGTATGCCTATTTTTTTATGTTTTATACGTCTGCTGCTGAGCAATACTCTTTAATGTAAAACCACCGCCCCCTATAAACATGTATATTAAATTTTAAGAACGAATGATACACACGTGAGGAAATCTTCATATGATATATAAAAATTCATTATAAAGCGAAATACAAGGTTTGAAAAGCATTCTAAGAGCATGATTTATTATCATAGAGGTTGATCTTCATCAGAAGGAACATAGACACAAATATCCTGTATCTGACAGTGCAGAATACGGCACAAGTCATTAACTGTCTTCATAGAGATGTCTTGATTATGTTTAAGACGATGTAAAGTGCTATGAGACATATGATGCTTGCTTGTCAAAGTATACCAGTTTTCATTTGTTTTCTTTAATGTTTCCCAGAATGGACTGTAATCTATCATGGCTGTTCCTTTAAGGATATTTGATATTATTACCATAAAATAGATTCTTATACTTGAATATCTTCGTAATAACGAATATAATGTAAGTATTACAGAAATGTGATAGTGAATACGAAATGTCGAACAAATTTGACAAAAAGAATTGCACATTGTGTTCCATAGTAGTATAATTAAATTGTGAATTTTATGTGAAATGTTTGTTCAATTGAATACGGCATAGCCAGGGAAATCTGGTGACGCAAAACTACAGGGTCTAAGCGAATGTATGACAGCCAGTTGCAACTATGATAATTAAGGCATTGCTTCAAGTGTGATTGGGGCAATGTATTTTTTTAAGAAACAGAGAGAAGAGGACAAAAGAATGAAGAAGAAAGTGTTAGCTTTTTTGCTTGCCAGTACGATGATTATAGAACCATTTACTGTGGCAAGTGCAGCGGATTTTTCTGATGGTATGGGACAGGATACTGTACAGTTCAGTGATGATGTGGAAGATGTACCAGAAGTAGAGAATGATGATGTGGATCAGTTTGGTACGGATGCTGTTGGTGAGGGAGAAGAATCAACAGAAACTCATGTACAAATTGGTGATAAAGTCTGGGTTGATTTTGATTATTCTACAGGGACTGCCACTATTTCTGGTACTGGTGATATGTGGGATTATATGGAGGATGGATGGGATTCAAATTCAGGTGAGAAAGAAAATCCATTTACAAAATTGCAAAATCCAGGTGGAAATATTATTATAAAGAAGATAATTATTTCTGATAAAGTTACAAGTGTAGGAAATTATTTTTTATATGGATATACAAAATATGATGACTTTAATTCTGTCAATATATCATTGGGATCTTCGATTAAAAAAATTGGTGATTATGCTTTTGGGGGATGTAATATCGAAGCAATTATTTTACCTGATGAATTGGAAGAATTAGGAGATTATAGTTTCGATGATTGTGGATTAACGGAGATAACTATACCAGAAAATATTAAATCTATTGGTAGAAGATGTTTTGGAAATTGTGATAGTTTAAAAAATGTCATTTTACCAGATTGTTTAACTGATATTCCAGATGAAATATTTTTGGACTGTGATAATCTTGAAGAAATAGATTTACCTTCTTCATTGAAAAGATTAGGAGATGAATCTTTTAATAATTGTAAAAATTTAAAAGAAATTATCTTACCATCGAATTTGAAAACATTGGGTGTAGGTGCTTTTTCTAATTGCAATAGTCTAACAGAAATTACATTGCCTGCTTCTTTAAAAGAGATTAAAGAAGATGGTTTTGATATAAGTGGAGCTTTTAGAAATTGTACAAATTTAAGAAAAGTCAATTTTGAAAAGGGATTTTCTGCAAGTATACCCGGAATGATGTTTGAAAATTGCAAACTTCTCACAGAAATTTCGATACCAGAAAATGTTTCATGTATAAGTTCTACTGCCTTTGATAATTGTTGGCGTTTATCAACAATAACGATTAATGGAGCTAAAACAGAGTTATTTTCAGATGCATTTAGAGGATGCCGAAACCTAACAAAAATAATAAGTTATAGTTGTTCATATGCAAAAAAGTATTATGATTCGTTAAGTGCGGATCAAAAAAATCAAATTACATTTAAATTTATAAAAGAGAATGAGCATGAATTTAGTTCTGAAAAAGAAACAATAAAGGAACCAACCTGTACAGAAAAAGGAATAAAAGCTAACAAATGCAATATTTGCGGAGTAATAGATGAATCAAGTAAAGAAGAACTTCCTGCATATGGTCATAAGTGGAATAACGGAGTAATTACCAAACAGGCTACAGAAACAGAAGAAGGCGAAATTAAATATACTTGTTGGAGATGCAATGAAACAAAGACAGAATCTATTCCTAAATTGTCTGCTATAAATTTACAAATTTCTCAAGAAGAACAATATTGGAATGGACATTATCAGTATCGTTTTTGGTGCACGTCTAACAAAG
>OAUC01000948.1_pt1 | contig 11416 bp, 10 predicted proteins | sample 1495091 | NCBI WGS metagenome assembly OAUC01 (sample SAMEA2579997, study PRJEB22360) | human gut metagenome | biome: human gut; feature: human-associated habitat; material: faeces | place: Denmark | collected 2008/2010
AGGCGACCTGAACCTGACACTGAGAGGCGAGACCGGCGGCAACGATGTTCTTGGCGACATAGCGGCAGGCATAGGCAGCGGAGCGGTCAACCTTCGTCGGATCCTTGCCGGAGAAGGCGCCGCCGCCGTGCGGGCAGTAGCCGCCGTACGTGTCGACGATGATCTTGCGACCGGTCAGACCGCAGTCGCCCTGCGGACCGCCAACCACGAAGCGGCCGGTCGGGTTGATGAGGAAGCGGGTGTCCTTGAGCCATTCGGCAGGCATGACAGGACGGATGATCTTTTCAATGACTTCGTCAATGAACTCAGCCTTCATGTGCTTGCCCTCGGACATTTCAGGGGCATGCTGCGTGGAGAGCACGATCGTGTCGCAACCGATCGGCTTGCCGTCGCGATAGCGGAGCGTCACCTGGCTCTTGGCGTCAGGGCGCAGAGTCGGGAAGGTACCGTTCTTGCGCACAATGCTCTGACGCTCGACGAGACGGTGGGCGTAGTAGATCGGCGCGGGCATGAGGGTCGGCGTTTCGTCGCAGGCGTAACCGAACATCAGGCCCTGGTCGCCGGCACCGAGGTTGAGTTCGTCGTCGGCGGCGCTGTCGACACCCTGAGCGATGTCCTGAGACTGCTTGTCGTAACCAACGAGGACGGAGCAACCCTTATGGTCGATGCCGTATTCGGTGTTGTCATAGCCGATGCGCTTGAGAACGTCGCGGGTGAGGCCGATGTAATCGACGTTGGCGCCCGTGGTGATTTCACCTGCGAGAACGACGAGGCCCGTGGTGCAGAGGGTTTCCGCGGCAACGCGGCTCATGGGATCCTGTTCGAGACAGGCGTCGAGGACGGCGTCAGAGATCTGGTCCGCGACCTTGTCGGGATGACCTTCACTGACGGATTCGGAAGTAAAAAGATATTCGCTGGCCATTGCCATACTCCATTAGGAATGAGAAGGACAGCGCCTAACGCAATGAGGTATGTCGACTGCCAGTCGATTGCGCAAGACGCTTTAGCGGTATTTGTCATCGCCCCGCAAGTTGTCTTTGTTAACTCGGCGAACGTCGAATAATACAACCATCAGGATTTCCGTGCCACTGAAGGCACGAATGAATCTGAGCGTGGCATCGTTCGTGACGTGTCCTTATTGTGAATCTGTATTCTTTTGTCTGGCTGAAGGTCGTCAGGTTCTTTTCTCTGCCTGCAGGAATACTCTCCTCGTGGAGGTTGCCCGATTGTATGTTCCCGACAGTCAAGGTACATCCGGGCGAGCTTCGCACTCTATATCTGGTTCAGGCCGTTCACGTGTTTGAGAATCGGGCCCTGCCTCGCAGCCTGGTCCCAGTGGCGTGATCGTGTCGAAGGACGACGGCTCATGTACTCGGGTTCGACCTGTTCACGTGCTTGAGAATCGAGGGGGCCTCGTTGTCCTGTGCCGGTGGCGTCATCGTTGTCGTCGCCTGCGGCAGTAGGAGAGTTAAGGCGATTGTCGAAGGGCGATGGCTTTCTGGGGCGGCCTGTTCACGTGTTTGGGAATCGGGCACCGCCTCGCAGCCTGGTCCCGGTGGCGTGATCGTGTCGAAGGGCGACGACTCATGTGCTTGGGTTCGACCTGTTCACGTGCTTGAGAATCGGGTTCCGCCGTGCGGCGGAGTCCCATTTGGTTCATGTCGGGACTGGGACTAAATCCGATAAAATTGATTGTTTGGATTACTTCTCTCGAATGGACGCAAGACATGGACTGGTTGCTGAAGCTCTTTTCAAGGCTCCCTCTGCGTTTTTTGCAGGTCGTGGGGGCGGGCATCGGAGGCCTGACCTTCAAGCTGTCCCCAGCCACCAGGGCCCGGGCTATGGAGAATCTGAAGCTGGCTGGTTATGACGATCCTCATCTGCATGAACGAGTCGGTCGCAATGCGGGCCGACAGGCCATGGAGAGCCTTTGGGTTTGGTACCGTCCTGCCGAGACTGTGCTCAAGCGTGTTCATATCGCGCCGGAAGCCGAGGCAATGGTGCGCGAGGCCGTTGACAGTGGTCGTCCGATTGTTTTTCTGACGCCGCACGTCGGTTGCTTTGAGGTGCTTCCCGTGTGGTTTGCCGCCACGTTCTTTGAAAGGACGGGGCGCGGCATTTCCATTCTTTACCGCCCGCCCAAGGTGAGTCTTCTCAGAAAGATCGTGGGCGAGGCGCGTCAGGCTCCCGGCATTCAGGCTTGCCCGACGACGATTGCGGGTGTCAAGAAGATGATCCGCAACATGAAGCAGGGACATACATTCGGTGCGTTGCCTGATCAGGTTCCTTCCAAGGGGGAGGGCGTCTGGGCCGACTTTTTCGGCAGGCCTGCTTACACGATGACGCTTCCTGTGCGCGTCGCGCATCAGTTCAAGGCTGATCGCTTCTTCGTCTGGGGCGTGAGAAGTGGCGACGGCTGGCGCATTGAGGCTGTGAAGTGGGATGAACCGCTTACAGGTGACACCGAAAAGGACGCCGAGGCGATGAACCGCCAGATCGAGGCCGTCATTCGCCGCATGCCTGAACAGTATGCCTGGAGCTACAACCGCTACAAGACCCCTGCAGGAGCGCATCCCAAGCAGGCCGGAGACAAAAAGTGAACGTTTTCTTTGCCAAGTTCTGGATCCGTGTGGTTCGGTCGATGAAGAATCTGCCGATGTCCGTGCGCGAAGCTCTTGCGAAAGTCATTGCCAGAATCCTCTGGCTCGCCATTCCGAAGCGTCGCCATGTCATCGAGACGAACCTGAGGCTCTGCTTTCCCGAGCTTTCCGAGTCCGAGCGTCGCTCGCTGGCACATCGTGTCTATGTCCGCCTTGCGCGCGCTGCTGTCGATCACGGCACGCTTTGGGAATCCGACAAGGAGACGATCCAGAAGTTCGTGACCTTTGAGGGGCTTGAAAACCTGCTTGAAAACAAGGGTGAGCCCATCATTGTTGTGGCACCGCATTTCGCAGGTCTCGACGCTGCAGGCATTGCGCTCAACACCTACGTGCGCGGTGTGTCGCTTTATCAGAAGCAGAGCAATCCTGCCTGGGATGAAGCAGTGCTCGCTGGCCGCAAGCGCTTTTCCGACCCCGTCCTCATCGCCAAAAGCAACGAGAGCGATCTGCGCCCCGTGTTGCGCGCCATCAAGGAGGGGCTTCCCTTCTATTACCTGCCCGACATGGACCACGGGATCAAGAACTCGATCTTCGTGCCGTTCTTCGGTGTACAGGCAGCCACGCTGCCGATGGTCTCGCGTCTTGCGCGAGTGACGAGGGCAAAGGTCCTCTGGTGCATTGCCACGATGACCGAAGATGGCTACCACGTCATCATCTCCAAGCCGTGGGAGAACTTCCCGACGGCCGACTTCGAAGCGGATACCCGAAGGCTCAATGCCGAACTCGAGGAATGGATTCGTGCATATCCCGACCAGTACCTCTGGGTCCACCGCCGCTTCAAGACCCGCCCTGAGGGCGAGCAGTCACTCTACTGAAAACGACTGAAAAGAATACCTGAAATGAGAACGCTGAAGTTTACGAAAATGCAGGGTGCCGGCAATGACTTCGTGATGCTTGACGGCATCCGACAGGACATCGAGCCTACGCCTGCCCTCATCCGCTATCTGGCCGACCGTCGCTTCGGCATTGGGGCTGATCAGGTGCTGATGGTCGAGCGTGCCAGGCTTCCTGGTGTTGATTTCCGCTATCGCATCTTCAACTGCGACGGGGACGAGGTCGAACAGTGCGGCAATGGCGCCCGCTGTTTCGCCGTCTTTGTTCGTGAAGAGGGGCTCACCGACAAGACGAGCATTCGCGTTGAGACGATGAAGGCCGTCATCGAGCCCGAAGTGAGGCCTGACGGCCGTGTGACGGTGAACATGGGGCCTGCCCGCAAGGCGCCCGAAGTGTTGCCCTTTGTTCCCGAAGGCCTCGAATCCGGCACGGAAGGTGCCTCGAGGATTTATCATGCGCATCTCTCCTGTTCCGACGTCTGGTTTTCCGCCGTGTCGATGGGCAATCCGCACGCCGTGATCCGCGTCGAGGATGTCGACGCCGCTCCTGTAGCGGAGGTCGGCCCCAGGATGGAACATTTTTCTGCCTTTCCTGCCCGTGTCAACGTGGGCTTTCTGCAGGTTGTCTCCCGTACGCGCGGCAAGCTCCGCGTCTGGGAGCGTGGTGCAGGTGAAACGCTCGCCTGCGGCACCGGCGCCTGTGCAGCCGCAGTCGAGGGCATCAGCCGCGGCTGGTTTGACGAAGAGGTGACGCTTCAGGCCCGTGGCGGCGAGCTCACCATCCGTTGGGAAGGCCTCAAGAAGCCGGACGCACCCGTCATGATGACGGGGCCGGCAACGACCGTTTTTAAAGGTGTCATCACTATTCCTGAAGGCATTTAAGTCATGATTGATCTGGTTCTGAAGAAATCCAAGGAGCGCTCCCTTCTGCGCCGCCATCCGTGGGTCTACGACACGGCGGTTCAAAAGGTGGTTCTCGACTCCAAGAAGACTGCTCCCGCAAGCGGCGAGACTGTTCGCGTCGTCTCTTTCGACGGCCGTTTCCTCGCCTGGGCAGCCTATTCGCCCGAATCGACTATCCGCGCACGTTGCTGGTCCTTCAAGGAAGAGGAGGTGATCGATGCCTCTTGGTTCGAGAAGAAGCTTCGTCACGCCGTCGAGGCTCGTGCCTGCCTGCGTGACCGCACGAGTGCCGTGCGTCTCGTTTTCGGCGAGGCGGACGGACTTCCCGGCCTGATCGTCGACCAGTACGCCGACTGCCTCGTGACTCAGTTCCAGTCTGCGGGCGTTGAGGCTCATCGAGAGCTGATTGCCGACCTGCTGATGGAGATCACGGGTGCAAAGACGATCTTCGACCGATCCGACGCGGCCACGCGCCAGCGTGAGGGTCTGCCCATCCGGAGCGAACTGCTGCGCGGCGAAGAGCCGCCTGCCGCGATTGAAGTCGTGGAAGACGGCGTGCGTTATGGCGTTGACGTGCGCGTCGGTCACAAGACCGGCTTCTATGTTGACCAGCGTGAAAGCCGCCTGACGGCCCAGAAGGTCGCGGAGGAGTTCCGCCGCGTCCACGGCAGGGGCATGCGCGCGCTCAATTGCTTCTGCTATACGGGCGGCTTCTCTCTTGCACTCCTCAAGGGCGGTGCGGCCGAAGTCGTCTCCGTCGACTCTTCTCAGGAGGCCCTTGACATGGCCGCCGCCAATGCCAGACGCAATGGTTTTGAGGGTGACTGCGCCAAGTTCGTCTGCAAGGACGTCTTCACGTATCTGCGCGAGCTTCGTGATGCGGGCGAGAAGTTCGATCTGGTGATTCTCGATCCTCCGAAGTTCGCCTCGAACCATCGCCATGTCGAACGCGCGGCCCGTGCCTACAAGGACATCAACCTCAACGGTCTGAAGCTCCTTTTGCCCGGCGGCCAGCTCTTCACGTTCTCGTGCTCGGGCGCGGTGGACGTCGATCTCTTCCAGAAGATCGTTGCGGGCGCCGTTTTTGACGCCAAGGTGGACGCCTGGGCCGTCGGCCGCTTCGGCGGCGGCATCGACCACCCGCTTCTGATGACCTACCCCGAAGGCGAATACCTGAAGGGACTTCATCTCCTGGTGAGGCCCTGAGGCGTAGACTGATTGCATGCACAACCACGGGCTCGCCCGTGGTTGGTTCGTTATTGACGAGGATAAGAAAATGATGGTTGAAGAACAACAGCCGGACATTCCGGTGACGATCCTTACGGGTTTTCTCGGCGCCGGCAAGACGACGCTGCTGAATCGCATCCTCAGCGAGAACCACAACTACAAGATCGCCATTGTCGAAAATGAATTCGGCAAGGAGAACATCGACACGGATCTGCTTGTTCAGACGGACAGGGAACAGATTGTGAACATGAACAACGGCTGCGTCTGCTGCACGATCCGCGGCGACCTGTCCAAGGTTCTCACTGATCTGCGCCTGCGTCGCAGCAGGGGCGAGATCAAGTTCGACTACGTCGTCATCGAGACCAGCGGCGTTGCCAATCCTGGTCCCGTCGCCCAGACCTTCTTCATGGACGATGCCGTCGCCGCCTTCTTCCGTCTTGACGGCGTGGTGACGGTCGTTGACTGCAAGCACGGTTCCGCCACGCTTGACGAGGAGGCCGCTGCGCGCGATCAGGTCGGCTTTGCAGACCGAATCCTGCTTTCGAAGACGGATCTCTGCACGGCCGAGGAAGTTGCGGCCATGGAGCAGCGTCTTCGTCAGATGAACGCCCGCGCCCCGATCCGCCGCGTCAACATGGGCGAATGCCCTGTTGACGAAGTGCTCAACATCACGGGCTTCAACATGAACGACGTGCTTGATGTTGATCCTGCGTTCTTCAACAACGATCATCACATGCACCATCACAACGACGACATCCACTCGTTTGTGTATGAGTCCGATCGACCGTTCAATCCGATGAAGCTCGAACGCTACATCGCTTCGCTCACGAGCGTCTACGGTCAGGACATGCTTCGCTACAAGGGCGTTCTCTATCTGAGCGGCACCGACCGCCGAGTCGTCTTCCAGGGCGTGCACATGCTTGCCGTGAGCGACGTGCTTGATACGTGGGGCGACCGCAAGCCCTTCTCGAAGATTGTGTTCATCGGGCGCAATCTTCCCGAGGAGGCCATCAAGCGCGGCCTCGCCACCTGTCTGGACTAGAGGCGTGGAGCAGGTGCGGGATTGACTCTCAGGGAAGTTACTGAAATAAAACGGCCTTGGGCAGTTGGCAAAGGGTCTAGTTTTCCTGTATAAAGCCATATTCCTGACGGCCGCACCGCTTTGTTCGGCCACACAATGCCAATCTAAATACAAAGACGAGAAGTTATGGGCACGACTAAACTTTTGACGGTTGACGAGCTCCTGAAGATGTCGGAAGACGACTACATGGATGAGCGCCAGCTTGCATTTTTCAAGAACCGCCTTCAGACGATGGAAGCGGAGCTTCGTGCAAATGCTGATCAGACGACGGTGAATCTTCGCGAAACGACGGTTGTGCCCGATCCGGCCGACCGCGCCACGATCGAAGAGGAGCACGCGCTTGAACTGCGTACCCGTGACCGCGAGCGCAAGCTTCTGAAGAAGGTTCAGGCTGCGATCAAGCGCATCGACGACGGCGAATACGGCTATTGCGAGGAAACCGGTGATCCCATCGGCGTCGCCCGTCTGCTCGCCCGCCCGACCGCCACGCTTTCTCTCGAGGCCCAGCAGCGTCGCGAACTCAAGCAGAAGCTCTACGGAGACTGATGCTGCGGGGAGTCAACCCTGCCGGATGCGCCCGAAACCCGGGCGCTCCCATGAACTCGGCAATCGTTGTCCGTAAAATGACGGACGGTTGCCGAGTTTTTTTGTATTTGCGGTTCGAACAGAAGGAAACCTATGCCGAAGTTGTGGCTATTTGATCTCGATGACACGCTCTTTGAGGCGTCGGGCGGCATGCTCCACAAGATTCATCTGCTGATGAACGAATACATGTGCAGAGAGCTCGGCATGGAATGGGAGGAGGCTTCGGCTCTTCGCCGGCGCTACTGGAGCGTTTACGGCGCCACGTTCCTGGGGCTCTGGAGGCATCATGGCATCGATCCCCGGGACTTCCTGAGCTTTGCGCACGATTTCGATCCGCGTCCCTACATCCAATTCAGCGGATGTCCCGCAGAGGACGTGAAGAGGCTTCCCGGACGCAAGGTCGTCTTTACGAACGGTCCGCGCAACTATGCCCGGGCCGTGCTTGAAGCGCTGGAGCTTGACCATGTTGTGGACGGCCTGGTGGCCAGCACTGACATGCATGCGCTGGGCCAGTGGCGTCCGAAGCCGAGTCGCCTGATGTTTCTGATGACGTGCCGGCGCTGGGGCGTTTCTCCCGCCGACACGGTCTTTGTTGACGACAGTCCGATGAACCTCATGGCTGCGCACGCCGAGGGGATCCGGACGGTCTGGTGCACGGGGTACCGCAAGAAGAACGGCAAGCTTGCCAACCGCATCGTGCGTCCCTGTGCGGACTTTACGATCGGGCACATCAGGGAGCTTTCCCGCCTTCAGTTCGGAACGCCGGACGACAGAATTTTTAGCAATGGGTGTTTGAATGTTCTCACGCATCGCCGCAGCCTATGCGCTGCTTGACGGGGTACGCCGTCTTCTGGTGAACCTTCTCTTTCTCCTGACGCTCGTTACGCTGGCGGTCGTCTTCTGGGTGGCCTCGGAGGCGCCGAACCTGCCCAAGGGAACGCTTCTTCGCATTGACCTGGTCGGAGAAGTGAAGGAGAGCGGTCCTGCAGAGCCGTCGTTCATGCTGTCCATGTTCGGGCAGGATTCCTTTGAAGAGAATACGAGGCTTGCGGACGTCGTTGATGCGCTCGACAGGGCGGCGCATGACGACCGCATCGCGGGCGTCGTGCTTCGTGTCGACGATCTGGCGGGAGCGGGCATGGCCTCCATTCGTGAAATCGGAGCCGCGATTGACCGCTATCGTCAGACGAGCGGGCATCAGGTCTGGACATGGAGTATTTCGTACACGCAACCGCAGTATCTGGTCGCGGCGCATGCCGATCACGTCGGCATTCATCCGATGGGGGATGCCATCGTCAAGGGGCTTTCCGCCACGACGTTCTACTGGGGACCGCTTCTGAACGCTGCGGGGCTTGAGGTCGAGGTGCACAAGGCGGGCGCCTTCAAGAGCGCTCCCGAGATCTTTACGTCGGGCAGGCCTTCGGCGGAAAGTCTTGCAGCCCAGAAGAGTTACATGGACGACGCTTGGGCGGGGCTTGTGAGCCGTCTCGAGGCTCGTCGTGGTCTGGTCAACGGCACGGTCGAGAAGTTCATCGCCGGGATTGCGAAGGACGGAACGACGGAAAAGTCGCTCTCCGTTTTCTTCAGGGAGGCAGGACTCATCGACGAGCTTGAGACGCGAGATGCCTATCTTCAGAAGCTTGCCGACAAGTATGCAGGCGGTCAGGTGAAGGACCTCAAGGCCATTGACGCCACGGCCTATCTGGCCGCGACAGAGACCGTTTCAGCGGGAGACACAGTGGCCGTCCTCATTGCGGAGGGTGAGATCACGGGCATGCCCGAGCTTGGTGGCATGACGCCCGACGGCATCAATGGCGTGATCGATGAAATTCAGGAGGATCCCAAGGTCAAGGCCCTCGTCGTGCGCGTCAACAGTCCCGGCGGTGATGCGGTTGCGGCGGAACTGATTCGTGCTCGTCTGGTTGAGTACAAGAAGAAGACGGGGAACCCTGTCATCATCTCGATGGGCGACACCGCGGCTTCCGGCGGCTACTGGATCGCCACGGCGGGGGACCGCATTGTGGCGGATCCGCTTTCCATCACGGGCTCGATCGGCGTCTTTGCGATGAGCGTGCACGCCGAGGGACTTCGTGAGGAGCTGAAGGTGGGACGCGGCGGCTACCGCACGACGCCGCTTGCGGACTTCGGCAATCCTGCTGCGGCGCCCGGCGATGTGGAACGCAGACTCATCGAGGGAGGCGTAAGCCGTACGTACGCGGACTTCAAGAAGCTGGTGGCCGAGTCCCGCAACATGTCCGTTGAGGAGGTCGAGCGCGTCGCCCAGGGCCGCGTCTGGACGGGTGCTCAGGCCGTCAAGTTCGGTCTGGCGGATGCTCAGGGCGGACTGGACGAGGCCCTGAAGCTTGCGGGCCGTGAGGTAGTGCCGGGGGGCGAAGCGGCCGGCCGAAACTGCATCCGTGCTGTGGGAGCCTGTCGACACGTCCTGGCGGGGGGCGCTGCGTGCGCTCCTGCAGAGCAGGGCGGGGGCGGCCGTGGGAAAGGTCCTCGAGGTGAGGCAGACGCTTGATGCGCTTGCCGCTCAGTCGAACCGACCGCTGGCCTGGGCTCCGTTCGAGCCGACGCTGTAAACTTACGCTTTTCCAAACTTCAGCACTGTAGAAGAAAGAACATCATGACGGATGCCGTCGAAGTTACGCTCTCCCATCGACGCACGAAGGGAGAGCGCCGCCAGAAAGTCCTGCAGCACCTTGCAGGCATGCTCAACGAAGCAACGCTTGAAAAGATCACCACGGCGCGCATTGCCGAGGCGATGGACATCAGCGAGGGCCTTCTTTACCGCTACTTCAAGAACAAGGCGGACATGTTTGACGCACTGATCGATTTTGCCGAGGAGAGCCTGATGGGGCTGACGGGGCAGATCCGTGCGTCGGAGGGCATGTCCGGCCTCGATCAGGTGAGGGCCAGCGTGAATGTGATGCTGCAGTTTGCCGACGCCAATCCCGGCATCACGCGAGTCATGACGGGGCAGGTTCTCGTCTACGAGGATCCCAGGCTCATCGAACGCGTCAGCCGACTGCATCTCGCCCTTGAGGCGGGTCTGAAGCTGAGTTACCGCACGGCCGTTGCCGAAGGGGCGCTTAAGACGCCAATCGATGCGTCCGGCAGGGCGTCCCTCCTGATGGCGTCCGTGCTCGGCCAGTGGCAGCGTTTTGTGCTGACGGGTTTCAAGGTGCGCCCCGGGCTCAAGAGCAGCTCCGATACGGAGCTCTTCCTGAAGCCTTGAGCAGGGAGACTGAAGATGGAAAAAGGAGGTCGCGGATAGTTTCGCGGCCTCCTTTTTTGGTCAGTGCGGCTTAGTTTTCGGTCTTGGCGTCTTCAGCTTTGTCAGCTTTGGCGTCTTCGGCCTTCTTCTCCGTCTTGGAGGCCTTGGCTCGATCAGCCTTGAGCTTTTCGGCCGCCGCTTCGGCCTTGAGCTTCTTCACCAGGTCGCGGGGCTTGCCGCGGTACTTGGATTCGGCCACGGGCTTGCTCTTGAGGAAATTGACGGCCTGCTGGAGCTGCCAGTCCTTGTCGTCGCCGAACATGTACTGGTAGTCGGGGATTTCGCCTTCCTCGTCATCGTAGGGCAGATCCTTGAGCAGGTCCTTCTCATCCTTATTTTCATCCTGATTGATCAGGTGGTGCGTGAGGTCGGCCTCGCGGATCTGGAAGGAGGGGTAGTTGCCCTTCGGAGTGTCGTCGACATAGATGTCGGGGATGATGCCCTTGGCCTGAATCGAGCGGCCCGACGGCGTGTAGTAGCGTGCTGTCGTGAGCTTCACGGCGACGGTCTTGTCTCCGAACTTCATCGGCATGATGGTCTGCACGGAGCCCTTGCCGAAGGAGCGGTCGCCCATGATGGTCGCGCGCTTGTGGTCCTGCAGGGCGCCCGCCACGATTTCGGAGGCGGAGGCGGACGAGGAGTTGATCAGGACGACGATGGGCACCTTCTTTGCGACAGGCGTCAGGCCGGAGAGCGCCCTGACGGCGTTGCCCGCGCGGTAGTCGGCTTCGACCGCCTTGAAGGTGTAGTCGGACTGCGCCTGACGTCCCTTCGTGGAAACAACGTCGGAGCCCTTCGGCAGGAAGGCGGCGGGGGCGCCGATGGGCGGCCGGGAGCTCGTCGT
>OAUC01000950.1_pt1 | contig 11380 bp, 10 predicted proteins | sample 1495091 | NCBI WGS metagenome assembly OAUC01 (sample SAMEA2579997, study PRJEB22360) | human gut metagenome | biome: human gut; feature: human-associated habitat; material: faeces | place: Denmark | collected 2008/2010
AGGTTACGATCACATGGCTGGCGCCTGCATCCAGTTATTCTTCCGCATTTTCCGCCGTGATACCGCCGCCGATCTGCATCCCTCCCGGATATACCGAAAGCGCCAGAAGCGCCTGCGCTTTCGTTGCCTCAAAATATTCGGAATCTCTGGAATTGAGCAGAATGATATGCCCTCCTTTGAGTCCATCCTGTTTATATTTTTCTGCATACCAGGCTGCATCCTGTTCTGAAGTAAAATTGGTCTGTGCCATATCGCCTTCATCTTTTAAGCTGCCGCCGACGATCTGTTTTACTTTTCCGTTATGTATATCAATACAAGGTCTGAACTTCATCACAATTCTCCTTTTATAGAAAAGTGCTGCAAAAACTTCTTCTGCAGCACTTGTTTATCCGGTATTCAAAACCTACTTGTTATTCTCCCGGTTCTGTGTGTTATGATCTTTGGTCATTCCATCCGCAGCATCATCTACCGCATCCGTAGCTCCCCTTGTCAGATCATCCACTCCATTGGTCACACCATCCACTACATCATTCACACCGTCTGTGACATCATCTACCACGTTGTCTGCTTTTCCGTTACTGTTGTCATCTGTACGGTTTTCATTTCTGTCTGTCTTGTCATTGTTGTCCTTTGTTTTGTCAGTTGCATCATTCATTGTTGTATCGTTCTGTGTATCTCTTCTGTTTCCACATGCAGTCGTGCCCAGAAGCATACAGGTACACATCAGCAATACAAGCAGTTTTTTTCTGTTTTTCATAATCTTCTTCCTTTCATAAAATATAGTCTTACACTGTTAAGTTTTCCTTTTTTTAATATTTTATGAATGGAATTTTTTTCTTTTTTATGCTCTTGGTCCTGCTGATTTTCTCAGTTTTTCCAATGCTCTTGACTCCAGCTGACGGATCCGTTCTCTGGTCACGCCGAGTATCTGTCCGGTTTCTTCGAGCGTATGTACATTGCCGTCCTCCAGACCGTAGCGGAGTCTTAAGATTTTCTGCTCTTTTTCTGTCAGCGTGGAAAGCATCTCCTGCACTTCTTCTTTCTGTACCAGTGCCGCAACAGCCTCCTCCGGAGTCGGCTCCTGTGTATCTTCAATAAAGTCTTCCAGATTGCTGTTCTCTTCATCTCCCACCGGAGTCTCCAGAGAAACCGGATTCTTGATATAGCTCTGCATGCGCTCTACTTCTTCTGTTGTCATATGCAGCTCTTTTGCAATCTCCTCTGCTGCCACTTCACGCCCGAGTGTCTGTTCCATCTTCCGCTCTGTTTTGCTGATCTTATTCATATTCTGAGCCACACGGACCGGCACACGAATCTCTCTGGACTGAGAATCCAGCGCCCGCAGAATGGCTTCTTTGATCCACCATACCGCATAGGTGGAAAATTTACTGCCCTTTGTGTAGTCAAATTTTTCCACTGCACGCATCAGACCGATATTACCTTCCTGGATCAGATCCATAAACTGCATTCCTTTTCCGGCATAATGCTTTGCCACCGCAACCACCAGACGCAGATTTGCTTCCTCCATCTTTCGTCGTGCTTCTGTATCTCCTTCTGCGATCTGTCTGCCAAGCTCCAGTTCTTCCTCTGCTGTAAGCATCGGGATCCTGCCGATCTCTTTTAAATAAATCTTTAACGGTTCCGGCATATCCACCGAATCCGGCACCAGATCCTCTGTTTCTGCTCCCAGATCCAGTTCTTCCTCCAACAGTTCCCTTTCTATCTCTTTACTCATATATTTTCATGCCTTTCTTTTCACGTAAGTCTCTGCTTATAGTTTCTCAATCACCTGACCGCTTCTGTAGGCTGCAAGCAGCGACTCCAGATCTGCTACCTGCTCTTTTAATTCGGTGCCGATATCTGTATTTCCAACGAGACGGCGTTCTGTCACCCGTTTCACTACCATGTAATCCGAATGAATATCGCTTCCCTTTTCCACCGCAGCCTCTTTCGACTCAAAAGGCTCATGGGCAACCAGAACAAGACCATAGGAGTTGTAGACAAGGGTATACCCTGCAATTCCCGTCTCTTTCTGATACGCCCTGGAAAAACCTCCATCGATGACCAGAACTTTCCCATTACACTTGATCGGACTTTCTCCGTTTTTACATTTTACAGGAACGTGCCCGTTGACAATGTGGGCTCCCTCCGGGTGCAGTCCGAACTCTTCCAGAATCTCGTCTACCACCGCTTCTTTTTCCAGAAGTTCGTAATACGGATTCTTTTTCTCCAGATGCGTCTCTTTTGCCTCGATAAAATACCGCTCAAAGGTCGCCATCTTGTCTTTTCCGAACAGCGGAGAATCCGGATGCTGCCAGATGCACCACATGATATTCTTTCCTTGCTCTTTTTCCTGTTCATCCAGCGCGAAAAAGCCTTTTCTTACATAGCCTTCCAGCGCATCATACAGACTTTTCCCACGGTAGCTTTTTCCACAGAGCTGTACTTCCTTTAAAGATCCGTCCTCTCTAAGCGGTACGCATCCGTGATACAAAAGATTGTTGTTATACACCTTGTATAATCCACCTTTTGCAAGCAAAAACCGCATATGATCCTGCAGCTTTTCACATCCTGCAAATGCTTTTTCCAGGCGTTCCATAATCTCCTCTTCCTCTTCGGTCAGTTCATACGGAGCTGCCGGATCAATGGTCGGAAACCTGTCATCTTTTAACGGATATTCTTTTCCATCCAGCAGGATCGTGCCTTTTTTATAATCAATCCTGTGCAGCAGTGCACGTTCTTCCATCTGAAATTCCGGATGCTGAAGAATCAGTTTTCCTTCTACCTTAAACTGTATCACGGAAATCGCCTTGTGCATCCGAAGATTCATCTCCATCTCCGCCTTTTGCAGGCGTTCGCTTCCTTTGCGCCTGAAACAGGTACAGGGGTCGTCCCCATAAATGCGAAGTGCAAAATTCGCCAGAGGCAGAAGATTGATCCCGTATCCTTCCTCCAGAATATCCAGATTCCCATAACGGGCACAGATCCGGATCACATTGGCAATGCAACCTCTTTGCCCTGCTGCCGCACCCATCCAGAGCACATCATGATTGCCCCACTGAATGTCCACTGAATGATAGGTCATCAGCTTATCCATGATAATATGCGGGCCCGGTCCCCTGTCATAAATATCACCGACAATATGTAAATGATCGATCACAAGCCTCTGGATCAGATCTGCGATCGCACAGATAAATTCTTCTGCCCTGCCGATCCGGATGATTGTCTGAATGATCTCATTATAGTAGGATTCCTTGTCATGAAGCTCCGCCTTTTCCGTGATCAGTTCTTCTATGACATAAGCAAAATCTTTCGGAAGTGCCTTGCGTACTTTAGAACGGGTGTACTTACTGGCTGCCCGTTTGCTCACCTCGATCAGACGGTACAGCTGAATTTTATACCAGTCTTCCATATGCTTCTCGGTCCGCTTTACCTGCTCTGTCTTCTCTTTTGGATAATAGATCAAAGTAGCCAGCTCCTGCTTTTCCCGCTTCCCAAGCGTATATCCAAATACATCCTCGATTTTGCTTCGCACCGCACCGGATCCATTCTTCAGCACATGGGAAAACGCCTCCCATTCCCCATGAATATCCGTCAGAAAATGCTCGGTTCCTTTCGGAAGATTCAAGATTGCCTGCAGATTGATGATCTCTGTAGAAGCCGCCGCGATCGTCGGATACAGATCCGACAGCCGCTCCAGATATCTTGTCTCTAATTCTTTCATGACACTCCCCGCTCTTTACTCAAACTCTGATTAAAACTGAATCACATCACTCATATCATACATGCCGGCTGTTTTTCCCGCCAGGAACTTGGCTGCTTCCACCGCGCCTTTTCCAAACACGCTTCTGGAATATGCTGTATGCTTAAATTCGATCACTTCATCCATTCCTGCAAAGATCACCTCATGCTCTCCCACGATTGTTCCGCCGCGAACCGCTGAAATTCCGATTTCTTTCTCTTCTCTTTTTTTGCGGTACTGGCTTCTGTCATATACATACGTATATTCATGATCCAGCGCTTCATTGACAGAATCCGCAAGCGCCAGTGCAGTACCGCTTGGAGCATCCACTTTCTGGTTGTGATGACGCTCTACCAGCTCAATATCATATCCCGCAGGCGCCAGTACTTTTGCGGCATCTTTCAAGAGTTTCATCAGCAGATTGATCCCCATGGACATATTCGCTGATTTTAAAACAGCTGTCTGCTCTGCTGCTTTTTCTACTTTTTCAAGCTGGGCTTCAGAAAGTCCCGTGGTACAAAGTACGACCGGAAGCTGTCTGTTCACACAATAGTCCAAAAGTCCGTCCACTGCTGCCGCATTGGAAAAATCGATCACTACGTCTGCCTCTGCATCACACGCTTCCATCGATGAAAACACCGGATACGGATTCTGCACTCCCTGAAACTGATCCACTCCTGCTACAATCTCCACTTTACTGTCTGCTTCCGCAATTTTTGTGATCACCTGTCCCATTTTTCCATTGCAGCCATGCATGATTATCTTTATCATCCTGATTTCCTCCTCGTTCTGTATCTTTCATTTTCCACACCGGAAAACGTTATTCTTTCACGCTATACCGATCCGGACTTTGCAATACACGCCTGCAAAAGACAGACTTTACCCGGATGGGTATACAAAAAAGGATATCACATTCTGGCTATTTGCTCAATCTATGATATCCTTTTAACAATTTTTTATGCTAACTGAATTCCGAACTCCTGCATTGCTTTTTTCAGCTGCACGGTATGTGCTTCACTCAGCTCTGTCAGCGGCATTCTCAATCCGCCGACTTCCATTCCCATCAGATTCACTGCTTTTTTCACCGGGATCGGATTCACTTCGCAGAACAGTGCCTCGATCAGAGGAAGTGCCTTCAACTGTAATGCCCGGCTTCCCGCAATATCTCCCGCAAAGAAGCTTGCACAGATATCATGTGTCTCTCTCGGAGCTACATTGGACAATACAGAAATCACACCTTTTCCGCCCAGTGACAGGATCGGAACGATCTGATCGTCATTTCCTGAATATACATCCACTTTCCCGTCTGTCAGCTGCAAGATCTTCGCTACCTGTGAGATATTTCCGGATGCTTCCTTGACTGCCACAATGTTGTCAGTCTCTTTCGCCAGTGTCGCTACAGTGGATGGCTCAATATTCACTCCGGTCCTGCTCGCTACGCTGTACAAGATGATCGGCGCTTTTGTCTCGGCCGCGATCGCCTTATAATGCGCAATCAGTCCCGTCTGTGTCGCTTTATTATAATATGGGGTTACAAGAAGTACGCCATCTGCACCGCTCTCGGCTGCTTCTCTTGACATCTCGACTGCAGTCCGTGTACAGTTGGAACCTGTTCCTGCAATGACCGGAATCCGTCCTTTCGTCTGTCTGATCGTAAACTTGATGCAGTCCATATGCTCCTCTTCCGTCAATGTAGACGATTCCCCTGTTGTACCGCAGATCACAATACCGTCGGTACCGTTATCACAATGGAACTGAATCAATTCGTCCAGCTTTTCATAATTCACACTTCCATCTGCATGAAATGGTGTAATAATCGCAACTCCTGCTCCTGTAAAAATTGACATATTTATCCTCCTGACCTTGTCGATTCTCTACTCAGTAATGTTTATGAAATTTTATCATTATTCAGAAGTGATGTCAACGATGGGAATGTGAAAAACGTCCTATTCCATGCACTCCAGCTTGCTCACAGATACTTCATAGGCTGTTCGTGTCTGTGTTTCGGTCTCGGAAATTTTCTTCACATAATCTCTGCTCTGGATTCTTCCCAGTATCTGTACATGCTCTCCCACTTCAAATCCGGACGCATACCGTGCATTTCTTCCCCAGCAGATACACGGAATGTAGTCCGATTTTCCGTACGGACGGTTCACCGCCAGAAGCAGGTCCGCAATTTCCCGTCCAAGCGGTGTTTTCCTGTACACCGGCTTTTTACAGATATACCCCTCCAGCAGAATGTGATTTGTTTTCGCTCCATCCAGTTCCTCGTCAATAAATTCTACCTCTCTTACAAACACAGACAGCACCAGGCGGTTTTTCTGTTCTTCATGCCGGTTATAAGAACGGAACTGCCCGGATACCTTGATCGCCTCTCCCGTATAATCCTGCGTCACATCGATCAGACGTTCTGAGATCATGAGAGGAATCCGGTCATTTGAATTACTCAGACGCTTCACAAGCACATCCGCCATATAGAATCCCTCTCCGAACACCTCGTGGCTGTATGTAAACCCGGATGCCACAACTCCCATGATGGTTACCTGATTGTTTTCAATAATCTTATCTGACATAATTTGTAGTACTCCCTTCCTCGTATGTGGTATTTTATATTTTTGAGTCAACTTAAGTCTATGACATCATACCGCAGTTTAGACCCGATTGTCCGAAAAACCGTTCGACAAAATCTATCGACAATTTTTTTATTTGCCTGTCACAAGAGTACTTGTAAAATCTGAAATTTATGATAGAATGAAAAAGTTGTAACAAGAGAACACACATTAACATAAGTAGGAAAGAGTGTAAAATTATGAAAACAAAACGTGAAGATGTTAGAAATATTGCCATTATCGCTCATGTTGACCACGGAAAAACAACACTCGTGGATGAGCTCTTAAAACAAAGCGGTGTATTCCGCGAAAATCAGGATGTTGCGGAACGTGTCATGGACTCCAACGATATTGAAAGAGAACGTGGAATCACGATTCTCTCCAAAAATACTGCAGTCTATTACAAAGGAACCAAGATCAACATCATCGATACGCCCGGACATGCGGACTTCGGCGGTGAAGTAGAACGTGTCCTGAAAATGGTAAACGGTGTCGTACTTGTAGTCGATGCCTTTGAAGGCGCCATGCCGCAGACCAAATTCGTACTGAGAAAAGCACTGGAATTAGACCTTCCGGTTATCGTCTGCATCAATAAGATCGACCGCCCGGAAGCCCGCCCGGATGAAGTGATCGATGAGATCCTGGAGCTTTTCATGGAACTGGATGCTTCTGACGAGCAGCTGGACTGCCCGTTTGTCTATGCTTCCGCAAAATCAGGAATTGCGGTCCTTGACCTTTCTGACGAAGAAAAAGATATGCAGCCATTGTTTGAGACGATCCTCGAATACATCCCGGCTCCGGAGGGCGATCCCGAGGCACCGACACAGATGCTGATCAGTACCATTGATTACAATGAATACGTCGGACGGATCGGAGTCGGAAAAGTAGACAACGGAACGATTCGTGTCAATCAGGATATGCTCCTTTTAAACCATCACGATCCGGACAAGCAGCAGAAAGTCAAGATCAGCAAACTGTATGAATTTGACGGTCTGAACAAAGTAGAAGTAAAAGAAGCCACGATCGGTTCTATTGTAGCGATTTCCGGTATTTCCGATATTTCCATCGGAGACACCCTCTGCTCTCCTGAGAATCCGGAAGCCATTCCATTCCAGAAGATTTCCGAACCGACGATCTCCATGCAGTTCATCGTCAATGACAGCCCGTTTGCAGGAAGAGAAGGAAAATTCGTTACTTCCCGTCACCTGCGCGACCGTCTTCTGCGCGAACTGAACACCGATGTCAGCCTGCGTGTGGAAGAGACGGAGAACGCCGACAGCTTTAAAGTATCCGGACGAGGCGAGCTTCACCTTTCTGTCCTGATCGAAAATATGCGCCGTGAAGGATACGAATTTGCGGTAAGCAAAGCAGAAGTTTTATATCACACAGATGAAAACGGCAAAAAATTAGAACCAATGGAGCTTGCCTACGTGGATGTACCGGAAGAATTTACCGGAACTGTCATCGACAAACTGAGTCAGAGAAAGGGAGAGCTTCAGAACATGGGCGTTTCCAGCGGCGGTTATACAAGACTGGAATTTCTGATTCCTGCCCGCGGACTCATCGGATACCGTGGAGAATTTATGACCGATACCAAAGGAAACGGAATCCTCAACACAAGCTTTAACGGATATGCGCCGTATAAAGGAGATATCCAGTATCGCAAACAGGGATCTCTGATTGCATTTGAGACCGGTGAGTCTGTCACTTACGGACTCTACAGCGCACAGGAACGCGGTACTTTGTTTATCGGACCTGGTGAAAAAGTCTATGCCGGAATGGTCATCGGACAGAACGGAAAAGCAGAAGACATCGAATTAAACGTCTGCAAGACAAAGCATCTGACCAACACCCGTTCCTCCAGTGCAGACGAAGCGCTCCGCCTGACACCGCCTCGTATTTTGAGCCTGGAAGAAGCACTGGACTTTATCGATACCGATGAGCTTCTGGAGGTAACACCGGAAACATTGCGTATCCGCAAAAAAATCCTGGATTCCAGAATGCGTAAACGCAGCAATTTGAAATAATCAGGAGACAACCATGAAAAAATATGCCAATGCCTTTTTGAAATGGATCACTTCAATCCTGGAAGTTGTCATCGCTTTGATCCTTGCAGTTACAATTATCATCATGACCTTTCAGCTGATCCTCTCATTTCAGCATTTGTCAGACCTGAATCAGTATCCAAATTATGACGATATGCTGACTACCTGTTTTAACCTGATCATCGGTGTGGAAATGATACGTATGCTGTATCTCCACACCCCGATCACAGTATTTGAGGTTCTGCTCTTTGCCATCGCAAGACAGATCATCATCGAGCATGGATCACCGCTCAACAGTCTGATCGGCGTGATCGCCATTGCAATTTTATTTGCCACAAGAAAATTTTTGTTTATGACTTTTGATGAGTCTGAAAAGATTATTTTCCGTTCCTCTCAGAAAGTCAAATATATCAATCGTCTGATCCATGTCCACATTCCTTATGAGAATGATGAGACACTGCTGGATGTGCTGTTAAAGAAGATGAAGGAAGATGAAATTGAGATCGGAGTCGGTGCCTGCACTTACTTTTCTGATTTCGGTCTGCGCATCGTTAAGATCACCGATGGAAAAATTACCCGAATTGAAGTAATTCGTTCTATACAATAGAGGAATTCCGTGCTATAATGTTTACATAGTACAAAGAACACTTTATAAAGACAAGTTCTTTGTACAATATAAACAAAAGGAGTTGACCAGTATGAACTTTATTATTAGTGGAAAAAACATCGATGTGACACCAGGTTTAAAGGACGCTATTGAACAGAAATTAGGAAAACTTGAAAGGTATTTCACTCCTGAAACAGAAATTATCGTAACACTCAGTGTGGAAAAAGAACGTCAGAAGATTGAAGTGACCATTCCTGTAAAAGGAAACATTATCCGCTCTGAGCAGACCAGCGATGATATGTATGTATCCGTTGATCTTGTAGAAGAGGTTATTGAAAGACAGCTTCGCAAATATAAAAACAAACTGGTTGCCAGAAGCCAGGGACATCCTACCGCTTCCGGTTCCGGCAATAACTTTAAAAAAGAATTTTTCGAATCAGAAGATGACACTTCTGTAGATGATGAGATCCGCATTGTCCGTACAAAACGCTTTGGCATCAAACCAATGTATCCGGAAGATGCCTGCATCCAGATGGATCTTCTTGGACATGCTTTCTTCGTATTCTGCAACGCAGAGACAGACGAAGTCAATGTTGTCTACAAAAGAAAAGATGGTTCTTTCGGACTGATCGAGCCAGAATTTTCATAAGATAAAAGGGAGTGTCGCAAAATCATCAATAATAGATGATTGAGCGGCACTTCCGCTCGTTATGAGCAAAAATCCGGTGTCTTCTCTATCACCAGAGTAAAACACCGGATTTTTGCCGTACTTTAATAAAACCTCTCGGTTTTCCATTTTTTCTATGCACTTTTTATCAAAAACAGATGCTTCCCTGTCCGCTCATTTTGAATCTTGGCATGCAGTTTATTCAGATTATATCCCAGACACAATAAAAGAATCTCCAGCCTTACTCTCGGTTTTCCTCTCAGTAGAAATCTTTGGAATTGATAATCATTTTTCAGTACGCCAAAGGCTCCTTCTACCTGAATCGAGCGGTTCATCCGGTACTGGATCCCTTTTTCGCTCAGGATGTTTTCATAGGACTCCTGACGCTTTTTCAGAAAGTTCTTCGAAAGATACAGCTTCTTGTTTCCCTTTGATTTCGTACATTTTTCTTTATACGGGCAGCCACTGCAATCTTCACATTCATATATCGTTACTTTTGATTGATAGCCGCTTTTGCTTTTTTGTTTTCTCACAGCAACCGCTCTCAGCTTTTTCTCTGCATGACAGGTGTAGGTATCAGCTGTCTCGTCATATCTCATGTTCTCGCGCTTGCTGATGTCTTTCTTAAAACTTCTCTTTTTCCATTTCTCATAGGTCTGTGGTTTGATGTATGCTTTCTGCCCGGCTCCGCTCAGGTATTCATACGCTTCTTCACTTTCATACCCGGAATCCGCAGTTACGCTTGGATAACGAAATCCCAGTTTCTTTTCCATGTCTTTCAGAAATGGCACAAGCGTCCACACATCGTTCCGGTCCTGGAAAATATCCGCTGCTACAATGTATTCGCTGTCCACTGCGATTTGGACGTTATATCCCGGTTTCAGCTGGGCATTCCTCATGTGGTCGTCTTTCATGTGCATAAAGGTGGCATCCGGATCTGTTTTACAATAATTATTCCGCCCCTGAAAACTGGCGGTATGCCAGTCATAGATCGTCTGGCGCTCCAGAAAACGACGGAACAGCTCCAGATATCTTTGATTTCTGCTTTTCCGTTTTCCTCTTCCATGTACGAAAACCGTCCCGTCCACTCTGCACTTCTCATCCAGAAACCGGCAGATTTCCTGCAGATCCTGGGTACGGGTTTCCTCTCCAACTAGGAACCGACAGAGATACTCCTGGTTCAGAAGACGGACTGCTTCCTGAATCCGCTCATACATCTTTGCTTCCCATTTTCCTACGGATTTCTTCCAGACAAAGGTATATTTATTCGCACAGGCTTCCAGTTTTGTTCCATCAATAAATACCGTTTCTTTTGACAACTCGCCGCTTTCCTCCAGACGTCGGATCATCTGATAAAACAGGTTTTCACAGGCATCCGCCAGAAAGCCGGTTCGGAAACGGGCAATCGTGCTGTGGTCAGGAGCTTTCTGCCCAACCAACAGCCACATGAAGTTGATATCCCGTCTGCAGGCGCTTTCGATCTTCCGGGATGAATAAATATTTTGGGAATAGGCATAGGTAAGGATCTTGAACATGGTCTTGGGGTCCACTGCGGGATTTCTGCCTTTGGCAGAGTAAGCCTGATACAGCAAGCTGTAATCTAATTCCTCCAATTCGTGGCTGAGTAGTCGGACAGAGTCATCATCAGGAACCAAACCTTCCAAATTTAATGGCAAAACCAGTTGATAAGGCTCGCCAAATTCGGTATAA
>OAUC01000956.1_pt1 | contig 11346 bp, 7 predicted proteins | sample 1495091 | NCBI WGS metagenome assembly OAUC01 (sample SAMEA2579997, study PRJEB22360) | human gut metagenome | biome: human gut; feature: human-associated habitat; material: faeces | place: Denmark | collected 2008/2010
TGAAGGTGTCCCCGCGCCGCCCCTGCTGCTGGCCGCGGGCCGATGTGACCCGCCTCCGGCCTGTCCGGAAATAAAATTATTCGCCGCTCCCAGCCGGGAGGAAGAAGCCCGCGCCGCCGCTGCCGCCATCCGCCGCCTCATGCGGCAGGGCGTCCGCTGCGGGAGGGTGGCGGTGGTCTGCCGCGACATCTCGAAATACCGCGCCGCCGTCAAGTACGAGTTCCGGATGGCGGACATCCCTCTCTACTGCGACGAGCCGACGACGCCCGAGTTCAGCGCCCCGGCCACGGCGGTGCGGTGTCTGCTGGCCATTGCCCGGGGTGCGGAGCTGACGGAACAGCTCACCACCCTGGCCAAGACCGGCCTCTGCGCCCTCACCGAGGAAGAGATCTGCGCCCTTGAGAACTACGCCTACACCTGGTCGCCCAATGCGGCGGCGTGGCGCGCGCCTTTCGAGAAGAACCCCCGGGGCTTTGGTGATGTGGAGCCTACCGACGAGGACAGAGAAAACCTCGCCCGGGCCGAAAAGGCCCGCTCCCTTCTCATCACCGCCGCCGACGGCCTGCGCGGGAAGCTCCGCTCTGCCAACGCCGAGCAGATGAGCCGCGCTCTCTACTTCTGCCTGAAGGAGCTGGGCGCGGAGGACGCTCAGGCCGCGCAGGTGGAGGCCATCCGGGCCGAGCGGGGCATCCCCGCCGCCGAGGAAGCCGCCCGGGAGTGGAACGTGGTCATGGGACTGCTGGACGAGATGGCAGGCCTGCTGGGCGGCCAGAGCGTCACCATCCCCGAGTACGAAGAGCTGTTCGGGCTGCTGCTGCGCTCGTCCGACCTCGGCCACATCCCCCAGACGCTGGACGCCGTGGTGCTGGCCAGCGCAGGCAAGATGCGCCTTGACGCACCGGACTATGTCTTTGTGCTGGGCCTCTCCGAGGGCGAATTCCCCGCCGCGCCCGGCGAGACGGGCCTGCTGACCCACGCCGACCGCGACGCCCTGATGGCGCAGGAGATCGAACTTCCGGACTGCTTCGAGAACCGGGTGGTCCGCGAGCAGGTCTGCTTTTATAAGGCCCTCACCGCCCCGGCCAGAGGCCTCTGGCTCAGCTGGCCGAAGGGGCAGGGCCAGACCCTCTGCGCCGCCCTCGAGCCCATCGTGGACGTGCTGAGACCGGGTGCGCCGGAGCTGGACCTGACCGACCTTGCCGCCACCGCCGCCGACGGCCTCGACGTGCTGGGCGGCGGCTGGCCCCTGACGGAGACCGAGCGCGCCAGCCTCACCGAGGCCCTTCGTGCCCCCGGCGGGGCAGAACCCGAGGGCCTCGCCCTCCTGCGCCGGATGGCGGGCCGCAGCCCCCGTCAGGTCAGCGACCTCGAGGCGCTGGAAACGCTGCTGGGCCGGCGGCTCCGCATCTCGCCCAGTCAGCTCGAAAAATACTACACCTGCCGCTACGGCTACTTTTTGCAGTACGTGCTGGGGCTGCGCCCCCGGAAGCGGGCCGAGCTCTCCGCCGACCAGAGCGGCACCCTCATGCACTGGGTGCTCCAGATGGCCCTCGACCCTCACCCCGGCCCTGACAACCCCTGCGCTGGCTTACAGCCCTTCCTCGACCTCGACGACGAGGCCATGGCGGCGCTGGCCGGGCTTCTCGTGGATGAGTACGCAAAGCGCTACCTCCCCGAGGACACGGCCCGCTTCGCCTATCTGCTCTCCCGCCTCAAAAAGAGCATGACGGGCCTGCTTTGCTACCTGCGGGACGAGCAGCGCCAGTCCAGCTTCAAACCGGTGGCCTGTGAGCTGAAGATCGGCCCCGGCGAGGACGCCGTGCGGGGCCAGACCTACCGACTCTCGGATGGCCGGACGGTGCAGCTCATCGGCACCGTGGACCGCGCCGACGAGTGGATCGAGGACGACGGCACTCGCTGGGTGCGGGTGGTGGACTATAAGACCGGCACGAAAAAGCTCGACCTGCGGGAAGTCTACTGCGGCCTCGACTGTCAGATGCTGCTCTACCTGTTCAGCCTGACCCGGGACGCCGACGGACGATTCACCGGGGCAGAGCCTGCGGGTGTGCTGTACCTGCTGGCCGACCCGGCCCCCGAGACGACCACCCGGGGCAAGGCCGCCCGGAGCATGGAATACAAGCTGGACGGCCTCGTCCGGGACGAGCAGAAGGTCTTCGACGCCATGGACGCCGAGGAGACGGGGCGGTATCTGCCCTTCAGCTTCCGGGGCGGTGTACCCAGCCCCTACCAGAAAGAGAAACGCGCCGACAAGGCCAAGCTCTCCCGCATCCAGCTCCATCTGGACGACCTTGTGACCCGGATGGGCGAACAGCTCTACAGCGGCTGCATCGCCGCCGAGCCGGACGAGGCGCCGGTTGTCGCACACCGGCTGCACCTTCTGCCATGAGGACGGCATCGGAGAGCGGGCGCTGGACGCCCCTGCAAAGCCGTTTGAACCGCCAGAAAATTCAGATAAAAAGAAGGAGGAAGACCAGTGAGCGAGACAAAATGGACCCCGGCCCAGCGTGCCGCCATCGACGACCGGGGCGGTGCGCTGCTGGTGAGCGCCGCCGCCGGCAGCGGCAAGACCGCTGTCCTGACGGAGCGGGCCGTCCGGCTCATCACCGACCCGGAACATCCCGTGGACGCCGACCGGCTCCTCATCGTCACCTTCACCAACGCCGCCGCCGCAGAGCTCCGCGCCCGCATCGGGCAGGCGCTGCTCCGCCGCAGTCAGGCAGAGCCGGGCAACACGGCCCTCCGCCGCCAGCGGATGCTGCTGCAGAGAGCCCCCATCTGCACCATCGACGCCTTCTGCCTCGACCTGCTCCACAAGCACTTTCAGGCGCTGGACATCCCGCCGGACTTCACCCCTGCCGACCCCGGCAGCGTGGAGATGCTGCGGAACGCGGCCCTCTCCGAGACGCTGGAAGCGGCCTATCAGGATGCGGACTTCTGCGCCTTCGCCGACCTCTACGGCAAGGGCCGCACCGACAAGGCGGCGGGGGAGGCCGTCCTGCAGGTCTACGATTTCCTCCGCGCCCTGCCGGACTACGATAAAAAGCTGGACGGGATGCTGGCCCCGTGGCAGGACGAGAACGGCTTTGCCCGCACCTGCTGGCATGATATTCTGATGCAGGAGGCCGCCCGCTCTGCCCGGGCCGCGAAGGAGCTGCTCTGCGCCGCACGGAACGACTGCAGGGAGGACTTCGTGACTGCGCAGGCCGACGCCGAGGCCAGCAAAAAGACCCCTGCCGCCAAGGAAAAGGCCGTGGCGGCAGTGAACGAGAAGTTCGCCGAACCCCTTGAGCGGCTGGAAAACTCCGCCGCCCTGCTGGGCGAGGTGGAGCGTCTGGCCGGGGCGGGGGAATGGACGCCCCTCTACGACAGGCTGACGCCCTACGTCCTCGGCATGGAACAGGCCCCCGGCCTCAAAAATATGAAAAAGCGGCTTACCGGTGAGCACAAGGACGCCGTCAAGACCCGGGCCGACGAGGCCGCAAAGCTCTTTGAGAAGATCGAAGACCTCATCAGTTGCAGCCTCGACGAAGCCGAGCTTGACCGCCGCGCCGCCGAACCCTGCCTCCGCGCCCTCTTTGCCGCCGTGCGGGACTTCGACGCCCGCTTTGCGGCCCGGAAGCGGGAGCGGCGGCTGTTGGAATTCAGCGACTTCGAGCATCTGGCCCTGCGGCTCCTGCGGGACGCCGACGGCCAGCCCACCGAGCTGTGTCAGGGCATCCGGCAGGGCTACGCCGCCGTCATGGTGGATGAGTATCAGGACACGAACGCCCTGCAGGACGCCCTTTACCGCTGTCTGGCCAGCCCGGCAGGGGATGACCTCTTCCTCGTGGGCGACTTAAAGCAGAGCATCTACCGCTTCCGTCAGGCGGACCCCAGCATCTTCCGGGAAAAGCTGGAGAGCTGGCCCCTCCTGCCCGGCGGCGAAGCCCGCCCCCGGCCCGAAGACGGCCAGCCCGGCGAGAACGCCATGCTGGCGCTGGACGCCAACTTCCGCTCTGCCCCGCAGGTGGTGGCGGGCATCAACTTTATCTTCGAACAGCTCATGACGCCTGCTCTGGGCGACACGGCCTACGGCGACGGCCAGCGCCTCGTCTGCGGCGCACCCGGCGCGTACGAGGGCAGTGTGGAGGCTCACTTCCTGCCCGACGATGCCGCCGAGACGGACGCACAGTATATCGCCGGCCGCATCGAGGCGATGGTGGCCTCCGGCGAGCCGGTGCGGGACGGCGGCACCACCCGCCCGGTGCAGTACGAGGACTGCTGTGTCCTGCTGGCGGCGAGAGGCGACTTTCCGGCCTACGCCGAGGCCCTGACGGCCCGGGGTATCCCGGTCTACGCCGACGCCCGGGAGAACCTGCTGGACGCGCCCCACATCCGCCCCCTCATCGCCCTGCTGCGGGTCATTGACAACCCCGCGCAGGACATCTACCTCGCTGCCGCCATGCTGGGGCCGATGTTCGGCTTTACGGACGACGACCTCGTCCGTCTCCGGGCCGGGGCGCAGACACCCGATCAGCACACCCGCATCAGCCTCTACGGCGCAGTGCTGCAGGCCGTCCAGAGCGAGACGGAGGATGATTTCACCCGCCGGGTGCAGGCGTTCTACCGGCGTCTGACGGCCCTGCGCCGGATGGCCCGGAGCGTGCCGGTGGAGGAACTGCTGGAAGAAATTTTTGTTTCCACCGGCTACCTCGCCGCCCTCGGTGCCATGGAGAACGGCCAGCGCCGCCGGGAGGACGCGCGGCGCTTTGCCTCCTTCTGCGCCGGGGCGGGCGCGGGCGGCATCTCGGCCCTCGTCCGTGCCATCGACGCGGCCACGCTGGCGGGCTCCACCGGGCAGGAGACTGCCCCCGGCGGGGCGCGGCCCGGCTGCGTCACCATCATGACCATCCACCGCTCCAAGGGCTTGCAGTTCCCGGTGGTGTTCGTGGCCGACACGGCCCGGCAGTTCAACGCCGCCGACACCCGCCAGCCCGTCCTGCTCCACCGCGTCTGGGGCGCGGGCCTCCGTCTCCGTCCCGAGGGCGGCGAGGGGGCCTATAAGACGGCGGCCTACACCGCTCTCTCCACCGTCCATGCCGCCGAGATGCGGAGCGAGCAGATGCGGCTTTTGTATGTGGCCCTCACCCGGGCGCAGGATAAGCTGATCCTGACGGTCCCGCTGGGCATTGGCCGGACGTCCAACCCCTTCGCCAAAGCCGCCGCCTTCCTCGCCGCCGGGGCGGGGGAGACCCTGAACGCTCAGGCGGGCAGCTTCGCCGACTGGCTGCGGGCGGCGCTCCTCGTCCACCCCAACGGCGGGCCTCTCCGCCGTCTGGCCGGGAACCTCGAGCTGCCCTTTGCGGACACCGGGAGCACCATCACCCTCACAGTGCAGGCCGATGTCCTCCCGCCCGAAGAAGCCCCCGCCGAGGCGGGAGAGCCGACCCGGCCCGAGGCCGACCCGGCCCTTGTGGAGACGCTGCGGCAGGGCTTCGGCTGGCGGTATCCGGCGGCAGCGCTGGCGGACATCCCGGCCAAGGTCAGCGTGACCAGCCTCGTCCACGCCGCGGAGCAGACCACCCTCGAGCGCCCGGGCTTCCTCTCGAAGGACGGCCTCACCGCCGCCGAGATGGGTACGGCTCTCCATGCCTTCCTCGAGCACGCCGACTTCGGGGCGCTGGCCGCTGTGCGGGACGCAGAGGACGACGCCGTTCTGGATGCCGTCCGCGCCGAGCGGGAGCGTCAGGCGGCGGCGCAGCTCACCCCCCCCGCCATTGCCGGGAAGCTGGATGTCTATAAGATACTCCGCTTTGTGCGCAGCGAGGCGTTCCGCCGCATCTGCGGGGCAGAGGATGTGCTGCGGGAGCTGGCTTTTATCACGTCGCTGCCCGCCGCCGAGGTCATGGCCGCTCAGGGCCGCGCCCTGCCCGACGGCCCTGCCGCCGACGCCGGGGTTCTGGTGCAGGGCATCGCGGACATCGTCCTCATCTACCCCGACCACCTCGAGCTTCTGGACTACAAGACGGACCGCCGCAAGACCCCTGCCGACTTCGTCCGCGCCTACCGCGCTCAGCTGGAGCTCTACGCAAAGGCCATTGAGAAGCGCTTCGCCCCCCGGCGGGTGACTTATAAAGGGATATATTCGCTGGAGCTGGGGGAGCTGATAGAGGTATAAATAAGAAAGCAGGGCGCAAAGCCTCTCCCTTTGGGAGCAACGGCGACGACCGCCGCCAGCGGCGGAAACAGGGAGGAGCTGTTGGGGCCGCGGCCAGCAAGACGCAAGCGAAGCGCTGCGGATGCTGGGTGCCGCAACCCGGGCAGTGTCACCGAAGGTGACGGAGAGGGCAAGGACGCTGACAGAGAAGCACAGGCACAGCGATAGGATCGCTCTGACAAAGAGCCTGCCTATCGCCGTGTGTCGGCTCTGTCGTGCCGGGCTTGCCCTCTCAGGCGCTTCGCGCCAGCTCTCCCAGAGGGAGAGCCTTGAAGCCGCCCCTAAACATAAAATTTCAAATTCCCGCATAAAAATGCTTGACAGCCTCCCCGGGGTGTGGTAAAATACTCGGGTAAAGAAAGCAGCTACGGCCTGTGCCGCGCTCGCCTTGAGGGGTAAGGACCCCCGGGCTATACCCTGAACCGATTCGTCTTGAAGACCGAATCGCGCTTTTGAGTGAATTTCGCGCGGCTGTCCCGAAACTGGGGCGGCCGCGTTTTCTATGCCAAAAAACGCAACACTATGGACTATTGTTTGGAGGTGCATTCATTATCGCTACCGCTGGAAAGTCGAAGGAACTGGAGATCAACGGTCAGATCCGTGACCGTGAGGTTCGCCTGATCGGAGCCGACGGCGAGCAGAAGGGCGTGGTCAGCATTCAGGTGGCCATGCGCGCTGCTGAGGACGCCGGACTTGATCTGGTCAAGATCGCCCCGCAGGCTGTCCCGCCTGTGTGCAAGGTGCTGGATTACGGCAAGTACCGCTTTGAACAGCAGAAGAAGGAGAAGGAAGCCAAGAAGAACCAGAAGGTGGTCGAAGTCAAAGAGACCCGCCTCTCGCTCAACATTGACACCAACGACTTCAACACCAAGCTGAACCAGACGGCCAAGTTCCTGGCCGCTGGCCACAAGGTAAAGGCCTCGATCCGTTTCCGCGGCCGTGAGATGGCGCACAGCGCACTCGGTGCTGACGTGCTGAAGCGCTTTGCTGAGGCCCTGCCTCAGGCAAGCATGGATAAGCCGCCGGTCCTCGAGGGCCGCACGATGTCCATTCTGCTGATCCCGAAACCCAATAAGGACTAATTTTAGGAGGATACTAAAATGGCTAAGATGAAACTGAAGACGCACTCCGGCGCTAAGAAGCGCTTTAAGCTGACCAAGAACGGCAAGATCAAGCGCGGCCATGCATTCCGCAGCCACATCCTGACCAAGAAGACCACCAAGCTGACCCGTGGTTACCGTCAGCCCAGCTACGTTGATAAGACCAACGCAGCTACCATCAAGAGCATGCTGCCCTACGCCTAAGAGCGAGCCGCAGGCAAACACATTCTACTGAGATAACTAAAGGAGATATAAAAAATGGCACGTATTAAGGGCGCAACCATGACTCACAAACGTCGCAAGAAGATGCTGAAGCTGGCCAAGGGCTTCTACGGCTGCAAGAGCAAGCACTTTAAGATGGCTAAGCAGCAGGTCATGAAGAGCGGCAACTACGCTCTGGCTGGCCGCCGCATGAAGAAGCGCCAGTTCCGCAACCTGTGGATCTGCCGCATCAACAACGCTGTCCGTCCTCTGGGCATGAACTACTCCAGCTTCATGGCTGGCCTGAAGAAGGCTGGCATCGAGCTGAACCGCAAGATGCTCAGCGAGATGGCCATCAACGATCCCAAGAGCTTCGCAGCTCTGGTCGAGACCGTGAAGAACGCCTAATAGACCTTAAAAAAGACGCCCGCGCGTATCAAATACGCGGGCGTCCTTTTTGTATGTTTTGGTAGTTGGAGGAAAGACGGATGGAGAAGATCACCAGCCGGGAAAACGCAAAAGTCAAATACGCCTGCCGTCTGGCGTCCAGCGGGGCGTTCCGCCGGGCCGAGGGCCGCTTTCTGGCCGAGGGGCGGAAGCTCTGCCCCGAGCTTTGCCGGGGCGCAGAGCTGGAGACCCTCTTCTGCACCGAGTCGGCGCTGGAAAAATGCCCGGAGCTTTCGGAATTGCCGGGCGAACACTACCTTGTGGAAGACCATGTGGCCGATAAGCTGGCCGACGTGGGGACCCATCAGGGGGTGTTCGGCGTCTTCCGCACCCCGGTGCATCCCTTAGAAGAGGTGAAGACCGGCGGGCGCTACCTCGCCCTCGAGCGGGTGCAGGACCCCGGCAACGTGGGAACGCTGCTCCGCTCTGCGGCGGCCTTCGGCTTTGACGGCGTGCTGCTCAGCGACGGCTGCGCCAGCGTCTTTGCGCCCAAGACCCTTCGGGCCTCCATGGGCGCAGCGGTGCGCATCCCCGTCATCGAGGCGGGGAAGATGCCCGAGGCCATCGCCCTGCTGCGGGAGAAGGGCATCACCTGCCTTGCTGCCGCCCTCTACCAGTCCCAGCCCCTGAGTGCGGCGGCGTCCGGCTACCCGGACGGCGTCTGCGTCGTCATCGGCAGCGAGGGTCAGGGCCTCACCGATGAGACCATTGCCGCCTGCACCGGCACCGTCCGCATCCCCATGACCGACCGGGTCGAGAGCCTGAACGCCGGCATCGCGGGCAGCATCCTGCTCTGGCATTTCCGGGAGGAGAGCCTGTGACGCGGGCCGGGGAGGGGCAGCTGAGCCTTTTCCCGCCTGAACCGGCCCCCGACCCGCTCCTGTGCTGGCTCTGGCTGGCGGGGACGCTGGGCGCGGGCAGTCAGCGGGCCGGAGCCGTGCTGGACGCCTTCGGCGGGGCGCAGGAGGCATGGGAGGCCCGGGACACCGATGCCTTCGCCGCCGCTGCCGGACCTGCCGCTGTCCAGCGCGCCTGCCTGCCGGATAACACCCCCGAGCACTACCGGGCCTTTGCGCGGCGGTGCGCGGCCCGGCGCATCCGCATCCTGCCCTATGACGACCCGGACTATCCGCTGGCCTTCTCCCGCATCTCCGATATGCCGCTGGTGCTCTACTGCACCGGCGACCCCCGCTGGCTCAATGAGCCTGCCGCCGTGGGAATGGTGGGGACCCGGAAGCCCACCGAATACGGTCTGCGGGCCGCAGAGGACATCGGGCGGGGCCTCGCCCGGGCGGGGGCCATCATCGTGAGCGGTCTGGCCGACGGGCTGGACAGCGCCGGACACCGGGCGGCGGTAGGGGAGAACTGCCCCACCATCGCGGTGATGGGCGTCCCCATCGACCGGACCTACCCCGCCGCCAACCGGGAACTCCGCCGGGCCATCGAGAGGCGGGGCTGCGTCATCAGCGAGTACCCGCCCGAAAGTGAGCCGGTGGGTGCCGTGGGATTTTTGCAGCGCAACCGCCTCATCGCGGCCCTCTCCGGGGCGCTGGTGGTGGTGGAGGCCAAGGAAAAGAGCGGCACCATGTCCACCGTGGGCCACGCAGAGCGGTACGGTAAGCCGATATTCGCCGTGCCGGGCAGCATTTTTTCGCCCGCCTCGGCGGGGACGAATGCCCTTCTGCGGGACGGACGTGCAAAAGCGGTCTGTACAGCGGCGGATTTATTTGGTACACTGGGGCTGCAGGCCGCAAGACCGGCCCCGGCACCCCGGGAGACGCCCCGGCCCCTGAGTGAAAATGAGCGGCTGGTGCTCTCCTGTCTCGGCGCAAAGGCGCAGGGCGTGGAGGAGCTGGGCGTCAAGAGCGGCCTGCCCACGGCGGCGCTGCTGGGCGTCCTGATGAAGCTCGAGCTTGCGGGCCGGGTGAGCTGCCTGCCGGGCAAACGGTATATTCTGCGCGGAGGAAGCGCAAGTTAAGAAGAATAAACCTCTCAGTCGCTGACGCGACAGCTCCCCTATCCAGGGGAGCCCTTGGCAGTCCGGCACACAGGTGTTTCCAGGGAAAATGGCGGGCTTTGCCTTTTCCCTGAGCACAGCGGCTGATGAGGATTTATATATAGGAGAAGAACGTAATGGCAAAACTCGTCATCGTGGAGTCGCCTGCCAAGGCGAAGACCATCGGCAAATATCTGGGCAAAGACTACGAAGTTACGGCCAGCATGGGCCACATCCGCGATCTGCCCGCCTCCCAGCTGGGCATCGACATCGAGCATGACTATGCGCCGCAATACATCAGCATCAAAGGCAAGGAAAAGCTCATCAAAGAGCTGAAGAGCAAGGCCAAGCACTCCGACGGTGTGCTGCTGGCGACCGACCCGGACCGTGAAGGCGAAGCCATCAGCTGGCATCTGGCCAACATTCTGGGCCTCGACCCCCACGAGCCCAACCGCGTGACCTTCGATGAGATCACCAAGAAGGGCGTGAAGGAGGGCATGGCCCACCCTCGCGCCATCAACGAAGACCTCTTCAACGCCCAGCAGGCCCGCCGTGTGCTGGACCGTCTGGTGGGCTATAAGCTGAGCCCCTTCCTGTGGCGGAAAGTCCGGCGCGGCCTGTCGGCGGGCCGCGTCCAGAGCGTGGCCGTCCGCATCATCGACGACCGCGAGAAGGAGATCGAAGCCTTCAAGCCCGAGGAATACTGGAACGTGGACGCCACCCTGGGCGTGGGCCGGAAGAGCTTTACGGCCCGTCTGGCCTCCGACGACAAGGGAAAAAAGCTCCTGCCCCACTCTGAGGCCGAGGCCCGCGCCATCGAAAAGGGCCTCGAGGGGGCCGAGTACACCGTGGGCGAACTGAAAAAGGGCAAGCGCGCAAAGCAGCCCACCCCGGCCTTCATCACCAGTACCCTGCAGCAGGAGGCATCCCGCCGTCTGGGCTTCACGGCCACCCGCACCATGCGGGCCGCTCAGACCCTGTACGAAGGCGTGGACATCGCCGGCCACGGCACCATGGGCCTCATCACCTATATGCGTACCGACAGCCTCCGCATCTCCGACGAGGCTGTGGCAGCTGCCAGAGAGTACATCGCCGGGGCCTACGGCGAGAGCTATATCTGCCCCTACAAGCGCACCTGGAAGACCAAGAGCGCCACGGCAGCGCAGGACGCCCATGAGGCCATCCGTCCCTCTGTGCCGGGCCTGACCCCCGACGAGGTGGACAAGAGCATCAGCGGCGATACCGCCAAGCTCTACCGGATGATCTGGAGCCGCTTCATGGCCAGCCAGATGGCAGACTGCCAGCAGGACACCGTGTCCGTCACCGTCTATGCCGGCGGCTACCGGTTCCAGGGCCGGCGCCACACAGGGACCTTCGGTCGATGA
>OAUC01000957.1_pt1 | contig 11341 bp, 8 predicted proteins | sample 1495091 | NCBI WGS metagenome assembly OAUC01 (sample SAMEA2579997, study PRJEB22360) | human gut metagenome | biome: human gut; feature: human-associated habitat; material: faeces | place: Denmark | collected 2008/2010
GCTTCCCATTCCCCCGGAGGTTTCGGGGAGCCGGAAACCCTCGTCTGCCGTGTAGGAAACGGTTTTTTCCTCTCCGCGGGAAACTTCCCCGCCCTCGGACACCGAGCCATGCTCCGCCGCGGAAGTGGAAACCGTGAACAGATACGGCACCCGGGTGCGGTAGAACTGCACGTACTGTCCACCATCTGCCTTTGTTACGTTTACAATCGCAATAAATTCCCCAGGATTTGTCTCGCAGAGGCCCTCTGGTTCATTGATGGTGATATCGTCGGAAAAGCCAAAATCAACCGTGTCGTCCGCAAGCAGTGTTTTCTGCGAGAGCGAGTATGTCTGGATAAAGTTTCCGATTCCGAGATGCATCGTCAGCGGAAAAAGAAAAAAGAGATCGCCGGAAACACAGAGATCCTGAAAGTTTTCCATGTAAAAATCGAAGGGATACGTGCCCCAGTCATCCACCACCTGAAGTGAGACATCGAGGAGTTTAAAGCCGTAGCCGCCGTCCGCATCGGTCTGGATCAGATAGCCGCCGGTGGAGGGAAGATAATCAATACCGAGAATATTGTAGCTTGTCGAGAGCTGGATCCGCTCTTTCTGCTCGAGAGTATCCGGGTCGAGGCGGAAGATACATCCGTAATTGGAAGCATCCGGGCTGCTGTAGCCGCTCACGAGGATTTCATGTGTGACGGGATTGTATGCCATACCGTTTGCGTGAGCAAAGTCTGCGTCCCTTACCTGATGCGCGAGGGAATACTGCGTAACGGGATTTCCGTCTGCGTCTGTATCATTTTTATAGTAGGCAGAGACTACGTCCGGCTCTGTCGTCAGATCATTAAAATTTTCGATGCAGATGATATAATCTTCCGTCGCACAGACGGACTGCACCGCGCCGTTGCTGCCGAGAATCGGATATTCCCCGACCAGTTCCCAGGAGGCGCCGGTAAACGGCGTACTGGAGGCAAAACCAGCCTGGCAGAGCATGGGGTGAGTCAGAAAGAGAAAAATGCCCAGAAAAAGGGCAAGAAAAAACCGGCCGGATTTCTTGCCGGTGGGAGATTTTATCGAAAAATTTGTAAATGCAAGCTGCATATGATGTGTAGGTCCTTTCTTACAGAAAAAAGGTGAACTTTTTCTGTCATTCTATCTTACCATGGAACCGGCGGAAAGTAAATGAAGGAGGGATGGAGATTTTCTTACATATCGTTTAAGAAAATGTAATAATTTTGTAGTGTTTGCCGATGCAAAGTAGTTGTAAACATTTTGCCGTCTTGGTAAAATAAACATAACAGAATTCAGAAAATTGTGAAGAAAAAGGAAAGGCAGAGAACCGATGATTAGAATCAAAGATATTGCAGACCGCGCAGGGGTCAGCCCGACGACGGTTTCGAATGTAATACACGGAAAGACAGGGCGCGTCTCAAAGGCGACGGTCGAGAAAATCAACCGGATTTTAAAGGAGATGGAGTACGTGCCGAGTATCAGCGCGCGCATGCTGGCGAACAACAGCTCCGGTCTCATTGGTGTGGCGCTTGGTTTCATGAAGAAAGGAAATGCATCTTCCTTTGAGGATCCCTTTGTGTCGGCAATGCTCGGAAATCTGGAGTATCAGATCCGGGAACACGGCTACTATATGATGCTGGTTGCGCGCCATGAGCAGGACGACATTATGCAGCAGGCGCTCGGCTGGAATTTTGACGGCATGATTGCGATGGCTCTGAAGGAAAAGGAGATTGCAGAGCTCTCGGAACGTCTCGGAAAACCGCTGGTAACCATTGATCAGTATCTCCCGCCGGAACTTGGAGTCCGCTCCATTACGATGGATGACCGCGGCGGTGCGTACCAGATGAGTCAGTACCTGATTGGAAAGGGACATAAAAAATTTCTCTTTTTATCCGACTGCGATCTCGGGGTTGACCACTATCGGTGGCTCGGTGTGCGTCAGGCAATGGAGGAGGCGGGAATTGAGGACTTTGAAAGTCGCCATATTGTGATCCCGTGGAATCCAGAGCAGAGGGAGAAGGCATATGAGGAGATGCTTCCGTTCTTCAAAAAACAGACAGCGCTCTTTTTTTCATCGGATTACTATGCACTTGAAGCATCCAACTTTCTGCAGAACAGGGGAATAAAGGTTCCGGAGGAAATTTCAATTGCGGGCTTTGATGATGTTACCTATGCGACACTTGCGCGGCCGAAGCTGACTACCGTGCATCAGATGGTGGATGGAAAAGCACGCCGTGCCGTAGAAGTCCTGATGCACTTGATCCAGGATGAGCCGGTACAAAAAGATATTCCGCCATTGCCGACAACGCTGGTGGAGAGGGAGTCGGTAAGAGATCTGACGAAGTAAATAGTTACCAAGTTTACAGAAAAACTCTTGTAGAAACTGCTGGTTTTGCGCAAAACTATTGAAAAATCACCGTGAGGTATGGTAAACTGTGCTTGCAAACGACAGAATCAAAGAACCAGACACGTTCTGGGGATGAAATAAAGGAGGTAAAAAAATGGACAAAAAATGGTGGAAAGAAGCCGTAGTGTATCAGATTTATCCGCGCAGCTTCATGGACAGCAACGGAGACGGTATCGGAGATTTAAATGGTATCACATCCCGTCTGGATTATCTGAAGGATCTTGGCGTGGATGTTATCTGGCTGTCACCGGTGTACCAGTCACCAAACGATGACAATGGATATGATATCAGCGATTACCGGGCAATCATGCAGGAGTTCGGAACAATGGAGGATTTTGACCGCATGCTTTTGGAGATGCATAAAAGAGGCATCAGGCTGGTCATGGACCTTGTTGTCAATCATACTTCAGATGAACACAAATGGTTCGTGGAGAGCCGCAAATCGAAAGACAATCCATACCGCGATTATTATATCTGGCGTGATGCAAAAGAGGGAAAAGAGCCAAACAACTGGGGAAGCTGCTTCTCCGGTTCCGCATGGAAATACGATCCGCAGACAGAGATGTATTATCTGCATCTGTTCTCAACAAAACAGCCTGATCTGAACTGGGAGAACCCGGCGGTTCGAAAAGAAGTTTTCGATATGATGAACTGGTGGTGTGAAAAAGGCATTGACGGTTTCCGGATGGACGTTATCAGCATGATCTCCAAACCGGAAGGGCTGCCGGACGGAAAAATTCCGGAGGGCGGACTCTACGGTGATTCCGGCTGCGTAAACGGACCGCACGTTCATGAGTATCTGCAGGAGATGAACAGGGAAGTCCTCTCCAAATACGATCTGATGACGGTTGGTGAGTGTGCCGGTGTCACGATCGAGGAGGCAGAAAAATATGCATCCGCAGACGGCAAAGAGCTCAGTATGGTATTCCAGTTCGAGCTGGTAGATCTGGCAAGCGGAACATACGGCAAATGGACGGACAAACGCGTACCGCTCAAAGATTTCAAACGCGTCATGACAGCATGGCAGACGGAGCTTGAGGGCAAGGCATGGAACAGCCTCTTCCTTGGAAACCACGACCAGCCGCGCTGCCTGTCCCGTTTCGGCGATGATTCACCGGAATACCGTGTGGTAAGTGCCAAAATGCTGGCAACCTGCCTTCATATGATGCAGGGTACCCCGTATGTATACCAGGGCGATGAGCTTGGCATGAAGAATGTTCCGTTCCACGATCTGTCCGAGTTCCGCGATATTGAGAGCATCAACGCGTTCCACGAGCTGACCGGAGCCGGAAAAGTAGCGCCGGACGACATGATGCGCTACCTGAACCTGCGCGGAAGAGACAATGCAAGAACTCCGATGCAGTGGGATGATACCGCTTCGGCAGGATTTACCACAGGAACACCGTGGATCAAGGTCGGACCGGATTACGAGACCGTCAATGCCAAGAATGAGATGGCGGATCCGGATTCTGTATACAATTATTACAAGAAACTGATTCATCTCCGGAAAGAGAAGGATATCATGGTTTACGGAACGTACGAGCTGCTCGATCCGGAGGATGAGGCTCTGTATGTATATACCAGAACCTTAGGCGACCAGAAACTCCTCGTGATGTGCAATTTTACAAAAGAGGAGCAGGAGTACAAAGTTCCGGAAACTTTTGCGGGAGCAGATGTACTGATCAGCAACTATCCACAGAGCGGCGCAGCAGCGGGGGCAAGAAAACTGCGTGCGTATGAGGCAGTTGTTCTGGAAACCAAATAAAAAATGCAGAGGAACCTGTGGCAGAACGGACTTTTGCCACAGGTTCCCGTTCTCAAAATACGGCAAAAACCGGTAAGAGTAAGAAAGGGGAAAACAAAACATGAAACCATATCTGAAATTGGAGACACATCCGCTTGCAGACCCGAAGAATGTAGTAAAGGGCGATAAATATCGTATCACGGTACTGACGGAGCATCTTCTTCGGCTGGAATACAGTGAGGACGGTGAATTTATCGATGCGGCATCCCAGACGGTTGTAAACCGTGATTTTCCAGCAGTGGAATTTTCCGTCAAAGACACAGGCGATGAGCTGGAGCTGCGCACAAAGTATCTGCAGCTGAATTACAACAAAAAGGCATTCTCTGCAAACGGACTTTCCTGCAAAACAACGGCAGTCGGCATCAGTTCTGTACCGGCATGGCATTACGGAGATCCGACACAGGATCTTGGAGGAACGGCCCGTACGCTTGATCAGGTCAACGGAGCATGCGAACTGGAACCTGGTATCATGTCCTGGTTTGGTTCCGCTGTTCTGGATGATTCGAAGTCGCTTCTGATGACAGAGGACGGTTGGGTGACCCCGAGAAAGAAAGGAGTGCAGGATCTGTACTTCTTCGGCTATGGCTGGAATTTCCGCCTGGCATTAAAGGATTTTTATCACCTTTGCGGCAAAACTCCGATGCTTCCGAGATTTGCACTCGGAAACTGGTGGAGCCGTTACTGGCGTTACAGTGAAGCATCTTATATGAAACTGATGGAAGACTTCGACAAAGAGAACGTTCCATTCTCGGTTGCTGTTATCGATATGGACTGGCACCGTGTAGACGATGTGGATCCGAAATACGGCAGCGGCTGGACCGGCTACAGCTGGAATAAAAAACTCTTCCCGGATCCGGAGCGTTTTCTTGGAAAACTCCATGCACGCGGCATGAAGACAACACTGAATGTCCATCCGGCAGACGGAATTCGTGCGTATGAGGACTGCTATCCGGAAGTAGCAGAGGCTATGGGAGTGGATGCAAAAAAAGAAGAGCCGGTCAATTTTGACATTGCGGATCCGAAATTTGTTGATGTATATTTCGACAAAGTTCATCATCCGATGGAAAAAGAGGGCGTCGATTTCTGGTGGATTGACTGGCAGCAGGGACAGAGTACCAAGATCGAGGGTCTTGATCCGCTGTGGATGCTGAATCACTATCATTTTCTTGACAGTGGAAGAGACGGAAAACGTCCGATGACCTTCTCCCGCTATGCAGGACCGGGCTCCCACCGCTATCCGGTCGGATTTTCCGGAGACACCCACATTACCTGGGAATCTTTGGATTTCCAGCCATACTTTACCAGCACAGCCACCAACATCGGCTATGGATGGTGGAGTCATGATATCGGCGGCCATATGCTCGGTTACCGTGACGATGAGCTTGAAGCAAGATGGTATCAGTACGGAGTCTTTTCTCCGATCAACCGTCTGCACAGCTCTAACAGTGCCTTCAGTGGAAAAGAGCCCTGGAACTTCAGTATGGAAGTGCGCAGCACAATGGATGATTTCCTTCGTCTGCGTCATAAACTCGTACCGTATCTGTACACGATGAACTACCGTGCATGGAAAGAAGACACACCGATCGTTGTTCCGATGTATTATGATTACCCGGAGACGGTTTTCTGGGGCAAAAATCAGGCACCGAATCAGTACTTCTTCGGAAGCGAGCTGATGGTAACACCGGTGACAACGAAATGCATTCCGGAGCTGAAGCGTGCAAAAACAAAGGTGTGGCTGCCGGAAGGTACGTGGTTTGACTTCTTCAACGGAATGATTTACGAGGGTGGCAGAAGTATGGATCTGTACCGTACGCTCGAGGAGATCCCGGTTCTTGCGAAAGCAGGTGCGATTATCCCAATGACAGAGAAGATCAGTGCGCTGGATGTAGAATCCAACCCGGATGAGCTGACGGTACGCGTTTACGCGGGCGCGGACAATACATTTGCCCTGTACGAGGATGACAATACTACCATGGCATATGAGAAGGATGACTGTGCAAAAACATCGATGACGCTCGACTGGGGTGCGCGGAAATTTACGATTGCACCGGTTGAGGGCAATCAGAGCCTCGTTCCGGAAAGCAGAATGTACTGCGTAGAATTCGGCGGAAGTACGGCAAAAGAAGCGAAGGTCTTTGTAAACGGCGTGGAAGCGGATGCAGAAGTCAAAGAGAAAGACGGACTTCTTACGATCGCGGTAACAGATGTAAAACCGCAGGATACCGTGACAATCTGTCTGCCGGAAGATACGGAGATTGCAAAGAACGATGTCATGACACGTGCGATGGATCTGCTGCTGCACGCCGAAATCAGCTACATCACCAAAGAGCAGATCGCAAATCTTCTTCACAAAGCAGACGGAAAGGTGGCAATTCTGGCTGCAGAGCTGCAGAGCATGGAACTTTCAAACGATCTGCGCGGTGCGCTGCTGGAGATCATTACGGCATAAATTGCTGCAGAAAAACACGATTTGATTTACAGAAAAAGAATTCTGTGATACGATACATACAAAGAAAAGGAAGAGAGCGTGGCAGTGGATTCTGTCAGGCTCTCTTCTTGAAATGTGAGACAGGAGGATTTTTAAACGTGGGAAAATACATCATGGCACTTGATGCCGGCACAACGAGCAACCGCTGTATTCTGTTTGATCAGAAAGGACAGATCGTAAGCCTTGCGCAGAAGGAGTTTACCCAGCGTTTCCCGAAACCGGGCTGGGTGGAGCACGATGCCAATGAAATCTGGTCCACGATGCTCGGTGTAGCCGTGGAGGCAATGCAGAAAGCGGGCGCGTCCTACGAGGATATCGCGGCAATCGGCATCACAAACCAGAGAGAGACGACGATCGTCTGGGACAAAAAGACGGGAGAGCCGGTCTACAATGCAATTGTATGGCAGTGCCGCAGAACATCGGAATACTGCGATTCCCTGATGGAGCGCGGACTGGTTGACCGTTTCCGGGAGAAAACAGGTCTTGTGATTGATGCGTATTTTTCAGCCACGAAGCTGAAATGGATTCTAGATGAAGTTCCGGGCGTGCGCGAGCGGGCGGAGCGAGGCGATCTCTATTTCGGAACGGTGGAGACGTGGCTGATCTGGAAGATGACAAAGGGAAAGGTACATGTCACCGATTACACCAACGCGTCCCGTACAATGCTGTTCAATATCCATACACTGAAATGGGATGAGGATATCTTAAAAGAGCTGAACATTCCGCTCTGTATGCTGCCGGAAGTCCGCCCGTCGAGCTGTGTCTACGGGGAGACGGCATCCACATATTTCGGCGGCCCGATTCCGATTGCGGGAGCAGCGGGAGACCAGCAGGCGGCGCTGTTCGGCCAGACCTGCTATGCGCCGGGTGAAGCGAAAAATACATACGGAACAGGCTGCTTCCTGCTGATGAACACGGGAGAAAAGCCGGTTTCTTCGACACACGGTCTTGTTACCACGATTGCATGGGGCATCGGGGACAAGATTACGTATGCGCTCGAGGGATCCATTTTTGTCGGCGGAGCCGCAATCCAGTGGCTGCGCGATGAGATGAAGCTGATCGAGTCCTCGGCGGATTCCGAGTACATGGCGCAGAAGGTGAACGACACGAACGGCTGCTACGTCGTGCCGGCGTTTACCGGCCTTGGCGCACCGTACTGGGATCAGTATGCGAGAGGAACCATTCTCGGCCTGACGCGCGGCGTCAACAAATACCATGTGATCCGCGCAACGCTCGAATCCATTACGTATCAGGTAGATGATGTGTTAAAAGCCATGGAGGCAGATTCCGGTATGAAGCTCTCTGCGCTGCGTGTGGACGGCGGAGCAAGCGCCAACAACTTCCTGATGCAGTGCCAGGCGGACATCAGCCAGGCGCCGGTGGAGCGGCCGTGCTGCATCGAGACGACCGCGATGGGAGCAGCTTATCTTGCGGGACTCGCCGTCGGCTACTGGCCGGATCAGGAGACGGTAAAACAGAACGGAGCCATTGACCGTACGTTTGAGCCGGAGCTCTCGAAAGAGGAGCGCGATGAGAAGATGAACGGATGGCACAAAGCAGTCAGTTACGCCGAAGGATGGGCGAAATAGAAAAAGATTTTGGAAATGCAGAAAAGGAACGGTTTCGTAATGAAAACCGTTCCTTTTCGCGTGCTGTGACTTCTTGTCTACGGATGTTAAAGAATGTCGATGTGTTCGCCGTTTAAAGCTTTGTTCATGCTTCGCACGGCACAGAATTTACCGCACATCGAGCAGGTATCTTCCTGTTCCGGCGAGCGGTCAGCGCGGATGGCTTTTGCGGTCTCCGGGTCCAGTGCACAGTCCCACTGTGCTTCCCAGTCGAGCACGCGGCGGGCGTCTCCCATCTTGTCGTCAATATCACGCGCATGCGGCACGCCTTTGGCAATGTCGGCAGCGTGTGCGGCGATTTTGCTTGCGATGATGCCCTGCTTTACGTCATCGAGGTTCGGAAGAGCCAGATGCTCTGCCGGCGTTACGTAGCAGAGGAAAGCAGCGCCGTTCATAGCGGCAATTGCGCCTCCGATGGCAGCGGTGATGTGGTCGTAGCCCGGTGCGATATCGGTTACGAGAGGGCCGAGGACATAGAACGGAGCGCCCATGCAGATGGTCTGCTGTACTTTCATGTTGGCCGCAATCTGATCCATCGGAACGTGACCCGGTCCCTCAACCATAACCTGAACGTCTTTCTCCCAGGCACGTTTGGTGAGTTCGCCGAGGCGCACCAGCTCCTCAATCTGGCAGACATCCGTTGCGTCGGCAAGGCAGCCAGGACGGCAGGCGTCGCCGAGAGAAATGGTCACATCGTATTCACGGCAGATATCGAGAATCTCATCGTAATACTCGTAGAACGGATTCTCCTCGCCGGTCATGCACATCCAGGCGAACACGAGGGAGCCGCCGCGGGAAACAATATTCATTTTCCGTTTGTGTTTGCGGATCTGATCGATGGTTTTTCTGGTGATGCCGCAGTGCAGGGTGACGAAATCGACACCGTCCTCGGCATGGAGGCGGATGACGTCAATAAAATCTTTGGCGGTCATCCAGGTCTCTCTGGTAATGGATCACACTGTCATATACCGGCACGGTGCCGATCATGGCCGGACATTCGGAGGTCAGTTTCCGCCGGAACGGCTGCGTATTGCCGTGGCTCGACAGGTCCATGATGGCTTCTGCGCCCATATTGACCGCGGAGAGTACCTTCTGCATCTCCACATCGTAATCTTTACAGTCTCTTGAAACTCCCAGATTTCAATTGATTTTCGTGCGCAGCATCGAGCCGATGCCCTCCGGGTCGATGCAGGTGTGCAGCTTATTGGCCGGAATGGCAACCTTTCCGCTGGCAACGAGCGGCATCAGGTCTTCCACGGCCATATACTCTTTTTCTGCGACTTTTTTCAACTCCGGTGTTACAATGCCGCGGCGTGCGGCGTCCATCTGTGTTGCGTAATTGCGTTCCATTTGTTGTTCTCCTTTATTTTCAAAATCAGATCCGGTAAGCGTGGTTCAGCGGTCCCGAGCCGTGGCCGAGATCCATCATGCTCGCGAGTGCGCCCGAAATATACTCTTTTGCGGCGGAAATGGCATCCGGAAGGGAAAGCCCCTTTGCGAGCCCCGATGCGATGGCGCTGGAGAGTGTACAGCCGGTGCCGTGTGTGTTCGGATTGTCGATGCGTTTTCCGGTGAACCAGGTAAATGTGCCGTTGTGATATAAAAGATCGTTGGCATCATTGATACTGTGGCCGCCCTTTAACAGAACGGCACAGCCGCAGGAATCCCCGATCTCTTTTGCGGCGCGTTCCATATCGCTTTCCGACTGGATTTTGATGCCGGAGAGAACTTCTCCCTCTGGGATATTCGGTGTGATGACTTCAGCCAGAGGAAAGAGCAGTTTTTTCATCAGGTCAGGCACGCCGCCCGAAGCGAGCGCGGAGCCGCTTGTAGCGACGAGGACCGGGTCCACAACGATGTGTTTGGCCTGGTAGAAGCGAAGCCGTTCGGAGATGACTTCGATCAGTGCCGGGGAGGATACCATACCGATTTTGACGGCGTCCGGGAAGATGTCCGTAAAGACGGCGTCAAGCTGTGCAGCCAGAAACTCCGGTGTTACATCGAAAATACCGGAAACTCCGGTGGTGTTCTGGGCGGTGAGTGCGGTAATTGCCGACATGGCGTAAACTCCGTTTGTGATCATGGTTTTGATGTCTGCCTGAATGCCGGCGCCTCCGCTGGAATCACTTCCCGCGATTGTTAATGCTGTTTTCATGTTTTTCGCGTCCATGAGAATTACTCCTTTGCATTACTTTTCTTTTTGGACAGGCGACAAAGAAAGTGGTGCCCCCAGTCTGCCGCCTGGTGTGAGGATGAATGGTTACGTAAAATTATTTGTTTTCCAGCATGCGCAGAGTCTGTTCTTTCAGATCCTTCGTTGCGGAAACAATGTCTTTCTGTGCAAAAATGGCACTGATGACGGCGATGCCGCAGATGCCGCTGCCGGAAAGCTCCGTTACGTTATCGCGTGTGATGCCGCCGATGGCGATGACAGGGATTTTAACGGCATTGCAGATAGCAGTCAGCGTTTCGTGGCTGACATCCTCCGCATCCGCCTTGGAACCGGTGTGGAAGACCGCGCCGACGCCGAGGTAATCTGCCCCGCGCTGCTCGGCGAGAATGGCCTGTTCCACGGTCTGCGCCGAAACGCCGATGATCTTGTCCGGGCCAAGCTTTGCACGGACATCGCCGGCCTCCATATCGCTCTGGCCGACATGAACGCCGTCCGCATCCATCTTAGCTGCGATTTCCACGTTATCGTTGATGACGAAAGGAACATGGTATGCGGCACAGAGTTTTTTTAGTTCCAGTGCCTCTTCCATAAAGTGATCCTGGTCAAGATTTTTTTCGCGGAGCTGGATAAACGTTGCGCCGCCCTGCAGAGCCTTTTCCACCTGGCTGTACAGTGTCTCGCCGTTCAGCCAGCTGCGGTCTGTCACAGCATATAAAAGCAGGCCTTTTTTATCGCACTTCATACTTTGCACCTTTCTCCAGCGTCTCGCCGTCCATGTGGTAGATGGCGTCGATGATGCGGTTCCGGTAGGTGGAGTTGCCGTCTTCCGGTTTCACTTTGCGAA
>OAUC01000960.1_pt1 | contig 11265 bp, 8 predicted proteins | sample 1495091 | NCBI WGS metagenome assembly OAUC01 (sample SAMEA2579997, study PRJEB22360) | human gut metagenome | biome: human gut; feature: human-associated habitat; material: faeces | place: Denmark | collected 2008/2010
GGACTGGTGCAGTTTGCGCGCTATCCGAAGCTTCTTGCAAGAAGGAAAGAGATTATAGAGCGGTATAATAAAGGGCTTGCAAAGCTTCCAGCAGAGGCACTTACCCATTTTGACGATACGGTAACTTCAAGCGGACATCTCTATCTTGTGCGCCTTACAGGAAAAGGTGAAGAATACCGCAACGATATGATTACCAGGATGGCGGAAAACGGTGTGGCATGCAATGTCCACTTCAAGCCGCTGCCAATGCATACGGCATATAAAAATCTGGGATTTCATATCGAAGATTTTCCGAATGCCTATGAAATGTATCACAACGAGATTACACTGCCGCTGCATACCTGCCTGACGGATGAACAGGCAGATTATGTGATTGACACATTTTGCAGCCTTGTAAAATAATAAATGGTGGCAGCAGCCGTTCACAGTAAATGGCGCCCGGAATAGGAACAGATTATGGAATTAAGAGAGTGGACAAACCTTCCCGATAAAATGCGGACAAAAGAGGTCCGGAAATATTACAACATCCTGGTAAAACGCAGCGCGTGGTTTAGGGCAAAACGAATACTTGATGTGATTGTGGCTTCCATTATGTTTGCCGTACTTGCACTGCCGATGCTTATTGTCGCGGTATTGATAAAGCTGGATTCTCCGGGACCTGTATTTTTCAGGCAGGAGCGTGTAACCCAGTACGGAAGGATTTTTAGGATATATAAATTCCGTACCATGGTCAACAATGCAAGCCGCATGGGTACGCAGGTGACAGTCAGTAATGATGCGCGTATTACGCGTGTCGGAAGGTGGCTTCGTAAATTAAGAATTGATGAATTTCCGCAGCTGTTTAACATTTTAGCGGGTGATATGACACTGGTCGGCACAAGACCGGAGGTTTTAAAATACGTGGATGCCTATACGCCGGAGATGTATGCGACACTTCTGCTTCCTGCAGGACTGACTTCAAGGACAAGCATTGCGTATAAAGATGAGGAAAGGCTGCTTTCAAATGCAGAAGACGCAGATAAGGTTTATATAGAAGAAGTGCTTCCGGCAAAAATGAGATATAATCTGGAAAGCCTGAAAAAATTCGGACTGAAATCGGATATGAGTGTACTATGGAACACCTTTGTATCGGTGATTCATTAAGGAAAAGCAAATATCGGATTTTTGCAGCCGAAGTTGTTTAGAATGAGGAAAGTTATGTTTATTACGATATGTGTGATTGCGTATAATGAAGAACAGACACTGCCTGCGATTTTAAAGGATATTGCGGCGCAGGATTATGCACACGGCAGCATGGAAGTGGTGCTGGTCGATTCCGCATCGTCAGACCACACGAAGAAAATCATGCAGGAATTCGCAGCACAGAATACAACACAGCCCGATATGGGATTTGTAAGCGTAAGCGTGCTTGACAATCCAAAGCGGACACTGCCGTGCGGCTGGAATGTTGCCCTGAAAGCCTACCGCGGAGAAGCCATTTTAAAGGTTGATGCGCATGCATCCATTCCGAAAGACTTTGTTACGAAAAATGTGGCGGTGTTAGAGAGCGGGGAAGATGTGTGCGGCGGACAAAGACCGAACATTATCGAACAGCCGACACCGTTTCGCAATACATTGCTTCTGGCAGAAAGCTCCATGTTTGGTTCGAGTATTGCACCGTACCGCAACAATCCCGGCAAAAGCTATGTGAAATCCATGTTTCACGCAGCGTACCGCAGGAAGGTATTTGAATCCATCGGCGGATTTGATGAGCGGCTTGCAAGAACCGAAGACAATGAAATCCACTATCGTATGAGAAAGGCGGGCTTTAAGCTGTGCTTTGACCCGGAGATTATTTCCTATCAGCATATCCGTCCGGATTTAGGAAAAATGTTAAAGCAGAAATATGCCAACGGCTACTGGATCGGACTGACAACCGGTGTGTGCGCACCGTGCCTTTCCCTGTATCATTTTGTGCCGTTTGCCTTTGTGATGGCAATTATCCTGTCGGTACTTTTTTGTACAGGCTTTGCCATTGCAGGCAGCATAACGGCACTTAGCGGGGCGGCGCTGGTGATTTTCAAAGTTATAGCGGGGCTTACGGGGCTGATGTGGGTGCTGTACGGACTGCTGGCGGTCATTATGGCGCTGGCGGCGGTGATTGGTGCACCGGAAATACGAAATAAAACCTGTCTGGCACTTCCGTTTCTATTTTTAATGCTGCATGTCAGTTATGGAACCGGAACGGTCATAGGATTGATAAAAATGCCTTTTTGGGTGAAAGGAATAAAAAATGGAAGAAACTAGAAAAGACAGGATACAGCTTCTCGTCAGAAGAATATGCCTGATTATTACGGATATCCTGTTAGTAAACGGATGTGTATTTTTATCGCTGCTGATGCGTTTTGAAATCAGCATTTCGGCAATCCCGGAGGAATATCTGCTCAAGTATCAGAAAAACATGATTCCTTTTACGATTGTTGCCATTATTATATTCTGGTGTTTCAGAATGTATCACAGTTTATGGCAGTATGCCAGCATTGCGGAACTTTATAAAATTGTGGAGGCCTGTATTGTAACGGAATTTGCCCATATCTGTGTAACGGCATACATGGGCTGGATGCTTCCAAGAAGCTGTTATTTTACATCCGGGGTATTTTTAATCGTTGCAATGAGTGCCAGCCGTTTTATGTACCGCATGATACGTACCGTCTTGCAGAATTACCGCCACACCGCAGAGCAGGTGCGGATTATGATTATCGGTGCGGGTGAGGCAACCAACGTATTAATGCGTGAAATCCAGAATTCGCGTTATATGGACAACTCCAAGGTGGTCTGTATTATTGATGACGATACACAGAAGGTCGGAAAATATATCCGCGGCGTCAAGGTTGTCGGCACAAGAAATAAAATTAAAGAAGTTGCAAAGGTCTATGACATTGATGAAATTATTTTTGCGATTCCGTCTGCATCCATGGAGGACAAGCGCAACATTTTAAATATCTGCAAAGAAACCGACTGTAATTTAAAGATTCTGCCGGGCGTTTACCAGATGGTAGATGGCGAAATTAACGTCAATTCTATCCGGAGCGTTGATGTTTTGGATCTGCTCGGCCGTGACCCGATTGAAGTCGATCTGGATTCCATTATGGGGTATGTTAAAGATAAGACAATACTTGTCACCGGCGGCGGCGGGTCTATCGGTTCGGAGCTTTGCAGACAGCTTGTAAGCCACAAGCCGAAGTGCCTGATTATATTTGATATTTATGAAAATAATGCATATGAAATCCAGCAGGAATTAAAGATGACCTACCCGGATGCCAATGTGGTAACACTGATTGGTTCTATCCGGAATATTTCCCGTCTGGAAAGCGTTTTTGCACAGTACCGTCCGGAAATTGTATATCATGCGGCGGCACATAAGCATGTACCGCTGATGGAAGACAGCCCGAATGAAGCCGTTAAGAATAACGTTGTCGGCACATGGAATGTTGCGAAAATGGCGGACAAGTACGGTGTCGGCAAGTTTGTAATGATTTCTACGGATAAGGCGGTCAACCCGACCAATGTCATGGGGGCAACCAAGAGAATCTGTGAAATGATTATCCAGTCGTACAACGAGCGTTCACAGACGGATTTTGTAGCCGTGCGTTTCGGCAATGTACTCGGAAGCAACGGTTCGGTCATTCCGCTGTTTAAAAAGCAGATTGAAGCGGGCGGTCCGGTAACGGTCACAGACCCGAACATTATCCGTTATTTTATGACAATACCGGAGGCGGTTTCGCTTGTTTTACAGGCGGGCGCTTACGCAAAGGGCGGAGAGATTTGTATTCTGGATATGGGAGAGCCGGTCAAAATCGATGATCTGGCAAAGAACCTGATCCGATTATCCGGCTATACGTTAGGCGTCAACATGGAGATTAAGTATACGGGATTACGTCCGGGTGAAAAGCTCTATGAAGAACTGCTGATGAAAGAAGAAGGTCTGCAGGATACCGCCAATAAGCTGATTCATATCGGCAAGCCGATTGAATTTGACAAAGAACATTTCTTTGAGCATCTGGAAGAATTAAAAGAAGAAGCTTATGCAGAAACGGGAGATATCCGCACACTGATACAAAAAGTGGCGCCGACATATCACCCAAAAGAAAACTAGAAACAAGGAATTAAAAATTTATGGGACAGTATTATGCAATCAACGGCAGCTTTCTGCTGGAACCCGCACTGGGCGTACAGCGGTATGCGGCGGAGATTCTAAAGCAGATGAATAAAATGGCTCCGGCATATAAGGAGTGCCTGCGGCTGGTGCTGGTGCTGCCTGAAACACCGCGCATTGAGGAAATCCGCCGGGAATTTTCAAATATTGAAGTACGCTGTGCGGGAAAAAGCAGGCGTGTAAAAGTGTGGGAGCAGGTCTGTTTTGCACGTTTTTTAAAAAAAGAGAAGGCAAAGGGAATCTGCCTGTGCAATACCGTGCCGCTGTTTTCAAAGGGCGGGCTGGTCTGTGTCCACGATATTGTCTTTAAGACACACCCGGAATATTTTAAAGAGCCGGGTGCATGGCATGAAATTTTATACCGTAAATGGATGTATACACACGCATTTCATAAGGCAGATATCATTGTGACGGTCAGTGAGACGTCCAAAAAAGAAATTTTAGAGCAGTACAGGGTGCATGCAGGACAGATTTATGTGGCAGGGAACGGCTGGCAGCATATGGACCGTAAAGATACAGATGAAACCATTTTCCAGAAGTATCCTAAGCTTACGAAAGGGGCGTATTACTATTATCTGGCATCGCTTGCACCGAATAAAAATCTGTCATGGATTTTAAAAAATGCCGCAGGAAATCCGGATAAAATCTATGTGCTTTCGGGAAAACCGCTGGGCGATGATTCCGGGGTGGAAAAACTGGATAATGTCATCTGCACGGGCTATGTGTCCGACAGCGAAGCGCGGGCGCTGATGCAATACTGCCGGGCGTTTTTATTTCCTTCTACGTATGAAGGTTTTGGCATACCACCGATGGAAGCGTTGTGCATGGGGGCGCCGGTGGTGCTTGGCGATATTCCAGTGCTGCATGAGATTTACGGAAATGCGGCATATTACGTGGACTGTGACAATGCGGACATCAGCATTGAACAACTGTTAAAACAAGGCGGCAGGGAAGCACCGGAAACGGTATTATCCCGGTATTCGTGGGAAAAATCCGCACGGATTATGATGGAAGCTTTGACAAAATAGTGTAAAACGAGTATAGTGATACTGTTTGATAAAAAGTTACAGCTGAAGAATAAATACACCGAAAACGGTTATCATAAAAACAACGATAAAAAAGCCGCACAGACGGCAGAATGGATAGAATATGAAGATTGCAGTAGATGCCCGTACATTAGGCAGCAGACCTAGTGGTGTGGGGATGTATCTGAATGATTTCTTAAAGGTTCTGATGAAATACCGGGAATTTGAGTTTGTACTGCTTTCCGATGTGGCAGAAAGCGAGTACATCCGATATTTTATGGAAAAGGGAATCCCCGTAATTACACAGGGGAAAGCCGTATACCGCAGTGCGGGCGTGTATTCCTACTTTTCATTTATTCAGAAACAGTTAAATGAAATTCAGCCGGATTTATTCTGGGAGGTCAATACCATTATCCCAATCCGCTTAAAAGGAAATTTTAAAACCATGATTACAATTCATGATATGTTTCCGATTGAATATGTCGAATATTTTGGCATTGTTTACAGCCTGTATTTTAAACATAATCTTGCAAAGACATTAAGAAATACGGATATGATTCTGTACAATTCAATACAGACGAAAAAGACAACAGAAAAGCTTTTTCCAGCGGCACGAAAAATTGCAAACTGCAATGCCTACATCATTGCCAATCCGTTAAAGGACACATGGGAAACAACGGATAAAGGTTACTTTTTATATGTAGGCAATATGGAAAAGCGCAAAGGCGTGGATCTCTTATTAAAGGGCTACCGCAGATACCGGGAGCTTGGCGGCACAAAGGAGCTGATTCTTGCAGGGAAAATGCAGGAAGACGATATTGACAGTCTGTTAAAGCAAACCATGGCACAGACAAAGGGCATTACGTATCTGGATTATGTGACCCATGATAAAAAACATCAGCTGTTTGCAGACTGCTCCTGCTTTGTATTTCCGTCTAAGGCGGAGGGCTTTGGCATGCCGTTAATTGAAGTCATGAAGTTTGGAAAGCCGATGATTGTGGGCAATCTCGATATTTATGATGAAATTATCGGACAGCATGGAGATCGTTTTGATTTAAACGGCACCGAACAGCACCAGATTGACAATCTGGCAGAAAAAATGCTGCATTTTAACAGCAATGTCGATGAAGAAGCCTATAAAGAGATTATTGCAAAATATGCACCGGAGAAGCTTGGCAGAATCGTCCGGGATTTTATTTTAACGATACAGAAAGGTTGAACCGTTTATGAGTCTTTCAAAAGCAGCATTAAACATGGCGGAAGCCCTGCGTCCGGTGCTGGTAAAGCTGATACCGCAGAAAATGCTGAGTGCAGTTAAAGCAAAAGTCATCGAAAAAGGTGCAAAAGACCTTGAAAAAACAGAGATTACACCATTTGAGCCACAGGCACACAAAAAGGGCATCAACCTGATTGGCAGCATCAAAAGCGATACGGGATTGGGACAGAGTATGCGCCTGGTCGCTGAAATTTTAGAAAACAGCACATGGGATTATACAGTGTATGATTATTTTGTGCCGCCGGGGGGCAGCAGAACCAACGAAGCTTTTGACGGTAAAATTACGCAGACCGGACCGTATAATATCAATCTGATTCACGTTAATCCGAGTGAACTGCCGCTTGCCTTTATGGACGTGGGTAAGAATCAATGGGATACGCGCTACAATATCGGATACTGGCTGTGGGAATTAGAGGAGTTTCCAAAGGAGTGGCTTCCGGCATTTCATCTGCTCGATGAAGTGTGGACACCGTCCGAGTTTATTTCGCAAAACTTAAGAAAATATACAGATAAGCCGGTCTATACCCTGCCCTACAGTGTTACGGCACCGGCAGATGCGGCATATGACAGGGATTATTTTCATCTGCCAAAAGACCGCTTTTTATTTCTGATGATGTATGACAGCGGGAGCGGCATGGTGCGTAAAAATCCGCTGGGTGCGATTGAAGCATTTAAAAAGGCATTTGACCGGGGAAATAAACAGGTCGGGCTGGTCATTAAAATGAACCGCTCGGAACAAAGTGAAAAAGATATTGATAATATCCGCACAAAACTTGACGGATATGATAATATATATTTTATATGCGAAACACTGTCTAAAACGGCAGTCAACAGCCTGACGGCATGTGTGGATGTTTTTGTATCCTTACACCGGGCAGAGGGCTTCGGACTGGTCATGGCAGAGGCGATGCTGCTTGGCACGCCGGTCATTGCAACAAACTGGTCTGCCAATACGGAATTTATGAACCGGGAATCTGCCTGTATGGTGGATTACAAAAAAACGGCAATAGAACAGGATATCCCGCCGTTTAAAAAGGGGTATCACTGGGCGGAAGCCGATGTGGCACAGGCGGCGGCTTATATGAAGCGGCTTTGTGAAGATTCTGCATTTTATGAGCAGAAAAAAGCGGCGGCAGGGGCATATATCCGGGAAAAGACCAAAATGCAGCATTCTGTCAGTCTGTTAGAGGACAGACTGGGAAAAATATTGGAGGAAAGAAAGTGAAGCAGTTAAGAGAATTATATGAATACAGGGAAATGATTTTCAGTCTTGTCAAAAAAGATTTACGCGGCAGATATAAAGGCTCTGTATTGGGATTTTTGTGGACATTTATCAATCCGTTATTACAGCTTGTCGTGTTTACCCTTGTGTTTTCGGTTATCATGAAAGCAGGCTATGAACAGTATTATATGTTCTTATTTGTGGCACTTGTTCCATGGATGTTTTTTGCTTCCAGCGTACAGGACGGTTCAACGAGCATTTTAAGGGAAAAGGATATGGTCAAAAAAATCTATTTCCCGCGTGAGGTACTGCCGATTGCAACGGTAACGAGCGGCTTTGTCAATATGCTTTTAACCTTTATTGTTATTTTTGCGGCACTGCTTGTCAGCGGAAGAAAAGTGCAGTTTCTGGGACTTGCCTGCCTTCCGGTCGTTATGATTGTAGAATACATACTGTGTCTTGGCATTGCATTAATTGTTGCATCCCTGACCGTGTATCTGCGTGATTTACAGTATATTCTCGGTATTTTAGTGATGGCGTTACAGTATATGACACCGGTGATGTACGGAAGCGATATGGTTCCGGACTGGGCAATGCCGATTTTCAGACTCAATCCGATGACACCGGTGATAGAAATTTATCGTGATATTTTATACTACGGCAATGTGCCGCAGATGTCATCTTTACTGCTTGCACTATTTATCGGTATTGTATTTATTATTGTAGGCGAATTGTTATTTAAGAAGCTGCAAAAGGGCTTTGCAGAGAATTTCTAATAGAGAAAGGCTGTTTTTGGATATGAAAAATGAGGAAAATGCAATCGAGGTAAGGGACGTTACCAAGACCTTTAAAGTGTATTATGATAAAGGAACGGAATTAAAGGAAAAACTGTTGTTCTGGAAGCGCAACCGCTACGAAAACCGTGTGGTTTTAGACCATATCAGTTTTGAGGTCAAAAAAGGCGAAGCCATCGGACTTGTCGGTAAAAACGGTTGTGGAAAGAGTACAACCTTAAAAATGCTTACAAGGATTATCTATCCGAACTCCGGTGAAATCGAAATGTGCGGACGGGTATCAAGCTTAATCGAACTGGGTGCCGGTTTCCATCCGGATATGAGCGGCAGGGGAAACATTTACACCAATGCGGCAATTTTCGGACTGACAAAGAAAGAAATTGATGAGCGTCTAGAGGAAATCATCGCATTTTCTGAGCTGGAGGAATTTATCGATAATCCGGTAAGGACCTATTCCTCCGGGATGTATACACGACTGGCATTTTCTGTTGCGATTAATGTTGATGCGGATATTCTGCTGATTGATGAAATCCTTGCCGTAGGGGATGCCAATTTCCAGGCAAAGTGTTTTAATAAATTAAGAGAAATTAAGGCAAGCGGCACAACGATTGTGATTGTATCCCATTCTCTCGGACAGATTGAGCAGATTTGTGACCGTTCAATCTGGATATGCGAAGGTAAAATTGCAATGGAAGGAAAACCAAAGGAAGTCCATCTGGAATATCTGGATTATATGAATACCCAGAGAATCGACCAGCAGGAAAAAGAACGGTTACGCCTTCAGAAGCTGGAATTACAGAATATGCAGGCAGAAGAAGAAAAAAAGCGCAAGGCAAAAATGAAGCGTTACGGTTCGGAAGATGCCAAGTTTACACAGATTAAGATGTTAGATGCCGACGGAAAAGAGCAGACGACGTTTCGTACCGGTGAAAAAATGGTGCTGGATTTAAGCTATCACGTAGAAAAGAAAGTAACGGATGCCGTATTCGGCTACGGGATTTTCAGAAGTGACGGACTCTGGGTTTACGGAACCAATACCCGTATTGACCGCGTAGACAATTTTGATATTGATAAGGATGGCAGGTTTGTCATTACCATGCCGGAACTCAATCTCATTCCGGGACAGTACTGGCTGGATATTACGATTGAATACGGAGAAGGCAATCCGGTGGATTACTATAAAGAAGCCCTCAAATTTGAAGTGGTATCGAATATGACGGACGTGGGTGTCGCAAGAATCGCGCATTCATGGGAACTTGAGATTTAAGGATAGAGGAGAGAACAATGGAACAGGAACAGATTAATATTGAGGATATTATGCAGGAAATCCGTGCGGAAATCCGTGCAAAGGGATATGAAGACAATGAAATTCCGTTTAGCGATATTGCCTGTCTGGTAGGCGGTACGGAAGTGCCGTTTGACCTGAAGGATTACTTAGACGATATTTCTATGATGGATGAGAGCAGAACCGTGCTTGCATACCGTGACATTTCATCGACACGTAAAGGGGTAGGCAAACTCATTACCTTTGTCAAAAAGGTGATCCGTAAGATGGTATGCTTCTATGTAGAACCGCTTGTAGACGACCAGAACCGCTTTAATGAACTGACAACAAGGGTTGTGGCACAGACGGTCCGCAGATACAATGATGATGATGCGCGTATTGAGGAACTTGAGAAGAAGATTTACAAGTGCGAGCGCCGTATCCGTGAACTCGAAGAAGAATTAAAAAAGAATCAGGCGTAAATGTTTAAGAATGAGGATTAGGAGGATTTACCGTGAAAATCTATCAGCTCCTTCCGACGCTTGCATTTGGGGACGCAGTCAGCAATGATGCCCTTGCGTTGGAAAAAGTGATTCGGGAAATGGGATATAAAACCGAAATCTTTGCAGAAAGCATTGATGCGCGCCTGCCAAAGGGCAGTGCAAAGTTTGTGGAAAAGCTGCCGAGGCTGAATGAAAAGGATATCATTTTATATCACTTATCTACCGGAACAAAGTTAAATTACCGGCTGGCACAGATGCACTGCAGAAAAGTTATGGTGTATCACAATATTACGCCGCCGCAGTTTTTTGAAGAATACAGTGTCAAGGCGGCGCAGCTGTGCCAGAACGGATTAGAAGGTGCCTCTTATCTTGCCGATAAGGTGGATTACTGCCTTGCCGTGTCAGAATACAACAAACAGGATTTAATCCGTATGGGATACACCTGTCCGATTGATGTCCTGCCGATCCTGATACCGTTTGATGATTACGCAAAGACACCGTCACAGCAGGTTATTGACCGCTACAGTGACGGTTATACCAATCTTATTTTTACGGGAAGAATTGCACCGAATAAGCGTCAGGAGGATGTCATCCGTGCATTTTACGACTATAAAAAGTTTTATAACCCGAAATCCCGCCTGATACTGGTGGGCGGACATAACGGCATGGAGCGGTATTACCACCGCTTAAAAAGTTACATTAATGCACTGGAACTGGAAGATGTGGTATTTCCGGGACATATTAAATTTGATGAAATCCTCGCATATTATAAAATTGCAGACGTCTTTTTATGCCAGAGCGAGCATGAGGGCTTCTGCGTGCCGCTTGTAGAAGCGATGTATTTTGATGTGCCGGTTGTGGCATACGATTCCTCGGCGATTGCAGGTACGCTCGGCGGGGGCGGATTTTTATTAAAGGATAAAAATCCAGTAGAAACGGCAGGGGGGGTTAAACCTGGTGGGGCCGGAAGAGGCACTGTCAGCACT
>OAUC01000969.1_pt1 | contig 11195 bp, 7 predicted proteins | sample 1495091 | NCBI WGS metagenome assembly OAUC01 (sample SAMEA2579997, study PRJEB22360) | human gut metagenome | biome: human gut; feature: human-associated habitat; material: faeces | place: Denmark | collected 2008/2010
ACACTAAAAGACTGCCAGTCTTTCCTCGTCTACTTGCCTGATCTACATACATGGGTTACGGTTGCCTTTTGGACTTTTCTGTCCGTCATACTTAGAAACGTGCGCCGCCAGGCGCACCCATCAAAAAAAGCCCCGGCATTATCCGGAGCTTTTTTATCCATTTTTTATTACCACGACATCACTTCATATCCGTCATTGGTTACAAGTACCATAATTTCCCACTGTGCTGACGGCTTTTCATCATCCGTATAGATTGTCCAGCCATTCTGTTCATCAATGTAAATCTCACTTGTTCCCATATTAATCATCGGTTCAATTGTAAATACCATGCCCGGTGCCATCACCATTCCAGTGCCTTTTTTTATCACATAGCTGACATATGGGGCTTCGTGGAATTCCAGTCCGATACCGTGACCACCGACCTGACGGACAACAGAATATCCGTTTTCCTTTGCATGGTCCTGAATCGCCTGTGCCACATCACCTAAATGTCCCCATGGTTTTACCTGCTGTAAGCCCAGCTCCACACACTCTTTTGCCACACGCACGAGCTTCTGGTTTTCTTCGGAAACATTTCCAATACAGAACATCCGGGATGAATCTGAAAAATATCCATTATAAATGGTTGAGCAGTCCACATTGACAATATCGCCGTCAATTAACTGTACATTATTGGAAGGAATTCCATGGCACACCTGTTCATTAATGGAAGTACATACGCTCTTTGGAAACCCTTCGTAATTTAACGGTGCCGGAATACCCCCCATTGCCGTTGTCTTCTGATAAACCATCTGATCGATTTCTTCTGTCGTCATACCTGCACAAATGTGTTCTGCCACATAATCAAGTACTGCAATATTAATCTTGCTGCTTTCACGCATTCCCTGTAACTGTGCTTCATTTTTAATAATTTCCCGCGGTGGAACCTTATGAAATTTTCTTCTGTACATTTCAATTTTTTTATCAAAATCCATGTGGCATTCACCGTATAACTTTCCACTCTTGCACCAGCATGGCTGGTCCTTTGTCAGCTTTTTCAATTGTTTTCCTCTTTTCTTTTTATTTTTCTTTTCTGCTTTTCTAAAATCCGTTACTGCTGTAATGCCTCCACAATTGCCGGGAAAAACTGCTTCTTTCTGGATACGACACCCTGCAGCTTTACACAAGCATCCTTTACTTCTACGCCAAACGCCTGATAAATCACAGCATTGGCATTGTTACCCGCACAAAGTACCTCAGAGGATTCCGATACAATATCAGTGAGCAGAAAATAAACAATTCCCGCACTGTTATCCTGTACAACGCCCTGTATAAATTCTGCCAGACGCGGTTTTACTTTTTCTAACTCCTCCGCACTCATAGAATTAATCTGTCCGACACCAATTGCAACATTGTTAACGGAAAACTTTTTATAATCCTGATAAAAAATTTCTTTTGCAGATTTACCGGATAAATTGCTTCCGGCACGGAACATTTCCCGCCCATATGTTTCAATATCCAGCTCTGCCTTTTTTGCCAGCTGCATGCACGCTGCCACGTCATCCGACGTACACGTCGGTGATTTAAAAATCAATGTATCGGAAATGATTGCCGAACACAGCAGCGCCGCTGTATTTTTATCAATTTCCGCCTGATTTTCCTGATACATATGATAAATAATCGTTGCCGTACTGCCAAGCGGCTGGTTTCTAAAAAATACCGGTGATACCGTCTGAATTGCCCCCAGCCGGTGATGGTCAATAATTTCAAGAATTTCCGCTGTTTCAACGCCATTGACTGCCTGACCCCTTTCGTTGTGGTCAACAAGAATCAATTTTTTCTTTCCTGCTCCCAGTAAATTTCTTCTGGAAATCATCCCCACATAATTGCCCTGTGTATCCTCGACCGGAAAATCCCGGTGGCGAAGCTTTGCCATAACCGTCTGGATATCTTCAATAAAGTCTTCTGTTTGAAATTTGACAATTCCTTCTTTTTCTTTCATCAGAAAACGTATCGGCATACTCTGGTTAATCAGTCTTGCTACCGTATATGTATCAAATTTAGTTGTAATTAACAGACAGTTGTGTTCCTTTGCCACTTTTGTGATGGTCTTTGACACCTGTGCGCCTTCACAGATAATCGGGCATCCTGCCTCCATTTCAATTGCGCACAGCTGTGCCTCATAGCGGTTTCCCAAAATAACAATATCCCCTGTCCCGATATAATTTTCCATCATATCCGGGTTAGCCGCCGCAATCACAACTTTTCCTTCTTTAAAAATACCGTCTGCTTCCCCTGCAACAACCGTTCCTTCCAATGTATCCACAATATTCTGATACCGTGTCTGGGCTGTTGCAAGAATGGTGCTGTCATAAACCTGAAAATACGATTTTGCTATATCTCCAATCGTAATCAGTCCTTCCAGCACATTTTCTTTTGTTACCGGAAGTGTCACGACATTCTGCTCTTTCATCAGGGTCCACGCCGTTTTTACTGAAATCTCTTTAGAAACACCCGGTGTTTTTCGAATCTGGATATCCCGCACCTGCGGTCTGACATCCTTCATATATTCCGGCGGCTGTACACCCAGTTTATCCATGACATACTGCGTTTCTTCATTTAAATGTCCTGCACGTTTTGCCACATAATGCTGTCCTGTTATTTTTTCTTTTAGTCTTGCATAACAAATTGCTGAGCATACAGAATCTGTATCCGGATTTTTATGTCCAATCACATAAACTGTTTCCTTTCCTTCCATATCCACCTCTCCACTTAAAAAACTGTTATAGCTGTACCGTTTCTACCTAACATACATACTATAACAGTTCTTTATGGTTTTCAACCGTTTTGCCTTTATTTTGTCTGTTTAATCTGTCTGTAAGCACGCTGCACTAATTTGTGAAAACAACAATATTGGTCTTATCTGTTTCTCCCAGACGTGCCAGCAGCTTTTTAAGATTCTCAACCGCTTTCTTATAAACATAATATGCATCATATGTCTGCTGGAAATAATCCATGGCTCCCTGAATATCCTCACGGTCTTTTGCCTCCCATGAAAGTGTCGCATATTTATGGATATTATTATGCGTTTCAATAACTTCTTTAAATTCTGCACTGCCTGTAATCTGTGGATTCGTCTGTGCAGCAAGCCATTTACCGATTTTACAGGTCTTCGGATTATTCAGCTGTTCTTTTCTTAACCGCTCAAAATCAACGGCATTGTTATAAACTCTCCACATCAGGATAAAGTGGTCATTAATAAATACATCCAGCCAGTCCTGCTGTGTAATCTCAGCAAATCCACGTACCATATCACTTCTTGTTGTATCAATGTAACGCCCGATTTTATAGACATGCGTTCCCATTTCCGTACAGTCATCAGAAAGTTCTTTATAACTCTTGGAAATGCTTTCAATCTGCCTTGTAAAGTCTTTTGTTACGTCTGTCTGTGTATCAATATCCTCAAAAGCATTGTCAACACGATCCTTAATCTGATTCATCTGCTGATTCATCTGTCGGATTGATTCCAATGACTGTTCTACCTTTTCATTGCCCTCTGCAAGCTTGGAGGTTGTTTCATTCATGGAAAGTGCCAGTTCCCCGATATCCGTACGCAGTTCTGCTACATATTTAACAATGTCTTCTGCAGATTCTGCGGTATTGCCGGATAACTGTCTTACCTGATCAGCAACGACTGCAAAGCCCTTTCCTGCTTCTCCTGCTCTTGCAGCTTCAATAGATGCATTTAACGCCAGCAGATTACTCTGGCTTGCAACCTTCTTTACCACATCGACAATTTCACCGATTTTATCAATCTTGCCCTGAAATTCCTGTACCTGTTCATTGATTGCCTGAATCTTTTCAGAAGACTCATTGACAACCTGTATGCTGTTGTTCATATTTTCCGTACTACTGTCAGCGGTTGCAATGACATCATGTGTATTCTCACGGATATGTGACATTGCTTCCGAAATATTGTTAATAGATGTTTCCATGTCACGGCTTGCATTTTCCATATCCCGGATGGATTCTGTCTGGGACTGAACCTGATCTAATGTCTTTTTTACATAAGAGTTATCACCGATTGAACCCATTGCCTGATTCAGACGCATTACAAAATTGTTATTGGAACGCTTATATGCATGAATCAGTTCATTAAACTTTTCTCCATATGCCGGATTCTGAAATGCGCCTGTATCAATATCCTCATAATTACCGTCAATCACACCATCCATTGCCTGCATAAGCAGCTGCAAGTCCTTTTCTTCTGAATAACCATTTGCTGTCTTTTTTCCAAACATATCTATTACCTCTCTGATTCGCTTTTATCTTAGTCGTATTTTATCACATAATAACAAAAAATAATACTTATTTTTGCTTATTTTTTGCATATATTACAAAATTTTTTTCCTAATCCAGCGCAATTTCTTCCAGTTCCACAATGCTCCCAGTTTATTGTAAACCCAGTAGCCTGCATTTGCCGCCTTTTGCAGCAGAAAATTTGTCTCCTCTTCCATTTCTTTTAAAACACTGCCGCCCTGTGCCTGCACCCATCCTTCTTTAATTGCCCGGATTAAATCATTGTTGTTTGCAATTTTTTGTGTGAATTCTGTATATGCTGCCCCGACTACGCGCATCTTATGTGCATCCGACCCTGCCACTTTCGGCTTATGCAGACAGCCTGCCAGATTATCAGCACAGGCATTTGCCCACGGTCTGATGCAGGCATTAAATGTTTCCACGAAATCAAATTTTTCCAGGAATTCATTGTGTTTTTTACCAAATCGCGTATTGGTAAATGCAAAAAATCCCGGCCCGTAAGGATGTGCAAGCCCTAAAATGCCCCCTCTTTCATGCACAATCTTTTCTAACTGCGCCAGTGTCATTCCACGGATTTCCATAAAAGCATCATTTATACAGTCCGGCAGTACCGCAATCACATGGCCGCCATCCCTTGTATCATACTCAATGCCCTTTAATACCGTAAACGGCTTTTCCAGATGCAGATTCTTTGCAATCTTTTCAAATTTGCGGTAGCCGTCATAGGAGTTGTGGTCTGTTACCAGCATTCCGTCAAAGCCCTCTTTTACCAGCTTCGTGATATATTCCTGAATCGGCACTTTTGCATCAATTGACCCCTCTTTTGTATGGCAATGCATATCCAGTTTCATTTTTATTCTCCATTCTGTATTTTTTAACATAAGTGTCAAAAACAAATTTTAACATTTATATTACCTATCATTATAAATCATTTGACAATTTCATAACCAGCTACACTATAACACAGCGCCACCTTTTTTTCCATATTTTTTCACTTTCCGGTCCCTTATTTCATATATTAAAATAACTCTGCTATCAAAGGATTTTGTTTATGAATTATCGGAACTGTCTTAAAATTTTATGCAGTATTTCTGTTGTCTGCCTGTGCTGTACATGTATGGGCTGCAGCAAAACAAAAAGCACCGGCAGCACATCCATCACTTTAAATGAAGTTGCGCACTCCGTTTTTTATGCACCACAGTACGCGGCAATTGAATTGGGATATTTTAAGGAAGAAGGCATTGACCTTACACTTGTGACCGGATTCGGCGCTGACAACGTTATGACTTCCCTGATTTCAGATGATGCACAGATTGGCCTTATGGGTTCTGAATCTTCTATCTATGTATACGCACAGGGTGCATCGGATTACGCCGTCAATTTTGCCCAGTTGACACAGCGCGCCGGCAACTTTCTGGTATCCAGAACGGCAGAAGATGATTTTTCATGGGAAAACCTGCGCGGAAAAACGATTCTTGGCGGCAGGGCAGGTGGTATGCCACAGATGCTTTTGGAATATATTTTAGAAAAGAACGGACTGACTAAAGAAGATGTCAATATTATTCAAAACGTAGATTTCGGCTCAACTGCCGCGGCATTTTCGTCCGGCATTGCCGATTATACCGTGGAATTTGAACCGTCCGCAACACTTCTGGAACAGGAAAGCGCCGGATTTGTCGTGGCTTCTTTGGGCGTGGAAAGCGGCTATGTGCCGTATACTGCCTATTGTGCCAAAAAGAGCTTCCTTTCTAAAAACTCTGATGTGATTGCTGCCTTTACCAGAGCCATTCAAAAAGGGCTTGACTACTGTAATTCCCACTCCGCCGAAGAAATTGCTGCGGTAATTGCACCACAGTTTCCGGAAAATACCCAAAACGATATCGCCGTCATTGTTGCACGATATCAGAATCAGGACACATGGAAAACCGATACGGTATTTTCCAAAGAAAGTTTCACACTGCTGACTGATATTTTACGAAACTGCGGCGAGTCAGACACGGATGTTCCTTATGAAGACCTTGTCACCACAACATATTCCAAACAGGCAGCGGCCGAATCTGTTTCATATTAAGCCACATGTAAGATTTAACTCTGCTGCTTTTTCATTTCATGATTTAAAGTGCCGTCCGAGTCGTTCGCGGAATTTTTTGCTGTGCTTTGCATGCCTTTGAACCTGTAACAGCACCAGACGGCACATCACTGCAAAGACCGGAACTGCTGCTGCCATTAAAATCCCCGTAACCATTACCCATACCGGTGACAACGGATACAATGCGAACAGCGGCTTTAAAAACAGTACACTGAATACTGCCCCGGATGCCATCAGTATACAGATGCCTGTTCTGATTTTATCCAGCGGCATACAGATTCTTATAAGTGCTGCCATTCCGACAGCCAGCAATATCATGATACACATTGTAGAAAGCTGCTCATGTCCGATGCCGGCACAATTTCCTGCAACGTTAAGCACTGCCAGCAGTATAAAATCCGTCAGTGCCGCAGGCAGTGCCAAAAGCACGACATTGGTTAAAAAATGTCCTTCTATGCGGCTTTTATCCGGCTGCATTGCCAGTAAAAATGCCGGTGTACCGATGGTGAATGTTCCCAAAAAAGACAACTGTGTCGGATACAGCGGATATTTACTGACTGCCACAAATGTAAACAGTGTCATCAGCATAGAAAACAGATTTTTCACCAGAAACAGCGAAGCAGAACGCTGGATATTGTTGACCACGCGTCTGCCCTCTAATACCACGGACGGCATCCTTGCAAAATCAGAATCCAAAAGAACAATCTGTGCCGCATTGGATGCCGCTTCACTGCCGGATGCCATCGCAATACTGCAGTCCGCTTCTTTTAATGCCAGCACATCATTGACACCGTCCCCTGTCATGGCAACAACATTGCCTGCTTTTTTGAGTGCCAAAAGAAGTTTCTTTTTCTGTTCCGGCGATACTCTGCCAAATACCGTATACACCGGTGCAGCTTTTTCCAATTCTTCATCAGAAAGCTGTGAAACATCAATATATCTGTCTGCTTCTGCAATCCCTGCCTTTTTTGCAACTGCCGCCGCTGCTTTGGGATGATCGCCGGATATAACCTTAATACAGACGTCTTCTTTCTGAAAATATTCAAATGTTTCCCGCGCATCCCTTCGGATCGGATTACTCACTAAAATAAATGCAAGCGGTTCAAACAAATGCTGTTCTTCCCCATACCTGCCAAATACAAGTACACGCACACCTTTGTCGATTTTATCCAAAATTTGCACGTCATATTTTCCGTAACGCTCTGCCAGAAGCCGCTCCGGCGCACCAATCAGATATAGTCCTTCTTCAAAACGTACACCGGAATATTTGCGCTGTGAAGAAAACGGAATGACTTTTTGTGCCTTTCGTTCACTTTTTCCATCAAAATAGTCTTTTAATGCCTGCATCGTGATATTATCCGCATCCAGATTTGCTACAACATCTCCGATTAAGGCATGAAGCGAAGTTTCTTCTTCCTCTTTTGCCAGCGGAATAATTTCCTGGACAGACATTTTATTTTCCGTAATCGTTCCCGTCTTGTCCACACACAGGACATTGACCCGCGCCAACGTTTCAACACACGCCATTTCATGAACCAGCACTTTTTTTCTGCCAAGGCGCATGACACTGACAACCAGTGCAATGCTCGCTAAAAGATACAGTCCTTCCGGTATCATACCGACCAGTGATGCAATCATGGATACGACACTTTCCTGTATGGTCGAACCAATGACAAAATGCTGCTGCAAAAACAGCAGGATTCCAATCGGTATAATAACAATGCCAATAATACGCACCAGACGGTCTAAGGAACACATCATTTCCGTCTGTGTATTTTTACGCGATGCTTTTGCTTCTAACATCAGCTGTGCCGCAAAAGATGACAGTCCCACTTTTGTAAGTGTCGCATATCCTTTTCCTGAAACAACAAAACTGCCGGAATACAGTATATCGCCCGGATTTTTTACCACTTCATCCGCTTCACCTGTAATCAGTGCTTCATTGACACGCAGACTGCCTTTCTCAACAACTGCATCTGCACAAATCTGGTTTCCTGCCTGAAAAACGCAAAGGTCTCCAAGCACCAGCTGTTCTGAATCCACCTGCAGCATCTGCCCGCTGCGCACAACCTGCGTTTTAGGTTCATTCATCAGTGTCAGCCTGTCTAACACCCGTTTTGCCCGGATTTCCTGAACAATGCCAATCATTGTATTGCACACAATAATAGGCAAAAAGGTCATATTTACATATGACCTTACAAAAACTAACAATGCCGTAAACACTGCAAATATGAAGTTAAAATATGTAAAAATGTTACCGGCAATAATCTGTCCGACAGATTTGGACTGATTTTTCACCTGTACATTTCCATAACCGGCATACAGCCTTTTTTGTGCTTCTTCGCAGCTTAATCCACGGTTTTCATTAGTCATCTGAATATTCAATCTCCTTACCCGCAACGCGGAACGTATAATAAATAGTGACTGCAAAAATAACCAGCTTTACAGCAAAACTTACCGCTATGCTTGCAACGGATTCCTGATTATAAAGCTGGAATGAAATCATCGCAAAAAATGTCACTGCCGCTGTAACGCCGTACCACCATTTTGCCAGATTTCCTTTAATAACACCAAAAATCACATTCATTAATGCGATATTTAAAACCATATCGAGAATACAGTTGACACCCAGTAACAGCCATAAAGCGGATGGTGTTGTAAACAGTGCCGAAACCGTTTCATAGGTTGTTGTCACCTCTTCCGCCGCCAGCTGCGCCAGCATATCCTGTGCCTGTCCTGCCTGGATTGCGGTACACCACGTAATGTAGGAAATCGCTGTCATACCGTATAAAAGGCTGTCGCCGATTGAAAGACCGATTCCCGCAAGGTAGACATCGCCTTTGCGCTCAAAACGTTCATTTAACATATAGCCGGTAACAACTCTTGCTGCTGTAAATCCGGCTGTCGCAAACAGCGCATATACAATATTATACGTTGCCGGGTTGTTATAAAAAATATTGTCTATACTCGGTATCAGTGCCAGCGCCGATGTTGCCAGATTGGCAAAAATAAATACAAAAACGGCATAGGCAATCACACCTAAAATCCCCGGCATAACTCTTGCTTTCCATCTTTTCATAATGACAACTACAAGTACAATAATTGCCGAAAGCATAAGAATCCCACCCGCCGAGAGCATGGATGACGTTCCTGCCGGCAGGGTCTGTGTCAAATCAATTGTTTCCATAAAATCTCCATTCCGCCGTTTCCATCTGCCACGGCTTTTTATCTTTCTTAATCATATCATTTCTGTCTGTAAAAGCCAATAAAATATCTATTAAAGTTTGTTCTGTACAGACGAAAAGAGCAGCCACATAGCTGCGGCTGCTCCTCTCATAATCTTAATTGCATAACAATATATCTTTTTTAATAACGAAATGTATATTTAAAAAGGCACACTGTAAACCATTTGGATTATAATTTTGTTACATTAATAGCCTGAGGACCTTTAGCGCCTTCTGTTACGTCAAACTCTACTTCTGCGCCTTCGTCTAATGACTTGAATCCGCTCATGTTCAGACCTGAGTAATGTACGAACACATCCTTGCCTTCTTCATCGCTGATAAAGCCATAGCCCTTTTGGTTATTAAACCACTTTACTGTACCTTTCATTTCAAGTACCTCCAAAAAAATATATGGTGCCAAACACCTTCTTTATCTTAGCATTTGCGGCAATTGTTGTCAATGAAATCTCACTATTTGTTTTCGGACTCCCCAACCTGTAAATACACACGGCTAAGCTCAATTTTATCATCGCCCTGCTGAACTACCGACACGATATTTCCGGCTGTAACCTGTGCTTTTTCCACCCGCAGCAGATGGCTGTTGATAATCTCTGTCGGATAGGCTTTGTCATTAATATAGACCACACTGTAATCATTAAAATTACTGCCTTCCACGCATACATAATCCTTGTAATTATATGCATTGGTGATTGTAATATCATTTTGTCCCATAATCAGATTGGTTGCCTGAAATGGATTTTCCCCGCCATATAAATCACAGTTTCCATATAAAATGTCGTATTCAAGAATCTTTAAATCTTTTAAATAGTCCGGCGTGTCCTTACGTTTCTGATGAAACTTTGTCAGATAACCTTCCGACATGCCAAGCATCTGCTGTACATGCGCTGCCAACTGATAACTTTCCAGATTTTCTTTTTCGGACGACAGTGAAAAATTGCTCCAGACAACGTACTGTGTCTGATAAATGTCGCCATTTTCAAGTACTTCGTCCGTAAATGAAAATCCCGGCAGGTGGTCGCCGTACATGACAAGCACTGTCTCTTCATCCCTGCTTTCAAGCATCGCCGTCAACTCCCGCAGGAAATTATCCATTTCATGAATCTGGTTGACATAGTAGGTAAATGCCTTTTCCTTTGCCGTATCAAAAAATCCCGTTACCGTAATTTCCGGCACAAAGCCCTCCGGATACTCTGCCGGATAATCGCCGTGTCCCTGTACGGAAATTGTATAAATGTAATCCGAACCATCTGTGGAATCCAGTATTTTTCCGATTTCCCCCGTCAGAATCTTATCCTTTGCCCAGCCCATCGGTGTCATTTCGATATTGTCCATATATTCAATTGATGTAAAATCTTCATATCCCAGATGCGAGAAGACCTTATATCTGTCATAAAACGTTCCGTCATTGTCATGCAGTGCATGGGTGGCATACCCTTTTTCTTTTAAGTCATATGCCATGGATTCACAGACCTTGGACTGTAAAACCGTCTTGTACGGATATTCACCCGGTCCGAAATCATCCATATTCATGCCGGTCTGCACTTCAAATTCCGTATTGGCTG
>OAUC01000982.1_pt1 | contig 11061 bp, 8 predicted proteins | sample 1495091 | NCBI WGS metagenome assembly OAUC01 (sample SAMEA2579997, study PRJEB22360) | human gut metagenome | biome: human gut; feature: human-associated habitat; material: faeces | place: Denmark | collected 2008/2010
CGCCTCACGGCCCTCATCGGTTCTGTTTTTGGATACGACAACGTAGGTGTGGCCGGTGAGCTCTTTTTCCGCCTCTTTGTGCAGAAACTCCGCGCTGCCTGTGAGATTGCCCCCAAGCTGCACGCACGCCAGTTTCCGGTTCAGCTCCGCTGTTTTTCCGGCGCCCGCTGCCAGATGGACACGCAGCTCCTCGCCGGTCTCCTCATCTTTCGCATTGCTCTTCACCCACAGATTCATCTTGTTTTTCACCATCCGCGCCGCAAGCGAAGACGTGATGCGGATGCTCTCCTCGACCTGCGCTTCCTCGCGCAGAATGTTGGCGTCCTCGATATCGAGAAGCACCGTAACTTCCACGCTCGTCGTCGCGTCAAACTGATTGACCATCAGATCTCCCATCCGTGCCGACGATTTCCAGTTGATGCGGTTCATCGGGTCTTCTTTCCGGTAATCGCGGATACCGGAAAATTCAAACGGATCCTCGTACAGGCGATTCCGTGACAGAACCATGCCCGACACGGCACGGCAGATCATCTGAATCCGTGCAGTATCGACCTGGTGCGGGTAAACGTACATCTGTGTCTGCTGCGGGTAATCGCTGTAAAGACCCTCCCGGAAAAAAAGATCGTACGCTACGGCATGCGCACCGGTGATCTCGTAGAATCCTCGTTTTTTCGCCTGAAACGGCAGTGTTCTCGTGATCTGCTGATGAAACAGGAACGAAAAGACATCGCGTTTGTAGCTCTGGTCGGTGATGCTCGCGTTTGCTTTTGCCTCGCGGTCGAATTCCAGATTCCGGCTCATCGAAATGCCAAGCTCGAGTGCCGGAATCGGCAGCAGTTTGTCGTTTACGACGACCTCTTTTAACGTACTCTCCTCGCCCTCATAGATCGCAGAATCCTGGAAGCTGACCTGGATTTTCAGATTTTTCTGCCAGTTTTTCTGGTACAGCTTTTTCTGCAGAAACCAGGCAAGCGCCATTCCAAATAGTAATAAAAGAAGCATAGTCCGTTACCTTCCTGACCAGTTTTCGGTCGGCAGACCGATGCGGTTTAAAATTTCCTCGATCACCGATTCTGCGGCTCTTCCGTCGTCTGCGCCGATCTGCATGGTGAGACGGTGTGCGAGTACCGGAACAGCCACGGTCTTGAAGTCCTCCGGCACAACGTAGTTTCGTCCCTGCACCAGCGCGTGGCCCTGTACGGCACGTAAAAATGCGAGTGTTCCACGCGGGCTCACACCGCTTGCAATTTTGCTGTTGACTCTCGTCTCCTGTACGATGCGGACGAGATACTGTACCAGTTCCGGATGCAGATAGACTTCTTTACACGCCTCCTGCAGGGCACGGATTTCTTCTTTTGGGCAGACGGACGACAGCTCGGCGAGCGGCTCCTCGGTCAGAAAACGGGCGATCATCTGTGTCTCTTCCGCCGGGCTTAATGCTTCCATCGAAAGTTTCATTAAAAAACGGTCCATCTGCGCCTCCGGCAGCGGGAAGGTTCCGAGCGTCTCGAGCGGGTTCTGCGTGGCGATGACGAGGAACGGCTCCTCGAGCGGCCGTGTCACACCGTCCACGGTGATCTGGCGCTCAGCCATGCACTCGAGAAGGCTGCTCTGCGTCTTCGGCGTTGCACGGTTGATCTCATCGGCAAGCAGAATGTTGCAGAAGGCAGGGCCTTTCGAAAAGACGAACTCTCCGCTTTTGGCATCAAAATAATTGAGACCGGTGACATCGGACGGCAGTAAGTCCGGTGTGAACTGGATGCGGCCGAACTCTGCCTCGACGGATTTCGCAAGGGATTTCGCCATGACCGTTTTTCCTGTTCCCGGGACATCCTCGAGCAGGATATGACCTTTGGCAACAAGGCAGGTCAGGACAAGCTCGATCGTGCGCTCGTTTCCGATCATGACCTTTGCGATATTTTCTTTTAATTGCTGCAATACATTATTTTCCATGTTTTGCTTCCTCCAATAGTAAGATTTAATAAAAAAATCCACCCCTCGCTGCTCTGTTTTGTAAGAACAGCACGATAAATTTATTTTACAGCACATATTTTCGGAAGACAAGCAGAAAAAGGACGATGCTGTACATACTTTTCACAGCATCGCCCTTTACGGTTTCTTCTATAAATTAGCTTGTCTCTTACAGTGCTTTCCGGTACAGCGCCTCGATGTCCTGCTGACGGGACACTCTCGGGTTGACGGCGATGTTTCCGCTCTTCATCGCATCTACCGCCATCGGCACGATTTTGCTCTCGATCTCCTCTGCTGTCACTTCTTTTCCCTTTGCCGCCTGGCGGATCGCATCGGTCAGGCTGGCCGGGATTCCGATGGCTGCGGTCAGCTCGCGGATCGCGCCGACCAGCATCATCGGCTCAAATTCATCGGCGTATGCCGGGATTTCGCTGATGTAGTTGTAGATCTTCAGATATCTTCCATGGTCTGCCAGTGCATTGTACTCTGCGATGACCGGAAGCAGAACGGCATTTGCCACGCCGTGCGGCACATCGAAGAAGGCGCTCACAGGATGACTCATTGCATGGACATTTCCAAGTCTTGCGTAGGAAAATGCAATACCCGCAAACAGCGAACCGGTCAGCATCGCCTCTGCGGCTTCGAGATCGGTTCTGCGCGCCACGAAACGGCGGATATTTTTACCGATCAATTCCATCGCTTTTTCTGCCATGGCATCGGAGAACGGAGATGCGGCTGTGGAAATATAAGCCTCCTCCGCATGGATAAAGGCATCGATACCGCAGGCTGCCGCAACGGATGCCGGAGCGGAAGTTAAAAGTTCCGGATCAAGAATGGCATACTCCGGCAGAAGTTCATAGCTGAATACGGTCAGCTTGTAATCTCTGCTGTGGTCGGTGATCACGGAAAATGCGGTCACCTCGGAGCCGGTTCCCGCAGTCGTCGGAATGGCAATCAGCGGGACAATTTTTCCCGGCACTTTGTGTGCGCCTTCGTATTCCGTGATGCTTCCGCCGTATTTTGCCGTCACACCGACGGCCTTTGCTACATCCATCGGAGAACCGCCGCCGAGTGCTACGAGAAAGTCTGCGCCGGAAGCAAGATAGCTCTCGGTTGCTTTTTCTACTGTCGTCACAGACGGATTCGCCTCAATATCTGTGAAAATATCGGCTGCGATGCCTGCCGCTTTCAGGCTGTCCGCTGCTTTGTCCACAACGCCCATTTTTTTCAAGGTAGGACCGGAAAGAATCATCGCATGGGTTCCGCCCATCTTCTTGGCACACTCCGGCAGTTTGGCAAGCGTTCCTGCTCCGACAATAATATTCTGTGGAATCGAAAATTCGAATGGATTCATCTTATTTTTCCCCTTTCTTTCAGAAAGCGTGCCGAAAATTTTTCTTTCCGACACGCTTTGTTTTATCCTATCTCAGCTTCAGCCAGCCATTTTGGCAAGAACACGGTCGATCGCTGCATCGATAACAACGTCGAGTTCCGCATCGTCTGCCTCCGGCATCAGGGACGCTGCGTCCTCGTCGGAGATCAGCTCGATCAGGCTGCCGAACTTCTCTTTATATTTGAACTTGCAGACTGCAAAAAATACAACACCGAGGAGGCTCCAGCCGCCTACCATCAGCCACTCCTGCCATACCAGTGTTCCGCCGGAACCAGGAATGCAGTAAACAAGCACCATACATCCGGACATCAGAACCGCCATCGTTCCAACAAATTTGTATGCCGGAACACGGTACGGACGCGGCATATCCGGTTCTTTCTTCCGCAGGATCAGGAAGGAAAGAGATACCATACAGTAGGCAAGACAGCATCCAAAGTTACCTGCATCACAGATCCACACCATCATGCCTCGTCCTGCAAACGGAGCCAGCATAGTCAGCGCGCCGATCAGGAACAGGGCGTTGATCGGAGTTTTGTGCTGCGGATGAAGCTTTGCGAACATCGGCGGAATCATGTAGGATTCAGCCATAGAGTACAGAGCACGGGAACCGCCGATCATAAAGGAGTTCCAGGATGTGATGATACCGCACATACCGCCGACGATGATGACTTTTGCCATAACCGCTGTACCGAACGCTTTCGCCATCGCATCTGCTGTGACAAGTCCGGTTCCTGCTTCCGAGCTCAGGATTTCGGACGGGTTCAGCACATAGCCGACAGCCAGGATAACACAGGAATAGAAAACAACAGCGAGTACAACGGAGAGAATCATCATTTTACCGATTTTCTTTAACGGAACGTTGATTTCCTCTGCTGCCTGCGGGATAACGTCAAAGCCGATGAAGAAGAACGGGGTAACAACAGCAACTTTGATGATGTTCTGGAACATCGTTCCGGTGCTCTCGCCGACGAACATCTGTCCCTGCAGATTGCTGGAATCTCCGTTGATCACGGATGCCACAATCAGAAGGATACCAGCGCCGCCGATGATACAGGTAAGGACCGTCTGCAGAACGGCTGCTGTTTTTGCGCCCAGCACATTGATCAGTGTGATGAGAAACGCTACAATAACGGCTACGGCTACCCAGGAAGCATAGATATCAAATCCTGCCACGCTGTACATATAGCCTTTCAGGAATCCCGGCCACAGATATGTGATGATGGTTGGGAAGGCGCACGCCTCGAAACACGTAACACTGACGTATCCTAAAATAATCGCCCAGGTACAGATGAACGAACCGTTCGGGCCCATCGCCTTGTAGCTGAAGACGTGCTCGCCGCCGCACTGCGGCATCGCTGCAGTCAGTTCTGCGTAAGTCAGTCCGATGAAAAAGATCATGACACCGCCGATCGCAAACGCAATTGAAGCTCCGACAACGCCGCCTTTCTGAATCCAGCTTCCTGAGGATACGACCCAGCCCCAGCCGATCATGGCTCCGAAAGCGATGACGAGAATATCCCATGCACCTAATACTTTGTCAAATTCTGATTTTTTCTGTTCCATGGCTTATTCCTCCCCGCTTCCGTATTTCTTCTGAATCAGTTCCTCGAGATATTCCGCTGTGCCCTCCACACCAAGGAATGCACTGTTGATCAGAATGTCTCGGTTGTGCCGGTCTCCGCGGTTGCTGCCGGTCAGCGCCAGATGACGCTTGTGATACCGTTTGTCCTTCTCGAGCAGCAGAATTTTTGCATCGCTCTCGGAAAGGCTGTGGCTCTTCATGATATTCTGAATGCGGATCTCATCCGGCGCATAGATAAAAGCCCGGAGGAGCTTGATATCTTTGCTGTCCTTTAAGATGTAATCCGCGGATCGTCCGATGATGACGCAGGCCTCTTTTTCTGCCAGTTCCCGGATGATCTGCTTCTGTACATGAATCGCACGCTCGGTCAGGTCCGCATATTTGGAGAAGGATCCACGGACATCGCCCTCGGCTCCTTTTCCGGCAATCGTACCGCCCTCTTCTACACGGTTCATGATGTCTTTCGGAATTCCGACTTCTTCAATAATCTGATCCACCAGATCGCGGTCGTAGAACTTAATTCCGAGATCCTCCGCAATTTTCCTGCCGATGGCATTTCCTTTGGCTCCGTACTCGCAGCCGATTGTGATAACCAGATGTCCCATACCGTTTTCCTCTCACATTTAATTTCTCTGTTTTACCTGTTGTTTCCGATTCACAGAATGAAAAGAAAAACAGGACAGGGGCGAAGCATGGTTCTTTGCTTTTTGACGTCCTTGTCCTGTTCTTTTCACGCTATGAGATTTTCTTTGTTTCTATAAGAATTCTTTATTTTTCCAGAGCTTTTACGGTTTCTTCGATGATAGCAACTGCCTTGTCGCAGTCCTCCTCGGTTACGATAAGCGGAGGGATCAGACGAATGATGTGCGCTCCGATGGCGGTGATCAGCAGATGGCGGTCAAGGCAGCCATGTTTGACTTCTACGCCGCTGATGGTATCATCAAACTCTACGCCGACCAGCAGTCCCTGATGTCTGACTTCTTTGACATGCGGCAGTTTTGCTAATTTTTCTGCGAAGTAATCACCGACTTTCTTTGCATTTCCGGCAAGGTCGCGGTCAATCAGTTCGTTGACTTCTGCCAGTGCTGCTGCACAGCTGACTGGATGGCCGCCGAAGGTAGTTCCGTGAGATCCCGGGGTAAAGGCTTTTGCTACTTCAGCTGTTGCGCAGATTGCGCCAATCGGCATTCCGCCGCCAAGACCTTTTGCCATGGATACGATATCCGGTTTGATGCCGTAGTTCATGTAAGACATTACCGCACCGGTTCTGCACCAGCCGGTCTGTACTTCATCAATCAGAAGCAGCATGTCGTTCTCATCACAGAACTTCCGGAGTCCCTGCATGAACTCTTTCGTTGCCGGATGAACACCGCCTTCGCCCTGTACCGGCTCAACCATGATGGCGATGGTGTTTTCGGTACATGCATCTTTGAAGGCCTGCAGATCATTGTACGGTGCATAGGAGAAACCGTAGGTCATCGGTCCGAATCCAACCTGGCATCCGTTGCCCGGCTGACCGGTTGCAGACATGGCACCGAAGGTTCTTCCATGGAAGCCCATCTTTGCGGTTACGATGTGGTAACGGTTCGGGCCGTATTTCTCGATGCCGTACTTTCTTGCCATTTTGATCATGGCCTCGTTCGCCTCGGTACCGGAGTTCTGATAGAAAATCTTGTCCATGCCGATGGTCTCGCAGACTTTCTCAGCAAGCAGTGCCTGCGGGATGGTGTATGGATAGTTGAAGGTATGCATGATATCGTCGAGCTGCTCTTTTGCTGCTGCAACAACTTTCGGGTTTCTGTTTCCGGCGTTGTTTACGGCGATGCCTGCGTAAAAGTCAAGATACGGCGTTCCGTTTTCGTCGTACATGTACATCCCCTCTGCGGTTTCTGCAAGGAAATCGAAACGCTCGTAGGTCTCGATCATGTACTTGTTTACTTTGTCTTTGATGTCCTGAACCGTTAATCCTGTGTCTTTTAATCTCATAGTGTTATCCTCCCATAGCGTTGAAAAGATTTTTTAAATAAAAAACAAAAAAGCAAAGACTACTCGTTGGTAAGCGTCTTTGCTTTGTTTTTCGTTTATTATTTTGTACAACCATACAATAGCACCACTCCCTATATTTGTCAATTACTTTTTTTAAAAAGTTTTTTATTTTTGTTTTTTCTTTAACGCCCGCTTTTTCTATTCTTTTTTGATGCTTTTTCGTCTTCCGCCGTATTTTTTTCATATCCGTTGTTTTTTATTCTGATGTTCCAGCGGATTTCTGTCCATTATATTGAACAGTTCATTCAAAAAAAGAAAGCCTGTTATTCTGCGGCTTTTAGTGATAGTCGAGAAAGAAACACATGCAGCTCGTCTTCTCCGTCCCTCTGTTGCGGTAGATGTGGGTCTGGTCTGTCTCGAAACGGAATGCCTGCTTCAGGTGGATCTCATGCTCTTTTCCATTGCACTCCACGGTCATCACGCCGTCTGTCACTACCAGGTACTCTCTTGTTTTCTCTCCGTGGCCGCCGCTCACATACGTTCCGCCCGGTTCGATGTCGATGCGGTAGATTTCCACAAGCCGCGTGTCCTCATACGGAAAGCACGTCCACACAGTGTACTGCCCCTCCAGCTCTTTCGTCGGAACCAGATCCTCCGGTGTCACAAGATAACTATCCACCAGCGGCGTTGCAATCAGCTCCTGAAATTCAATCCGCAGGCCGCTCGTAATCTTCCCGAGCACGCCAAGCGACGGGTTCGCCGTTCCCTTTTCGATCTGCGAGAGCATACTCTTGCTGACCCCGGTCTGCTCTGAGGCCTGGTCGAGACTCATCCCTTTCGACTGCCGGATCCGTTTCAGATTGACCGCCACATTTTCTGTCAGATAATCCATGTTCTTCCACCTGCCTTTCTTCGTATTTCGCTCATTGTAGCACACCTTCCTCCGATATTCCAGTGAATATTTTTAAACTTTCTGCCGCCTTTCCCCGCTTCGCCTTTCTTTTCTTCCTTTATCCGCCCGGGTTTCAGGCGCTTTTCTCTGCCTTTCCCAGGAAAAGCGCCCTTCCGCCGGATTTGTATTTTTGTCAGACCTTTTCCATCCGCATCTGCCGCAGAATCTTCTTTTCCATCCGCGACACCTGCACCTGCGAAATCCCCAGTTTTCCGGCGATCTGCGCCTGCGTCATGTCCATGAGCTGCCGCTCCTTCGCGGGCAGTCGTCCCAACAGCTCTTCCAAGAAAATCCGGTTCAGCAGCTTTTCCTGCCCGTTCTCTTTTTCCGGAATGCGGTCCATCAGAGAAATATCGTGGTTTTCCCCCTGATAGATGGTCTTCTGCAGCGATTCCACCTCCGCGCCGGACTCCATCGCCTCCACGATTTCTTCCACGGTAACATCAAGCTCCCCCGCTATCTCCGCCAGCGTCGGATCGCGCCCGTTCTCCCGCTCCAGCCGCTCACGCACCGCATACGCTTTCCACGCCAGTTCCCGGATCGGGCGGCTCACCTTCACCATCCCCTCCGACCGCAGAAACCGCCGGATCTCCCCCGCAATCATCGGAACCGCATACGTCGAAAAACAGACTTCAAACGAAGGATCAAATTTATCAATCGCCTTCAACAGCCCAATGCTCCCGATCTGGCACAGATCCTCCATCTCCACCCCGCGGTTTGCAAACCGCCTCACCATGCTCCAGACCAGTCCCATATTTTCCTCTGCCAGTGTATCCCTTGCCGCTTTATCCCCTTCGTGTGCCTTTTCGATCAGGGCAAGCGTATGTTCCATGCATTCTGACTCCTATGACTTCCGATCCGGCCCTTACATTTCCGGATGCACACCGATTTTCCGTTTCATCACCACTTCCGTCCCCCATCCCGGATGCGACCTTACTTCCAGCTCATCCATAAACGCCTCCATAAACGAAAACCCCATCCCCGACCGCTCCAGCTCCGGGCAGGTCGTAAACATCGGCTCCATCGCCTTCTCCACATTTTCGATCCCGACGCCGGTATCTTTTACCGTCACCTGAAACACCTTCTCCTCCAGATCCAGCACACACTTCATCTGAATTTTCCCTTTTTCCTGACGGTATCCGTGAATCATCGCATTCGTAACCGCCTCCGAAATCGCCGGATTCAGCTGCGCCAGAAACGCCGCCGCAGACACCCGCGCAAAACTCTCATTGCAGGGACGGCTCTCAAATTCCAGCGTCATCGTATTCCACCGCATCTTCTCTTCTGTTTTCATCCTTTCTCGCATCATCCCATTCCCCTTTCTGCCCACTCCCCGTCCAAAACCTACTTCCACGTCTTCTCCTCTTCCACCTCAATCACCCGCGTCACCCCCGACATCACCAGAATCCTCCGCATCCGCTCTCCCACATGCACCGCTCTCACCTTCCCGCCAATCAGCTCCATCTCCCGAAACCTCCCCATCACCAGTCCAATCCCCGAACTGTCCATAAACACCGTCTTCCGAAAATCAAACACCACCTCCCTCACATTCCTCTCCACCAAAATCTCCCCTGCCTCCTCCCGAAGCCGGTCAGCCACAAAATGATCCACCTCTTCCGGAAGCCGAATCGTCATCACCGCATCCTTCACCCAAACACGATTATCCATTTCCTATCCTCCCTCTTTCCTGTCATAAAATAAAAAACACAAAAGATTTTTCGCCGTAAAGCGAATTTCATCTTTTGTGTTTTATCTTCTCACTTTTATACTTTTTTGCCCTTCGTCCCACGCACCCTCCGCGTAGTCAGTGGTATCAGCCCGACGAAACAGCGCCGCATCTCCTGCGGCATTCTGCCCCGTGGGCGTCCGTCCTCACTATTCCTCCGTCTTCACAGTCCCCCCCAGCGCCTCAATCTGCTGCTCGGCCTTAGTAGCCTTCTGGGTTCCCGGGAACTTATCGATGATCTCCTGGAACACCGAAATCGCATTATCGGTATCCCCACTCAGCCGATACGCATGCGCCAGATAGTTAAGCACCGTATAGTCACTGTCGTTGATATTCTTAGCCTTCGAAAGCTTATCAATCGCCTCAGTGTAATTCGCATCGTCAAATGCATTCACACCCGACTGCGAAAGCTCCTGGAACATAGACGACTGCATGCTCTTGTAAATAGTGTCATACACAGCCTTTGCGTCCACAGAAAGCACCTCCGGGTTGACCTCGGTCAGTGCGTTTGTTGCGTTGCTCGTGTTGCCCTGCTGCTGCGCTTCCACAGCCTTTAAAAGGTTCTCGTAGGAAGCCGCCGTATCCTGTGCCGTCTGGATCTGCTGCTGCGCAGAAGCCGTCGTTTCGTTCAGAGAATCCACCTGGCTCTGGAGCTGGTTCAGCTGGGCCTCCTGGCTCGCCATCTTGCCGCTGTATTCCACAACCTTCTCGTCCGCCTGCCGGTTAATTCGCTGCGTATTCGCAGGCCCGATCAGGAACCACACAACCAGTGCGCCAAGCACCAGCCCAATACCGATATTCAGCATCGTTGCCGCTGTAGACGTCTCGCGGAACGTCGGCGGAATAATCACCGTATCCCCGCTTACCACACGCTCACGCTCGTCCTCGCGCTGCTCCTCCGTGCGCTCCCTGCGGCCGAACCGCCGCGGCTCCAGCGACGTCTGCGTACCCGTCTGGAAATCAACCTCCTTCAGGAAACGAAGCGTCGTCGAGTTCGTCTTGTCAATTTTCGCCGCCTTTTTCAGAATCTTCCGCGCTTTCTCATACTCACCCTTGTGAATATAAATCAGCGCCAGCAGATGATATCCCTTGATCAGCTTCGGATTCTGGTTCAGAATCTTGCGCAGCTGGATCGCAGCCACATCCTCATTGTTCTCGCGGCAGCATTTCAGCGCACTGTTGTATTTCTTGATCGTCTGATTGATCATATCCAGCTTCGCCTGCTCCGCCTGCAGCGTCGCAATATACTCCGTCGCCACATTATTCTCCGGCATAATATTCTTGCTGATGATCCACTCACTTAACGCCGCAACCGCTTCACCCGTCTCAAAATAGACAAGGCCTAACAAGTTCCGCGCATGGATATTGTATTTGTTAAACTTCAGACTCCGCCGCAGCATATCGATCGCTCCGGAAATATCCCGCATCTCTGCCTTGTCGAGGCCCAGATT
>OAUC01000985.1_pt1 | contig 11045 bp, 7 predicted proteins | sample 1495091 | NCBI WGS metagenome assembly OAUC01 (sample SAMEA2579997, study PRJEB22360) | human gut metagenome | biome: human gut; feature: human-associated habitat; material: faeces | place: Denmark | collected 2008/2010
TAAAATGATAATGATCAGGAGGATACAAAGGTGAAGTATTATCTTGCGCCATTAGAAGGAATTACAACTTATATATACAGGAGAGCATATCATACACATTACCGTCCGATGGAGAAATATTTCACTCCTTTTCTGGTTCCGCATACCAAAAAGGATTTTAATACGAGAGAGAAGAATGATATTCTGCCGGCACACAATCCGGGGATGAACCTGGTTCCGCAGATCCTGACAAATGACGCAAAGGGATTTCTGGATACGGTAGAAAAGTTAAAAGGGTATGGATATGATGAGGTGAACCTGAATCTTGGCTGTCCGTCCAAGACGGTAGTATCGAAAGGACGCGGCTCGGGATTTCTGATCCACACAGAAGAACTGAACCGGTTTCTGGATGAGATTTATGCGAAAGCAGATGTGAAGATATCCATAAAGACAAGAATCGGAAAATTTGATGCAGATGAGTGGGGAGAACTTTTGAGGATTTATAATCAGTATCCGTTGGAAGAGCTGATCGTACATCCGAGAGTACAGCAGCAGTTTTATAAAGGACATCCGGATCTGGATGCATTTGCGGATGCAGTGAAGGAATGTAAGCACACGTTGTGTTATAACGGTGATATTTTTACAACAGAGGATATGGAAAAATTAAAGAAGCGGTTTCCAGAGGCCTCCTGTATCATGCTGGGGCGCGGAATTTTGAGAAATCCGGAACTGATTGAAATCATGAAAACCGGAGAAAAAAAGATCGATGCGAAGAAATTAAGAGCGTTCCATGATCAGATCTATCAGGATTACCAGGAGGTAAGCTGTGGGGATAAGAATGTGCTGTTCAAGATGAAAGAACTCTGGTGTTATCTTGGGACATTGTTCCCGGATAAGGAAAAACAGCTGAAAAAGATCCGGAAAGCAGAGAAACTGGATCGCTATGAAGCAGTTGTAGAAGAACTTTTAAGTCACAATTATATTGACTTAAAGTAAATAGATGCTGAAATAAAAGAGATTGCAGACAAAATCAGGAATAAAGTTCTGCAGTCTCTTTACTTTAAAAAAAATATGCAATATAATAGATAAAAATTCTATATACAGGAATTTTGCAAAAGGGAGGGACATGAATTGGATCGTTTGAATGAATTGATCGCAGAGAATCTGAAAGATATCCGAAAAGGAAAAGGACTGAGTCTGGAACAGGTGTCATCCCTTACCACAATCAGCAAAAGTATGTTAAGTCAGCTGGAAAGAGGAGAAGTGAATCCTACGATATCGACGGTGTATAAGCTGGCACTGGGATTGAAAGTACCGGTAACGGCATTTACCGCAGATAAACCGCAGCCGTTTTTCGGAACTGGCAAGAAAGAAGTAGATCCTTTGGCGGGTGATGATGGAAGATATCGTCTTTATCCGATTTTCAGCTTCCGGGAAGGACAGGATTTTGAGATATTTGACCTGGAATTTGACGAGGGAGGCATGATGCAGGCGAACCGTCAGATGAATGGTACGAGAGAATTCATTACCGTGTATTCCGGAGAATTGACACTGATCTTTAAAGATCATGAATATGTGCTGAAAGCCGGAGATGCGGCTTCGTATAATGCTTTTGATGATTATGTGTATAAAAATACAGGAAAGGGAATGGTGACTGCCAATATTGTAGTACACTATTCGAATTAGAAAGGAGTAACAGCATGGAAGACCAGAAACAGCGAGTATATGATGCGTTAAACAAGATGGGAATTAAGTACGAGGTGGTAGAACACGAGCCCGTGCATACAATGGAGGATATGGACCGGCTGGGACTCCCGGAAAAAGGAACATTGTGTAAGAACTTATTCTTAAGAGATTCAAAGGGAAAGAGACATTTCCTGATCACAGCTGATGAGAAGACAAAGGTAGATCTGAAGGCACTGGGAAGACAGCTTGGGGCAGGAACATTAAGCTTTGCTTCCGAAGAACGTCTGGAAAAATATCTTGGTGTAAAACAGGGAAGCGTTACACCTTTTGCCCTGATGAACGATACGGAACATGCGGTGGAATTCTTTATCGATAAAAACTTAAGCAGATGTAAAAGTATGGGAATTCATCCACTGGAAAATACAGCAACAGTATTCATATCCTTTAAGGATCTGGATAAATTCTTATGGAATCTGGATGTTGATGTAGTTAAGATTAAATTGTAAAAAGTTTATAGTTTTTTTATTGCATGTTTCCTCACGCAGAAGTAGAATAGAACAGTATATGATACGAAGCAACAGATGAAAGTGAGGATAATTATGGAAGAATGGCAGAACGGACACGACCAGCCAGGATACCATTATCACCAGGAGCAGGATAAAAAGCGAAAGCCAATTGAGACACCGGGAAAACGTTTCTGGAAGATGTGGGGTCCACTCCTGATCAAATGGGGAATTGGAATCGGTGTAGGCATGGTAGTCATGGCGGCCATGATGGTGGCATATATGAAGACGCATTATCAGACGCAGGCGGCATTAGAAGCATTGATGTCTGATCAGAATAAGCTGATGGGCTTTTATGAGAAGATGTTGAATAAATATATTGATTATACAACATGGGTGGAAGGTCTGTCAGCGCTTGTTACGATTCCTGTGATGGCAATTTTGTATCACGGTGACAGAAAGAAAGAGAAAAAAGCAGGTATCATACCGGATAAAAAAGCACCTTTGTGGAAATATCCGGCGGCGCTTATTATGGCACTTGCCATGAGCCTGGGACTGAATAACCTGATCATCATCGGGAATCTGTCTGCGGTAGATGCAAGCTACAAGACAACGATGAATGCCATGTATTCGGCGCCGCTTGCTATACAGATCTTATGTCTGGCAGTACTGGTTCCGATTTGTGAAGAATATGTATTCAGAGGACTGTTCTTCAGAAGAATGGAAAAGGAAAGTTCGTTTGTATATGCGATGGTTTATTCATCAGTTGTATTTGGTGTATTACATGTGAATCTGGTACAGATGCTTTATGGATTTTTACTGGGACTGATGTTGGCATATGTATATGAAAAATACGGTTCGCTGAAGGCACCGGCAGCAGCACATATGGCGATGAACCTGTTGTCTGTACTGGCTACCAGATACGGACTCTATAACTGGATGTTGAAAGATAACATGCGGATCGGTGTGATTACGGTTGTATGTGCAATGATCGCATCAACAATGTTTGTTCTGATCCAGCGGATTGAAGAAAAACCGGAGCTAAAGACTGAAAATGAAAAGCTGACCATGTAGATTGTCAGATTTTTTTGTACAAAACATAAAGAAGACTAATAATCTGATAATTTAGGGTAATTTTCCTCTTTACAATAGTAAAACCTTGTGATATAGTAGGAAAAAACAAAAGAAAGGAACAGGTGTATGAAAGAAGGAAATGTAGTCCAGCATCATGGACTGTATCGTTCCGAATTCGAACATGATAACTGTGGAATCGGTGCGATCGTTAATATCAAAGGGCAGAAAAGTCACGATACAGTGGCAAACGCATTGAAAATCGTTGAAAATCTTGAACATAGAGCTGGCAAGGATGCCGAAGGTAAGACAGGTGATGGAGTTGGAATCTTATTACAAGTTTCTCACAGATTCTTCTCTAAAGTCTGTAAACCTCTCGGCATCTTTTTAGGTTCTGAAAGAGATTACGGAGTGGGAATGTTCTTCTTCCCGCAGGACGAATTAAAAAAGAATCAGGCAAAGAAGATTTTTGAAGTCATCGTCAAAAACGAAGGAATGAATTTCCTTGGATGGAGAGAAGTTCCGGTAAAGGCAGATGTACTTGGAAGCAGAGCAGTTGAATGTATGCCGTGCATTATGCAGGGATTTATTGAAAGGCCAAAGAAAGTAGAACAGGGTATTGATTTTGACCGTAAGCTTTACATTGTAAGACGTGTATTTGAGCAGAGTGCAGATGATACATATGTGGCATCCCTTTCCAGCCGTACTATCGCTTATAAAGGAATGTTCCTGGTAGATCAGCTTCGTCTGTTCTTCCCGGATCTGCAGGATCCTGATTATGACTCTGCGATCGCATTGGTTCATTCCAGATTCAGTACGAACACGAATCCAAGCTGGGAGAGAGCACATCCGAACCGTTTCATCGTACATAACGGTGAGATCAATACCATCCGTGGCAACACGGACAAGATGCGTGCCAGAGAAGAGAATATGGAATCTGAGTGTATGAAAGGAAAACTTCACGAAGTACTTCCGGCGGTCAATACCAGCGGTTCCGATTCAGCAATGCTTGACAATGCAATTGAGTTCATGGTTATGAGTGGCATGGATCTTCCGCTTGCAGTAATGATCGCAATTCCGGAACCATGGGCGAACAACAGAAACCTTTCCCAGAAAAAGAAAGATTTCTATCAGTATTATGCAACCATGATGGAACCATGGGACGGACCTGCGTCCATTCTGTTCAGTGACGGTGACTGCATGGGAGCCGTACTTGACAGAAACGGGCTGCGCCCATCCAGATATTATATTACGGATGACGATACACTGATCCTTTCCTCAGAGGTTGGTGTTTTAGATATTCCACCGGAGAAAATTGTAGTAAAAGAAAGATTGCATCCTGGCAAGATGCTTCTGGTTGATATCAAAAAAGGAAAAGTCATTGATGACGAAGAACTGAAAGAGACTTACGCAAGCAGACAGCCATATGGTGAATGGCTGGACAACAATCTGATCGAGTTAAAAGATCTGAAGATCCCGAATCAGAAAGTTCCTTCTTATACGGCAGAAGAATGCAGAAGACTTCAGAAAGCATTTGGATATTCTTATGAAGAAGTAAAGACATCCATCCTGAATATGGCGAAGAATGGTGCGGAAGGAACGGCTGCTATGGGTATCGATGCACCGCTTGCGGTATTATCAGATATGCATCAGAATCTGTTCGGATATTTCAAACAGCGTTTTGCACAGGTAACCAACCCTCCGATCGATGCCATCCGTGAGAAGGTCGTTACATCCACAACGGTTTATATTGGCGAAGATGGTAACCTTTTGGAAGAAAAAGCAGAGAACTGTAAGATGTTGAAGGTCAACAACCCGATCCTTACAGAGACAGACCTTCTGAAGATTAAAAATATGAAAGAAGACGGATTCAAGGTTGCAGAGATCCCGACAATCTATTATAAGAATTCAAGCCTTGAAAAAGCAATTGATTATCTGTTCATCGAAGTTGACAGAGCTATCCGCGAAGGGGCTAACATCCTGATCCTTTCAGATAGAGGAGTGGATGAATATCATGTGGCAATGCCGTCACTTCTGGTACTTTCCGGATTGCAGCAGCATCTGGTACGTACGAAGAAACGTACGTCTGTGGGGATTGTTCTGGAGACGGGAGAACCAAGAGAAGTACATCATTTTGCGACACTGATCGGTTATGGTGCATGTGCGATCAACCCGTATCTTGCACATGAATCCATCAAACAGCTTATTGATACCGATATGCTTCAGAAAGACTATTATGCGGCAGTTGATGATTATAACAATGCAGTGCTGGGAGGAATTATAAAGATTGCATCCAAGATGGGTATTTCTACAATCCAGTCTTATCAGGGAGCTAAGATTTTTGAGGCAATCGGACTGAAACAGGAATTCATTGACAAGTATTTTACGGACACGGTCAGTCGTATCGGCGGCATCGGAATCGAAGAAATTGCGGCGGATTATATTGCACGCCATTCTCAGGCATTTGACCCGCTTGGACTGGAAGTTGATATGACACTGAACAGCGTCGGACAGCATAAGTTAAAGAGTGGTGGAGAGAGACATCTCTATAATCCACAGACGATCCATATGCTTCAGGAATCTACAAGACGTGGTGATTATGATATGTTCAAACAGTATACGGATATGGTTAATGCAGAGGGAGAACATATTAATATACGTGGACAGCTGGAATTCAATTATCCGAAGAAAGGCATTCCGATTGAAGAAGTAGAAAGCGTAGATGAGATCGTAAAACGCTTCAAGACAGGGGCCATGTCTTACGGTTCTATTTCCAAAGAAGCACATGAGACACTGGCAATCGCGATGAACCAGTTACATGGTAAATCCAACAGTGGTGAAGGTGGAGAAGAAATTGAACGATTGGATACCAACCGCTGTTCCGCAATCAAGCAGGTCGCTTCCGGACGATTCGGTGTAACTTCCAGATATCTGGTAAGTGCACAGGAGATCCAGATCAAGATGGCACAGGGAGCAAAACCAGGAGAAGGCGGACATCTGCCGGGAGGAAAGGTATATCCATGGATTGCCAAGACCCGTCATTCTACACCGGGAGTCAGTCTGATCTCGCCACCGCCACATCATGATATCTATTCCATCGAGGACCTTGCACAGCTCATTTATGACTGTAAGAATGCGAATAAAGATGCAAGGATTACGGTGAAACTGGTATCAGAAGCCGGCGTTGGTACTGTAGCAGCCGGTGTTGCCAAAGCAGGAGCCGGACTGATACTGATCTCCGGATATGACGGAGGAACCGGTGCGGCACCAAGAAGTTCGATCCACAATGCCGGACTTCCATGGGAGCTTGGACTTGCCGAGACACATCAGACGCTGATCCAGAATGGTTTGAGAGAAAGAGTCCGCATCGAGACAGACGGTAAGCTGATGAGCGGCCGTGACGTGGCGATCGCAGCCATCCTTGGAGCAGAAGAATTCGGATTTGCTACCGCACCGCTGGTAACAATGGGATGTGTAATGATGCGTGTATGTAATCTGGATACCTGCCCGGTCGGAGTTGCAACACAGAATCCAGAACTTAGAAAGCGTTTCCGCGGAAAAGCGGAATATGTTGTGAACTTCATGCGCTTTATCGCACAGGAACTTCGTGAATATATGGCAAAATTCGGTGTCCGTACACTGGATGAACTGGTAGGAAGAACAGATCTTCTGAAGGTGAAGGATGTGCCAACATCAGAACGTGCATCCACACTGAATCTGGAGCAGATTCTGGATAATCCTTATGAAGGCACAAAGACACCGATGACCTTCAATCCGAAGAAAGTCTTTGACTTTGAACTTGAAAAGACACTGGATGAAAAAGTTCTGGTAAAAGAACTTCTTCCTGCTGTAGAAAAGAAACAGAAGAGAAGCATTGAAATAGATGTAACAAATACAAACCGTACATTTGGAACGATCTTTGGTTCAGAGATTACAAGAAGATATCCGGAAGGTCTGGATGAAGACAGTTATGTAGTACATTGTAAAGGTGCCGGCGGACAGTCATTTGGTGCATTCATTCCAAAGGGACTGACACTGGAACTCACAGGTGACAGTAATGACTACTTCGGTAAAGGATTGTCAGGTGGTAAACTTGTCGTATATCCGCCGAAAGGAATCCGTTATAAAGCCGAAGAGAATATCATCATCGGTAACGTTGCACTCTACGGTGCGACAAGTGGTAAGGTATTCATCAACGGTGTGGCAGGAGAACGATTTGCAGTGCGTAACTCCGGCGCAACAGCTGTTGTGGAAGGTGTCGGAGATCACGGATGTGAATATATGACAGGCGGGCGTGTAGCTGTTCTTGGTGGAACAGGTAAAAACTTCGCAGCCGGCATGAGCGGCGGTGTCGCTTATGTACTGGATATGGAAAATGATCTCTATACAAGAGTCAATAAAGAGATGGTCCATATCGAACATGTGACAACCAAGATGGATGTCGGAGAATTAAAGAGCATGATCGAAGAACATGTTGCCAATACCAATTCCGAACTTGGTAAGAAGATCCTGGATAACTTTACAGAATACCTTCCAAAATTCAAGAAGATCATTCCAATCGATTATGAGCGGATGCTGACAACGATTCTTCAGATGGAAGAACAGGGCATGAGCAGTGAACAGGCAAAGACAGAAGCATTTTATGCGATCAAAGAAGGAAGATAGGGGGGGGAGAACAGTGGGAAAAGCAACAGGATTTATGGATTATGACAGACAGGATAAGCCGGCTGAAGATCCAAAAGAACGAATTAAGCATTTTAAAGAGTTTCATACACCTCTGTCAAAAGAAGAACAGGAACTGCAGGGAGCCAGATGTATGGCGTGCGGTGTACCGTTCTGCCAGTCCGGTCAGATGCTGATGGGAATGGCAAGTGGCTGCCCGCTTCATAACCTGGTACCGGAGTGGAATGATCTGATCTTTCACGAGAACTGGGAAGAGGCATATTACAGACTGAAAAAGACGAATAACTTTCCGGAATTTACATCCAGAGTCTGCCCGGCACTTTGTGAGGCGGCATGTACATGTGGACTGAACGGAGAGGCAGTTTCAAGTAAGGCGAATGAATACAGCATTGTTGAAAATGCATATAAAAAAGGTTACGCAACGGCAAAACCGGTGAAAGTAAGAACCGGAAAGAAGGTAGCGATTGTAGGATCGGGGCCATCCGGACTTGCGGCGGCCGATATGCTGAACAGAAGAGGTCACAGTGTGACGGTCTTTGAAAGAGAGGATAAGATCGGTGGACTTCTCCGTTACGGCATCCCGAATATGAAACTGGAAAAGCAGTTCATTGACCGGAAGATTGCGATTATGGAAGAAGAAGGAATCCGGTTCGTGATCGGATGTAATATCGGAAAAGATAAGAAAGCGGCTACATTATTAAAAGAATTTGATCGTGTGGTTCTTTGCTGCGGTGCATCCAACCCAAGAGATATAAAAGTTCCGGGAAGAGAAGCCGAAGGAATCTATTTTGCAGTGGATTTCCTGAAATCAACCACAAAAGCACTCTGGAAAAATGCAAAACAGAATGCAGACGGAACCTATGATCTAAACCTGAAAGACGGTACATACATTTCCGCAAAAGGGAAAAATGTTATGGTCATCGGTGGCGGAGACACCGGAAATGACTGCGTGGGAACATCCATGAGACACGGAGCCAAGAGTGTGCTGCAGCTTGAGATGATGCCGAAAGCTCCGGATGAACGTACCGAGATGAACCCTTGGCCGGAATGGCCGAGAGTCTGCAAGACGGACTACGGACAGCAGGAAGCTGCCGCTGTCTTCGGACATGACCCGAGAGTCTACCAGACAACGGGAAAAGAATTCAAAAAAGACAAAAAAGGAAAAGTCTGCAAGGCAGTTCTGGTAAAATTAGAGCCTAAGAAAAATGAAAAGACAGGACGTATGATGATGACGGAAGTAGCCGGAAGTGAATATACAGTAGATGTAGATCTTGTATTAATCGCAGCCGGATTCCTTGGAAGCCAGGACTATGTCACGAAAGCATTTGGTGTGGAAGTAAATGAACGTACGAATGTGAAAACCGCGCCGGGAAAATATGACACGAATGTGAAAAATGTATTCACGGCAGGAGATATGCACAGAGGACAATCGCTGGTTGTATGGGCAATCCGTGAGGGCCGTGAAGCGGCAAGAGAAGTGGATATCAGTCTGATGGGATATACGAATATGTATGTGCAGTAAACGATTATGTGTCTGAACAGAACTGGAAAATAAGATAAAGATGAAAAATTCTTGAATAATCTGCGAGTACAATTTATAATAAGAAGAAACAGGCCGGAATCATATGTTCCGGCCTGTTAAATGTTACGAAATTATTAAAAAATGTTGCAATTTGTATTTGTGTGCGCTATAATAGGGAACAGATGTGAGAGATTGTTCTCATGACGAGGGGAAAATAATTAAAACAAATAAGAAAGAAGAGTGAGTATGAATAAACACGGAATCAGATTGATCACAGCAGTGGTGACAAGTTCAATGATTGTAACACCGGTTCTGGCAGCACCGTCTGTCGATGATTTGAAGAAGGAAAAAGCATCAAAACAGAATGAAGTCAGTTCGTTACAGTCACAGCTTACAACATTGATGGGAAAGGTTAATACACTGGAAAGTGAATTGATCCAGACAGGTGAGGATATTACAAAAGCACAGAGTGATCTGGTAGTTGCGCAGAAGAAAGAAAAAGAACAGTATGCAGCAATGAAGAAGCGTATTAAATATATGTACGAAGCCGGTAATGATTCAGCGTTTGAAACATTGGTCACATCGGATGATTTTACAGATCTCTTGAGCAAAGCAGAGTATGTTCAGAATGTACATAGTTATGACAGAAAACAGTTACAGGAATATGTAGAGACAAAGCAGCAGATTTCAGATTTGAAGGACAGTCTTGAAAAAGATCAGAAAGAACTGGAAAGCAAGCAGGCTGAATATGAGAAGCAGGGTGATAACCTGAATAACCTCATTACTTCCAAATCAGCAGAAGTTGCAAATCTTGATTCAGAGATTCAGGCAGCAGCAGAAGCGGCAGCAAAGGAAGCAGCGGAGAGAGCGGCAAAAGAAGCAGCAGAAAAGGCTGCAAAAGAGGCTGTAAAGAAGCAGCAGGCATCTGCAGCTAATAACAGTACTTCATCTAACAGACATAATTCTACAACAAGCAACAATACAACGAGCAACAAAAATAACACAAGTAATACAACGAGACCATCAGGTAATAATACAAGCAGTAGTACAATAAAGCCGTCAGGTAATAATACAAGCAGCAATACAACAAGCGGATCGAATGCAAATGGTGGCACGATCGTAAGCAGAGCATACAGCCAGCTTGGAAAACCTTATGAATGGGGTGCATACGGACCGAGCAGTTTTGACTGTTCAGGATTCGTAAGCTACTGTCTGACAGGAAGCTATACACGTCTTGGTACAACTCTTACATTTATGGGATGGACAAGGGTAAGCAACCCACAGCCTGGTGATGTTGTAACAACAGCAACACATTGTGGTATTTATATCGGAAATGGTCAGATGATTCATGCTCCGCACACAGGAGATGTTGTAAAAGTCGGACCGGTACAGTCTGGTATGATCTATGTGCGTAGATAATGAAAAGTGAATAAAATAAAAACCGGAATCAGGTAACTGGTTTCGGTTTTTTATTTTTTATGCTAAAGTTTGCAGAAAAATAAAAGGAAAATCCTTGCAAACAGACAACCTTTATGGTAATATTAAAAAGTCGGAAAAAATCGCGCATAGGATTGTCCCGATGGTGCCAACAATGATGTAGA
>OAUC01000996.1_pt1 | contig 10870 bp, 8 predicted proteins | sample 1495091 | NCBI WGS metagenome assembly OAUC01 (sample SAMEA2579997, study PRJEB22360) | human gut metagenome | biome: human gut; feature: human-associated habitat; material: faeces | place: Denmark | collected 2008/2010
CCGCGCGTCTCTACGCCGGCCGGTGTAGGATGTACAGGAAAACGTCCGCAGTCCCGCTCCTATTTCTGCCGGCAGAATCGTTCATATCCTCAAGGGGCATGGCGGCACGACGGCGATGCCGGCGCGGAAACGCGATACGATGCCTTGCTACTCGGCGGCAGCGCCACCGAAGACGGCGCCCTCGACGTCATCATGCGCGACAACGGAAGCGCCCTCGGTATCGATCGCGCCGAAATCCTCGGCCCCGCACTCGGCGCCGTTCGCCGCGGCGCCCGCGCCAGCACCGGCCTCATCGCCTGCAGCGGTCTCCCCGCGCAGGCTGCCAACCAGGCTTGCGAGCGCGGCAACCGTGCCCGGGAAGTCAGGCGGCGTCTGATCGGCGTGCAGATACGCCCAATTCATCATGAAAGAAGCGGAGGAGAGCGCACCAACGGCGAGCGCGTCATCGGGACAGGAGATCTCAACGTCGAACAGGCGGTCGTCGCCCATCACACCACGCGTGCGACCGCTGGAAATACCGCCGGCGAGCCCCGTCTCGTTCATGATCTCGACAGTCAGGTGCTCGAGCAGGTGGGCAAGCTCCGTATGGCCCATGCAGTCCTGGAACTTGGAACCTGCATCGCCCAGGCACATGTGCTCGGCGATGGCGGGGGCGAGATAATACACACGGGCGGTCGCCTCAACGTCCTCAGACGTCATGAGAGGCATGCCGGGGTTCACAAGCACGCGGGCGGTCAGCTTCTTGGGTCCCACCGTGACCTTGAGAATGTTGAACAAATCGGCCATGGCCTTACCTTTCTCATCGGCGCCCGAACGGCGCTGATCGACTACATCGCTACGGGGCAACATGTGCACCACGCAGACGCGCTCACTTAGCATCCGGGCGCCAGCGTGGCTCACTCGCCTTGCGGCTCGCGCCCCGCCGAAGACGCGTCGCCCCTACTCGCCCTGCTCGGGCTGGTACTCGGGCGTGAGATCATCCGGCGAGATGTTCGCGCCCGCGCGCACCGAACGGGAACGCGTGGCGTTCTCCTGCACGTGCTCGCGAATCGCGCGCTCGACTCCGGACCGAACGTCCGCGGCGCGCTCCTCCTCGGAGGGCTTGGGCTCCTCGAGAGGCGCGATCACACGGATGAGCGAGATGCGCTGCCCACGCATGGACTGCACCTTGAACTTGTACCCATCGGACTCGAAAACCTCGCCGATATCGGGCAGGGAGTCGCACAGATCGAGGATCCAGCCGGCAATGGTCTCGTACTCGTCACTCTCCTCGATGGGCCAGCCGAGCTCGATCGCGTCATCGCACGGGAAGCGTCCATCGACCAGCCACTCGCGCTTGGAGAGACGCGTGAGGTACTTGTTATCGGGGTCGAACTCGTCCTCGATCTCGCCGACGATCTCCTCGACGATGTCCTCGATGGTGATGATGCCGGCAGTGCCACCGTATTCATCAACCACCACGACGATCTGGTCGTGCGCCGTCTGCATCTCGGAGAGCAGGGGCAGGATGTCCTTGGTGTCGGGGATAAAGGTGGCGTCGCGCATGAACTCGGACACGGGACGATCGCCCTCGCCGCCCATGACGGGGCCGATCAGGTCCTTGATGTGGGCGATGCCGACCACGCCGTCCTGATCCTCGTGAAACACCGGCATACGGGAGAAGCCCGTCTGGCGCATGAGGTTCATGACCTCGGTGACCGTCTGGACATCCTCGGCCATGGTCACGTCGACGCGCGGCACCATGACCTCGCGCGCGGAGGCGTCACCCAGGTCGAACACCTCATGGATGATGCGCTTCTCCTCGTCGAGCAGGGTGTCCTGCTCGTTGATCATGTAGCGGATCTCCTCCTCGGAGACATTCTGACGGTCATCGGCGTTCTTGATGCGCAAGATGCGAGCGAGGCCGTCGGCGGAAGCCTGCGTCAGCCAGACGAGCGGGCGAGCGATCTTCTGGAACACCGTGAGCGGTTTGGCGACGCGCTTGGCCATACCCTCGGCATCGGCCAGGGCGATGCGTTTGGGAACAAGCTCGCCCACGACGATCGAGAGGTAAGACACGGCGAGCGTGATGAGTACGGGCGCGAGGCCGGGGGCGACCATGGTCAGCGCATCGATACCGAAGCTCGACAGCCACTGCGCGAGCGGATCGGACAGGCTCGTCGAGGCGACCGCAGAAGACGCAAAGCCCACGAGCGTGATCGCGACCTGGATGGTGGCGAGGAAGCTGCCGGAATTGGCCGCGAGCTCGGCGGCGCGGGCGGCGCGGCGGTCACCTTCTTCCGCCTCGTGGTCGAGCACGGCGCGCTTGGCCGTGGTGAGGGCCATCTCCGACATGGAGAAGTAGCCGTTGACAACGGTAAGGACAAGTGTGGTGATGATACTGATGGTGATGTCCATGGGGACGGGCTCAAACCTCCTGGGTAGGTGTATGGCGCGAGCAATGTGTAATTGGGGACGGGTGCGAATTACACATCGCACGATGCACGCAAATCGATGTGTAATGTGCACCCGTCCCTCATTACACATCCGAGGATTTACGCACCAGAAGCTAGATCACGAAGAGGACCACCGCCAAGAATTGCAGCACGCTGCCGGCAAGAACCCACAGGTGGAAAATACTGTGCATGTAGCGAATCTTCTTGAGAACGTAGAACACCGCTCCGACGGTATAGCACACGCCGCCCGCGGCAAGCAGCACGAGCGCGGTGGGATGCAGCGCGGCGACGAGCTGCGGCAAGCGGAAGACGACGAGCCAGCCCATCGCGACGTAGATTACGGCGGTGAGCCAATGGGGCTGGCGCTCTCGCATGAACGCCTCGAACAGCACGCCCGCGATTGCGATCGCCCACACGGCGATGCACAGCGGGATACCGCCGGCATCGGCCAGCGTGATGAGGCAAAACGGGGTGTACGTGCCCGCGATGAGCAGGTAAATGCAGCTATGGTCGATCACACGAAAGACGCGCTTGGCAGCCGGGACGGCAATGGCGTGATACAGCGTCGATGCAAGATATTCGAGGATGAGCGCGACGCCGAAGATGATCGCACTGGCGAGCGACGCCGGATGAGCCCCGTCCACGGCCGCCTTCACGACCATGACGACGAGCGCGGCGATTCCGAGGGCGGCGCCTATGCCGTGCGTGATGGAGTTCGCGATCTCCTCGCCCAGCGTATACTGGGGCACCAAGTGACGCTTGACCGTGCGAGCCGCTGCCTTGACCGGCGCTCCGACGGTGGCGACCGCCTCCTTTGCGGTCGAACCGGCGGCATGCAGCAAGCGCTGCGCCCGCGATGTCGCGTCAGCGCGCGCTATGGGAGCAGGGACAGCCGCGACATCGGGTCGCGGCGAGGGACTGTCGCTCGCGTCAGGCATGGTCTCAGATCGTCCTCCAAAAATAGCTACATTGCTCGTTACTATAGCAAAATGACGTGGTACGCGCGAGGAAGCGCACCACGTCACCCATGTCTATGAAGACTCGTCACAACCCGCGCGCAGGAGCGCGACGGCGGCTCATCACGCCAGGCCGAGTTGCTTTTTAACACCGGTCGCACGCCTGCGGCTGACCGGGATGCTCGCGTCCGTCCGGCCGAGCTTGAGCTGCATGAGACCACTCGGCTTGAGTACCTCGACATCGCGGACGTCGTCGATATTCACCAGGAAGCTGCGATGCACACGTAAGAACCCCTCGTTCGCCAGACGGCGCTCCAAAACCGAGATGGAATCATTGACCAGGTAGGTGCCAGTCTCCGTATGAGCGGAGGCGTAATCGGCACGAGCCTCGATATAGGCGATGTCGGTCACGGGGATGTAGGTGCGCTTGCCGTTGCGCTCACCCTGGATGCGGCGCACGGGCTCAGCCACCGCCGGCCGGCGGGCGTTGAGGGCGTTCTCGACCTTGTCGAGCGCCTTCTCAAGTCGGTCCTGCTCAACCGGCTTGAGCACGTAGTCCGCCGCGTCGAGTTCGAACGCCTCTGCCGCATACTCGGAAAACGCCGTCACAAACACGATCACCGGGGGCTTCTTCAGCTTTTGCAGCGTATCTGCGAGCTGAACGCCGCTCGTGCCGGGCATTTGAATGTCGAGGAACAACACCTCGGGGCCAAAGGCCAAAATCTTCTCGACCGCCTCCGTCGCCCCGCCGGCCTCCTCGATGCGTCCGATGCGGCCGTCCTGCTTGAGCAGGTAGTTCAACTCAGCGCGAATCGGCGGCTCGTCATCGACAATCAAAACACGCCATGCCTGGTCGGCCATGCCATCTCCCTTGTCCCATGGGCTCTGCGCCCAACACGCCATCCAATCAAATCGGCCACGACGCGCAACCGTATGTCGCGCACAGTCAGGGCCTTAGTGTAACGCGGGCGCAGGGCACGGCGCGCCCACATCGACCCGCAAGGCGCGCTGCGCCGCGGACCGAATCGCCGTCACCTGGCAGAGGGAAGCGCCGTCCCCTCCGGCTCGTGAGGCTCGCCGATCAGGTCCACCGTCACGCGCGTTCCCACGCCCTCCTGCGATTCGACGTGGATGCCCGATTCCGCGCCGAAGAAGAAGTGTATGCGCATGAGCACGTTGACGAGGGCCAAACCGCCGCCGCGCCTGAGTGAGCCGTCCGCCGTAGTGGGAGCGCTCCTCCTGCTCATGGACTCGAGCTTGGCCTCGACGCACTCACCATCCTCCTCGGTGCAACCGCACGGGCATGTATTGTCCACATCACGCTTCACGTCGAGCAGGTGGGCGAGCGTCTCCTCGCTCATGCCGATGCCATCGTCCTCGACCACAATCTGGATACCGTCATCCGTCTCAAGGGAGGAAAGCTTGATGGACAACGGCTCGACCTCACGCATCGCATGCTTGATGCAGTTCTCGAGCAGCGGCTGCAAGATGAACGGCGGAACGCGGCAATCGAGCGTGAACGGATCGAAGTCGACCGAGAGCTTGAGACGGCCGTCACCGTAACGCGCCTGCATGAGGTTGATGTAGCGCATGCCCTGGTCGAGCTCGTTCTCGAGTGAAGTGAGCGCATCGGAGTTCGACAGCGTCTGGCGATAGTAGTTCGAGAAGTCGATGAGCAGCGAGCGCGCCTTCTCCGGCTCCGTACGCACGAGCGACACGATGGTTCCGATGGTGTTGAACAGGAAGTGCGGATCGACCTGGGACTGCAGCGCACGCAGCTCCATGCGGGCGCTCAAATCCTCCTGGCGCTCAAGCTCGAAGCTCGCCAGCTGCGTGGAGATCAGCTCGGCAAAGCCCGTGGCGAGCGCGGTTTGACGCGCATCGATGTCGCTGTAGCGCGGATAGTACAGCTCGAAGGTTCCCATACAGCGGTCGCGGACGATGAGCGGGGCTGTGATGCCGGCCTGCAGGCGCGGGAAGAAATACGGCTCATCGGGACCGCTTGTCTCGCGCGCGAAAACCTCCATGCGCTCGTTCTCGATGACGCGCAGCGTGCTCTCGAGAACGACCGGCGTGCCCGTGGGGCAGCGGTCTGAATCCTCACCCCAACTCGCGACGACCGCCGTGCCGTCGGTGATACAGATCGCCGAGGCCAGGGTCTCGGGCAGGATCAGCTTGCACGCGCCCAACGTCGCCTCGGGCACCAGACCGTGACGGGTGTAGGCGAAGATCTTGCTCGCGATGCCGAGTGTTCGGTCGGTCGCGGAGAGCGAGAAGTCATCGGGCGCGACGAACACGTACGCAAAGAAGAAACACAGCAAGACGAGGCCGGCGATGGTGATAACCGCGGGGACCGGGTTGGGGTTGGTCACGAATTCGAGGGCCAGCAGGCCGAGCAACATCGGGACGCACAGGATGAGGCCGCGCAGCGCCCAACTCTGGGCGACGCGGAAGAATTTCGTCTGATTCCAACGGGCAAACGGCCGCCGCACGCAAACACCTACCTTTTTAACATTCATCACACGTGCTCCATGATACCAATCGGCCGAAAAAAACGCCCACCCCGAATAGCGGGATGGGCGCTCGTGTCGTCCCCCTGGAGCGGCGCCCTGCCCCGCCCCGGGTAAACGCGGGGGCTCCCCGGCCCCTCCACGACGCCGCTTCCCTATCTATTGCGAAGCCGCTACGCCTGGAGGCAGAGCCGAGGAGCCCTATGGGAGTAACTCAGTTACTCGGAGTACTTGTTGCCCTCACCGAAGGTGCCGGCGTCAACAATCCAGCCGTCCTTCATGATGACGTCCATGTTGTCAACGTTGAGGGTGTGGATGTCAGCGGCGACATCGCCGTTGACGACCAGCAGGTCGGCGCACTTGCCGGCCTCGAGGGAACCGGTCTCGTCCTCGATGTGGCACATCTTGGCACCGTTGAGGGCGGCGCAGGTGATGGTCTCGACCGGGGTGAAGCCGATCTTGTCCACGAACTCGTACATCTCCTCGATGGAGCAAGTGCCGTAAGGAGTGACGAAGGAGAAGGAGTCGGAACCGATGGTCATCACGACGCCGCGCTTCTTGGCCTCGCGCAGGCAGTCGTAGTTGCGCTGGAGCTCCTTCTCGACGAGGGTGCCCTCGTACTTGTCATGCAGCTCGGGCACGTAGACCGGCGGATAGGTGGAGTACCAGGTGGGCAGGAAGGCGATCGTCGGGGTGAAGAAGGTACCCTGCTCGGCCATGAGGTCCATGGTGCGCTCGTCGATGTCGAAGCCGTGAATCAGCTGCTCGCAGCCAAAGCGGACGGAATCGTAGGCAGCGGCGTGGTTGTTGTAGCAGTGGCTCCACACCGGGATGCCGACCAGCTTGGCCTCGTCGATGACGGCCTGGATCTCCTCGGAGCAGTAGTGCTGGTCACGACCGGAGTCCCAGCGCCAGATGCCACCGCCGGTAGCCCAGATCTTGATGGCGTCGGGGTTCTCACGCAGGCGACGACGAACGGCCTTGCGCAGATCCCACGGACCGTCGACCTGATCGCCCCAAGGATGGGACTCTTTGTTCTCGAGCTGGCTGCAGTGGTGGGAGTCACCGTGGCCGGCAGTGCGGCAGAAGCCGAGGCCGGTGGCGAGGACGCGAGGACCCTTGAAGACGCCCTTATCGATGCAGTCGCGAATCTGAATGCCGAAGCGGCCGATCTCGCACACGGTGGTCAGACCGTGGGTGAGGCAGTCGTAGGCCTGCTTGACGGCGACGGCCTGCTTCTCGAGGAGCGGCTGCATGACCCAGTCGGTGTCATCGTCGGTGAGGTTGCCGGAGAAGTGCAGGTGGGTGTCGATGAGGCCGGGCATGACGGTCTTACCGGTAGCGTCGATGACCTCGTAGCCCTCAGGGGTGTCCTGGTGGGCGCCGGCGTACTCGATCTTGCCGTTCTCGTCGACGAGAACCAGGGAGTTCTCAACCGGATCGGCACCGGTGCCGTCGATGAGCTTGCCGCCGACGATTGCATACTTCTTACCCATGTTGTTCCTCCTTATTGGAACGATGGATTGGCTAGTGGCACCCGACCGCGCGGGGTACGTGCACGGCCGGGTATGCCGCAAGAGAGGAGAGACGCGGCGGATATGCCGCGATGGAACGCGGAGCTCGGTGCACTTTGTTCCATGGTGGGGTCGGCGCCGGGGCGCTCTCCCCTGGGGGGTCGGTGTGGACCCCCGGAGTGCGGCGGGCGCGTCGTGTCGTGCGCCCGCCGACGAAGGGGTTTCGCTACTTCTTGGCGCGAGCCTTGGTGGCGAACATGAGGATCAGGCCAACGACCAGCCAGCCGAGCACGATGGACCACTCAACCATGTTGAGGGAGGCCGGGCTGAAGGGCAGGACGAGCAGGCCGATGATGATGGCGCCGGCCAGGATGGCCAGGAGGATACCGAACTTGCCGCCAGGAACCTTGTAGGGACGAGGCAGGTCGGGCTCGGTGTAGCGCATCTTCAGGCACGCAAGGGCGACCATGGTGCAGGAGAGGATGAACGCCAGGGCGGACACGTTGGTCAGCGGGATGAGCATGTTCTTGCCCAGGAACGGACCGATGACGGTGATGATACCGAGGACCACGCAAGCGAGCTTGGGGGCGCCGGACTTCTCATCGACCTCGGCGAACTTCTCGGGGAGCTGACCCTTGCGGCCCATGGCGAGCATGATGCGGGAGGTAGCGCCGTAGAAGGAGTTCATGGGACCCATGGGCCCGAGGGTGGCGATGACGAGCATGGCCACGTACAGGATCATGTTGATGTTCTTCAGGCAGGCCAGAGCGGGAACGGGCTGAGCCACGAACTCGTTCCAGGGGAGGATGGTGCCGAAGGAGTAGATGCAGACCATGTAGAAGCCACCGGCGGCCAGGAGGGCCAAGGTGATGATCTTGCCGAACTTGTTCCAGTTCAGACCCTCAGCGGCCTCCTCGGCCTGCTGCGGGATGGTGTCGAAGCCCGCGTAGAAGAACGGGGTCAGCACCAGGACCGAGACGATACCTGCGAGCAGGTTGGTGGACTCGGTCTCGGCGACACCGCCGCCAGCGCCGGCGACCTGGGAGAACACAGGCATGGCGTTATCGGGGGAGCCGGTCACGATGGAGACGCCCATGGCGAGCAGCATGCCGCAGAGCAGGGCCTTGGTGAGGAAGGCCTGCAGCTTGGCAGCGGAGCTGGCGCCGCGGAAGTTCAGGAAGACCACGTAGCCGGCGAAGGCGAGCGCGATCAGCGTCGGGAACAGGTAGACGTCTGCACCGAGGATGGTGTAGAGCTTGACGGCGCGGAGCCACTCAAGACCGGGCAGGCTGCCGAACATGTCCGAGACCAGCGTTGAGATGGCGATTGCCTCCCACGGGCACAGGATGCCGTTGCCCAGAGCCAGGAACCAGCCGGTGATGTAGGACGCCGTGTGACCGAAGGTGCGGTCGACGTACTCCACGATACCGCCGGAAACCGGGATGGCGGCCGTAAGCTCGCCAAACACCGCCCCGATGGGCACCAAGGCGATGGCGCCCAAGAGGAATGCGATCATAGCGGGGACAGGACCGCCGCCAACGACCATCCAGTCGCCGACCTGCAGGACCCAACCGGTACCGATGATGGCGCCGAAGCCGATGGTAAAGAAGTTCCACAGCGACAGCGTCTTCTTCATGCCGCCCTGATCGGCAGCAGAAGCGTTGGTTTCCGCCATAGCACGCCTCCTTTCTTTTGTTTGGGGCCGACGTGTCCACTCGTCGACCCGCCCCCTCGCGCTCGCCGGTTTGGCGGGCGCCTTTTCCATGTCCTGAAGAATATTGCCAACCGATGTGAAGGTTTGCGGTCAGTCGACGTTCGGAATGTCATCGCAGACGAGCGGGCGCCGTTCTCCGACTAACGGTCGTTGCGCGAACGCGCGGCCGCGCCCGTTTTTCCGTTCACCGCCCAAATCGACCAGTCGCGGAAGTGGGGCTCGCAGCCACCAAAGTAGGCTATAAGGCGAGCGGCCCTTCGCAGCGCCCCGACCCGATCGCACCCGGACGGACAGATGCCCAGCTGTTTATATTCTGACTGGTAGAATGTACTTCGTTTGTTTTCGATGGCGTTTGAGCCGTCTCGATCCGGGAGACACCGATGGACGACCGATACCGCGGGGACGACCCCCGTCGCTCCGTGCGCCTTGCATCCTCCGCGAACAACGGGGCCACGCGCGACCGCGCTCCCCTGCCGCTCGGCATCAACGAGCGGACGCGCGGCGTGGGATCGCGCCCGATGAACGGCAACGGTGTTCGTCCGGGCAACGGCGCCGCCCCGCATCCCGAGTTCCGTCCTCCCGCGCGGGCAGCGGCCAACGCCCCCGCGTATCGCGGCCCCCGCACGCCGCGCTCGCCGAGCGCCCACGCCCCGCAGACGCGCCCAACGGGCAGGTCCTCTTCCGGAGTCCGCGCTCAAAACCAACCGTCTCGCGGCGCCGGTCAGCGCCGAACCCTCAACGGAAGCTACGCCCACACGCCCTCACGTCACCGCTCAGGCAAAGGCCGGGGTCCGCGCGCGGGATACGTAGGCGGGCCTTTGCGTGGGGGCCGCAACACCGGTCGCATCTTCTCGCGTCCCACTTGGCGATCCGTGCTGTTCAACCCGCGCGGAATCGCCGTGCTCTTGGTAATCGCGGTGATTGGTGCGGGAGGCCTTGGCATCAACGCCAAAATCCAACGAGACAAAGCAGAGGAAGCCGCGCGCATCGAGGCGAAGAGGGAAAGGGAGCTCCTCGCCAAGCAGACGGTCGACCCGTTCAAGCTCGGGCCCACCGCCATCCCCGTCTCCACGCCGCGCTCGCAATGGACGGCGGGCACAATGCCGCATCTCTATCAAACCGACCCGCTCTGGGCAAACAAGCCTTACGCCGGAAGCAACATCCGCGTCGCCGGCTGCGGCCCCACGAGCCTTTCCATGGTCTACACATACCTGACGGGCAAGACCGATCTCGACCCGGTCGCCATGGCCTCGTTTGCCGAGGAGCACAATTTCGCCCCCACCGGTGCGACCGAATGGCGCTTCATGACCGACGGCGCCGCCGCCATCGGATTGAGATCGACCCCCGTGGCCCCTTCGCGCGCGAGCATCGCATCCGGGCTGGATGCCGGCATGCCGATCATCTGCTGCCTCACGCCCGGCGACTTCACCACAGTCGGGCATTTCCTTGTCATCAAGGGCATAGACAGTCACGGCATGGTCGAAATCCATGACCCCAACAGCCCCTACAACAGCGCAAAACGCTGGCCGATCAGCCAGATTCTCCCGCAAATCGAAGCGCTTTGGGCCTTCTCGATCTAACCCCATACAAATAGACGCCCCGGGGCAGTAAGCCGGGGCGCCTGGGAGAGGGAGGCTCTGTAAGCGTCACGCGCGATGCAGCAGCCACACGCGACGACGGAAATCATCGGACGCCCGGCCGGCTCGAAGCGGCAGCCGGGGGGCTCGACCGCTCCTGACCG